>Ga0065711_1036059_pt1 | contig 21502 bp, 7 predicted proteins | sample Hoacrofraction12_FD_59098 | JGI IMG/M metagenome (GOLD analysis project Ga0065711, IMG submission 59098) | Hoatzin crop microbial communities from Cojedes, Venezuela - Epithelial fraction 12 v2 (version 2) | ecosystem: Host-associated > Birds > Digestive system > Esophagus > Crop | place... | reverse complement strand
TTCTCTTCTTCAGGCTGAACAAGCCCAGCTCCCTCAGCCTCTCCTCATAGGAGAGATGCTCCAGTCCCCTCACCATCCTCGTAGCCCTCCGCTGGACTCTCTCCAGTAGCTCCTCATCTTTCTTGAAGTGAGGAGCCCAGAACTGGATGCTGTACTCCAGATGGGGCCTCACTAGGGCAGTGTAGAGGGGAAGGAGAACCTCCCTCGACCTACTGGCCACACTCTTCTTAATGCACCCCAGACAGCTCAATGTCTTTATTGCCACAGCCATGACATAAGAAAGACAAGGTATACAGTGCTATGTTTTGGATTTTGCTGAGTAGTGTTTGCACAACATGACAGTCTTTTCTGTCTCTCGTACAGCCTCACCACCTATTAAGCTGGGTGTGCACAAGAATTTGGAAGGAGACAAAGCCAGCACTGCTGACTCAAAATGACCAAAGGGATATCCCATGCCATAGGACATTGTGCTCAGAAATAAAATTTGGACAAAGAAGGAGAAGGGAGGAATGTCGGGAGTTACAGTGTTTGTCTTCCCAAGTAACTGTCAAACATGATGAAGCCCTGCTTTCCAGGAAAGGGGCTAAAGATCTGCCTGCTGGTTGGAAGTAATTAATTATTTTCTTATTTTAGTTTGCTTGCATGTACAGCTTTTTCTTTACCTATTAGACTGTCTTTATCTCCACTCACAAGTTTTCTCCCTTTTACCCTTTTTATTCTCTTCCCCATCCCACCTGGGGAGGAGTGAGCAAGCAGCTGTGTGGGGCTCAGCTGCCTACCAGGGTTAATCCATAACACCCATAAAAGAAAAAATTGAATAAAGTATCTCTCACCTATTACATTAAAACATCTAGACAAGCAACAGCTTGTCTCTAGCCAAGAAAATCTTTTATTTTTTCTGTGAATGGTCAGGAAAAGCTATGTCATTTTGGCTGTGATTAAAGAGAAACAAACTTGATATAAATGTTTGTTACTAACACAGTGTATTCAGAAGAGTTTCAAATACACTCCAGATGACAAAAGGAGGATTTGAAGTGGAGAATTTGGTTGTCAGTCTGTTTTTTTATTCCTTCAGATAAGCTGGCTTCTCAGTCAGGTTATGTTTTTTCAGATTTTGTTTGTGGAGACTTCCAACTGAACATAGGAAGGAACAGCACATCAAAGACGGTGACACATCAGGAACCAAAGCAACTGGCTGTCATAAGAGCAAAGGTTCCAGGACAGAAAGTTGAATGTGTGATAAGAAATGTCTACACTGAAAGAAGATGTTTCAGTGTCCACGTGTAATGGGAACAAAACAAGAAAAAAGGTTACTGAAATGTGATACATTATGTAGTATTTATTCTTAAAATTACTTTGTCTGCAAAACAAAATACTGGCGATCGTCTTTGAAGCATGAAGATTTACCTGCTGTAGTAATTTTTATTTCTCAGCTAAGAATGAAACTGAAGAACGAAAGGCTAGATAGAATTCTCTAATAATCTGCAGTCTATCCACTGTATTCAATTTTTATTATTCAATGTTATTCTTATATTTATATGATTAAAATTTCTATTTAATTTGAAAAGTCTGATGTTGCTACACTCCGTCATGCAGTCACAAAAATTCTTTCTTTCATAAAGTGACATTTCAAGAGATGTCAGAAGCACAGGTTTGTTTAGACTGATTTATTTTTTGAAAGTATGACTGAACATAAGTGGTCAAAATCTTCCTGGATCTAATTTGATGCTCCAAATAACTACCACAAAGTTACTGTCGAAAAAGACACTACACTGATAAAACAAGTATCTCCATCCCTAATCTCGTTATTGGTAACTGAAATGGAAATACATAACTGGCAAGAAATTAGCAGTAACCTCAAGAAGTTCGCTCTTTACAAATCATACAATTCATCAATGAAAACAAAAAAAGCCAATACATAATGCCTGAAACAATCGTATTATTTTCTCTGTAATGTCCTTCAGTGGTATTCAGTAAAAATATGCATGCATTTAACTCAACTTACATAGTTTAAAACAATTCCACTTAATATAAAAGGTGATCAAGCTGGTTTCTAGTGCCTTCTTTTCGGTTTTTAAGGATAACCTTAAAACTATACCTTAAAACTATATACCTCTTGAATGAACAAACAAGATTCTAAAGCAAACAAGTTTTTTAAATTTGAGTCATGGCTAACAACTGAATGGCAATATATACTCTTGCTCAATATCCAGTATTCAAGTCCCTGTAGAGTGCCATCAGCTTCTCCTTTTTCTGTTTCTTTTGCAACTCAAATTACTGCCATTGGCAGAACCTGTTTCAGAACAAACTTTTGGCAATCATCTCCAGTTTGGAGAAACACACATAGAAGTGAAAATCATGTTCTCCATAGGCTCAAATAAGTTTTTAATACTAGGAAGAGAAGGAGACAATATAAGGGTCTATTGCACTCTATTAGCTTATTTTCTTGCAAGGAGGGGAAAAAAAGAGTATTCATTATTGCATGTTCCCTTGGTGAACATCTGAGCTTTCCTTTTTGTTACAAAATTTACTCCTGTGCATCAGGCCAGCTCACTGTGACAATAGGACTTGCATCCCACTAACAAGTTCAAAATAGTTTTTTAATTACAAAAGAGGCTTTCTGTATATTAATAAACTCCACCTTGAACAAATATCATCATTCTACTGTATTTCAGTTTCATTTTATTGAGTAAAACAGGACCAAATATGTAATGTTTACGATTTTCAGAAACTTATAATTTTTTAGTATTTCTATGATGTATTCCTTTTTCCTGAATGTTCCTGAACCCTGTTTACAGGGTAAAGTGTCAATACAAAGAGCTTCACAGTAATACCAAAGGTGACAAAATCGGCTGCAGTAGTTTACGAGAAACCTTAATCCAAGTACAGAATTTCAGTTTTAATAGTGGCAAAATGGGAAACACAAGTGACCATGCTGTCAAACTTTGGATGAGTGTTAAATGGAGAGAGAAGTAGATTGAAAAAGTTGGAAACACCAGTGCTACTGTATATGTCAAAAAATTATAGCAAGATCCCATTACTGCCATTATTAAATGCTGCTGAAAAGTCAAGTAGCACTAAAATAGTGTAAGATCCATAATCAGTGATTAGGAAGAAGCCATCGATACATTTTACCTCAAGATTTTTCAGAACCAAATGAGACCAAATGAAATCAGGCAAGAATGTGTCATATAAAATGCCTTAATGATAATTAGTAGATAAATTATAGAGGGAATAAGTATTTGCTTTATCTCTCCCTTACCTCTTAAAATGTTATGAAAAAATAACTATGGTTTGACTGGATAATGGAATAATATCAATCAACAGAATTATTTAAAACATTTTCAATCATTATCTTTTTTCGGTTGGCTGTTTTCTTGCTTTTTTTCAGTCAGTTTTTTCTACAGTATAAGATTTGAAAGATACATTTTCTGTAAGAATCCTGAATAATCAAGACTGATTAAACAGAGTGGTACCATTTACATAAAGTACAATAGTTATTAGAATGTCAGTATTTCAGTGAGTCAAAAATAATTTTAATATTTTCTAGGCAAACTCACCATCATACTATTAACAATATTTTATATTATTTTATATGTGAACTAGCTATATCATTAGAACTGTCAGTATGCAATTAGGTGTTAATATGTGCCTGAGAAAGAAGGTATAATTTTTGACAGTCCTTCAGGAATAAGACAGAAACACAAATCTCATTTTCAAAAGTGATTTGGGAATATCCTATTGTAGATAAATGCTCTGAGTCTTTATGGAGCCAGTCAGTGGCAGTGTGGTGTTTGAACACCTCCAAGGATGTACATGCTAAGATTACTATTGAAAGAGGAATCGATATATCAAGGTATATGTATGATTCCCCCCAAAAAAATCTTCTTGCTGAGTACCTGTAGATCAGTACTGAAACACTGACAAATTGCTCCATTTGGTCATGACCACCTTCACAGTCCTTTATTCTCATTTCTATACATCTCCATCTTGAAAGCTATACATAAGCAGCTGAAATTCCTGGCAACATAAAATGATGGACTGCAGCTTGCAAAGGTCAACAGATGACACAAACCCTATGTTCCAAACATAGGTTCATTTTCCAACTTGGTGTGTTCTGATAAGAAGTGTTACACATACCTGTAGGCAGTCCAGCAAGACACCAAAATAATCCAGAAAACATATTTTTAAAACTGCTTTGCAGACTACATCTTGCTGTCATTATGGCATTATGTCGTGTCCAGTGTATTCAGATTATAGCTGTGGTCTTATTAAAATAAAATTATCAGGGAAAATGTACTTTGTGCAGGGCCACTCTGGAAATATTTCAGTGTAATAATGACTCTGTCTCATATTTAGGATGTAAATAAAATGATAACTCCAATTAATGGCAATTTCCAGAATCTATACAGTGATTCATTCACCAACATAGCTTCCCATATGCTTTTTCCTTGTATACTTTCAGTACGATAGTATCTGACTATGTCAGAGATAATGAGAAGGTTTTTGGTTCATGACAGGTTTTTAATAATGAATGTTTTAAATACAACTGTATGCATAAAATGTAGTTATTATAATACTTTTGGGGAAGAATTTTTCAAATTTATAGTGGGCATCTTAATTTGGGAACAACACTGCAATGTGTTGAAGAGAAGAAATTTATCAGTTTCATGACAAAGTAACTAGAGGGAGTTTCTGCAAGTTTCAGTTAGGTCAACAAAAGAGACTATGAACTTGTACATTGATATAACCATGCTGCTAGAAGTTAATTAATTCTCACTTATGAAAAAAGTACAAAAACTTCACAAGCAGTTTTTACAAACACATTTTGAAATTAATTTTGTATTTCCCCTCGTGCTTTATTATGAACTAAACTAAAAAAAAAACCACTATTTTTTTGGCTGGTTACATAACCTGGCTTTTTATATGTGGACTAACTGGACTACACACACACACATATATATATAAATATATACATATATTTTTGTATCTCTAATATTTTATGAGGTTTTTCTATAGCTTCTGCGATCACTGTTTAAACTTCATATCAGATTTTGTTTTGAATATCATAAATTTTACTTTTTACTTTAAATGAAAGACAAATTTTCTTTCAGATAGCAAATACGAAAGCCAAAATGTAGTGAAATTAAATATTGATGGGAAAAAATATCCTCAGTAAGATGTATTCTTAAGCAGCAGCGAAACATTTTTTTTCAGTTCAAGCCCTATAAAAGTATTTCAAAAATTTTACCACCACATTCACAGCTGTCTGGAGCAGGCATTCATGTCGGATTCAGTAAGCCACTTAAAGAATTTTAATTTGATTTTGTTCCTACTATACTTGAAGGTAGAAACAGTCTTAAACATTTTGCTGAGCTTTTACCCAGGTAAAATAGATTGCTCCAACTGAGAAAATGCATTAATAGTAGAAACAGAAGCCCAGCATACAGTAATACGATACTGTCTTTACTGCATGTTTGAGGAACTATAACTCAAGTGTAGCACAGAAGATATTTTTGAATAGCATGTTTCCGGTTGTCTCAGATTTATATTATTTTATTTTATTTGAAGCAGTAATGGTTACTACATAGCATCTGCAACAGCTAATTTCTCTACTTCTTTTCTTATAACTGACTTTTTTTTGCCTTTTTTTTTTAATTGTCCTTTTCTTTTCCTACTAATGCTTTATTCTCCTAAGAAAATGAAGCACGTTTTGAATCTGTGTTTAACTTCTGGGTGAGCATGAAATGATATAAATTGTCTCATTTCTTACTTTTGTTCATATAGCAGTCAGAATTTAATTCAGATTTCAGTTGGTACACCATTCTTTATAACTGATGCAGTAGGTGCCTGCTATAATGAACACATTTGATCAATGAAAAGAAGGAACACCTGCTTACCAATAAGGTATATCTTGGTGGTATATCTCTCCACCTCTGATTTCAGTCCTGAACCGAAGAAATATTTCGAAGTGGAGACCCTGGAAACTACAATTCATAGCAATACTGATACAAAAATTATTATCTCCATAAAGATTGTGACTTCCTTACATATTCCAGTTTCCTCCTACCTCATAACTCAATGTCCCAAATGTGATATTACTCTCTTGTTTCATGGAGAGGCTATCTTGTCTCACCTTACTAACATATTCCTGTGTTTCCCAAGTACAATACCCTCTTCTCCCAAGCTGCTTAAATGATGGTCATAACTGGGTAAAACTCAGACCTATCATTCTATTCTAAGTCTGAAATTAGCTGATTCTGTTTCACATCTGAACTAAATGTCCCAAATCTCATTTTAAAAATCTGTATTATTTCATCTGTTCATTTAAAAGAAATACGCATACAAGTCACGCTTTAGGGGCATCCTTAGCTCATCGCATTGACACTAGTACTACTGTTTCCTCTTAGAAACAGAGGTGTTTCATGGTGACTCCTGTGTACAAGATAGGTTCCAGAATAATTATGATGTCTAAGGGTAAAACAACAAATAATAGTATGATTTGGATTGTGTCATTCTTTTAGCAATAAACTAAGATGGCAGAATTACATTGAAAAATAATCACATTATGTTAAGTTTTTAGCAGATGTATGTTTGCAAGATTTGCTACTAGAAAGCAAAGAAGGGATCGGTAAGTGATACCGAAGAATTTGAGGTAAACATTAACGAACATATTTTTTTAAGTAAACATATTATTTATGTTCCTGCAGACATGGGTAAAGGATGCCTCACATGATAATTCAAGTTATGACCTTTTAGAAATAAAACAGGGTCTATCAATGACCATCTGAGCTAATGTTCAATGTAAAAAGTGCAAAAATATGAAGATCAAAGCCTTTGGGGTCTTTTATTTTCTAAAAGCCATTAATTGCTGAGATACTTCTGACATAACTCAACCAAAAACCCTACATGTTGTCTGTTAGCATTTACTGTCATCTGCAGTTTGTCATTTAGAGCCTCAAATTCTTGCCTGATGATGAAGAGAGTTAAAAAATTAAGTCATGATTTAGGAAAGATTCTTTGATTTAAAATAGCATGCATGATGGAGAAAGATTTATTTCCTTCTGTGAGAGTAAGTACTATCTGAATGATATCTGAGGATGACCTTCCAAAACATGCAGCTGTTATCTATCTGAAACATGCATCAAATTAAATTTCTTCTCTTTTCCTGTCTGTTAAACATGTATTATGAAGCATTACATCATCAACATGTAATGAAAAAAGAAAACTCTACCGTCACTGAACATCTGGAACTGCACTGATGATGGAGTGCAGCTGTTGCCTTTTATGTGAACTCTGATGCACAGCTACACAGAGACTTGAACTTCAAAATCCTTTACTTATGAAACAATGTGTGACAGGAATGTGCATTTCTACTTCATCCTACTTGCAGTGTTCAAAACATCATCAAACACACACAAAGACATGCATACAATATTTCTACGGTAAGTTTGCAAAGTATGAAGTCTCATCCCTTTTAAGATTCCCTGAGAATGGTTTATTTTAAATGATTATAAATCATTGAGAAATTCAGTCACAGAATCTTGCAAATCTGGAGCTGAATTCAACACTGATAAATAATTGGCATCAAATGGATCATATACTTGGGGTACATAATTTGTACCATTATTAACAGTTTTTGCTCTTCTTTAGAGCACTGCTTATTTAACTCTGTCCTTGTCCAACATACTTTTTATGTGACAGAACAGGCTAAAGTCTGAAGTGAAAATTTTTGTTTATATTTTGCATTGCTTCTTTCTTATGCGTAACATTCAAATTAAAATTGAAAACAAAATTAAAATCTGCAGACAGAGAGATTACCTTAATAAAGCTCACCTTTTTAGTCAATCTGGCCATCCTGTAAAATCCCGGCTATGCATAATCTTTGTAATGCCTCTGAATACAAGACAAATAAACACATTCTAGTCTCATAGAATATGGGCTTATCTAAATAGTTTTCTCTTTCCCTTTTGAGCATATCCTTATCAAGCTTCCAGTGAGTTTATTAATGTTTACAGTTTATCCCACCATACACTCTTGGCCGTGAGATGATAAATAAATGGAATTCAATAACACTTCCTCAGAGCCCCATCTACAAAGTACCTGTTACTTTTCTAAGTAATCTGTGTAGAGCGGTATACATTAAATGAAATAGCAAACATCTCCACAGATCTGATTTTTCTTAAAAGCAACAATAAAAAGTGCAAGAGAATGTTTAATTTCCTGACACAGAGAACAGTTCACTTTTCTTGATTAAAAAGCTGAAATCCTATGTACATTTCCTCATTTAGGAAAGCACAGATTGGTCTCCAAACAAGCTGTTACCTCTTTCAGACAGAGCAGTCCAGACAGGCAGAGGGTCCTAAGACTCGGCAGAGCAGAACTGCGCTAGACCATCTTCCCTCCACCACCATCATCATCAATACTTTCTATAAATTCTTCCCACATAATTACAGGCTCAATATGAGCAGCACAGTTATGTTAACTCTGTATACAGTCAACTGAGAAAGTTAGCAAGTTAAGGGACATCATTCAGTCCTTCAATGGCATAAATTGCTCTTCGTTCCTATCTTTTGAGGGTTATTTTTTGAGTTTAGTTTCATGCTGAATGCTAAGCGGGATGAAGCTTCAAGGCATAGTGGGGCTGACACTTCAGCAGGGATATTTCCCTAGCTCTTGTAGATTCAACCATTTTTGGTCCATTACTGGTTTGAAATATCTGGAACAGATTACAGAATTGAGTATGCACATCCAAATACCAACAGTAAAGAGACTTAACTGAAGAAGATCTAAAAAGTAGATTAATTCCAAATAATTGTCTGTTTTATTGTCTAATATTAGAGAAGTAAAAAATTATAGTAAGATCTTGCTAAAATCTCCCATGAAGTACAACCTATGAAGGTATTATAAATGAAGAGATGTTTTTTACAATTATTTTTCACCACAATATGGCATCGGTCTTTTGACACTGTAACCAGGATAACAGAAAGTAAGATTTCCTCCACAGATATCTACAGAAGGTGACTGAACTATAAAATGAATAACCTCATTTTTTACTATCTTGAATTTTGTACGGATTTTTGCCTGTATAAAATACTTAAAATACTACTAATTTACATCTTGACAATTCTACAATATCTCCCTGCCCTTTTTCTATGAGGTTGTATAACCCTGCTTGAAAGCCCTGCTGGAGTCACTGGAACACTTTTTTTGATCCCTTCCCCCTATCCTCATCCCTCTTTTACAGAGTAATTATGCATGAGCATAATTGTAAATAGAGTTTTTTCCACCTATATGACAAAATGCCATAGCCGTGCATTAATCCTAATATCCTAACATCTTCGTCAAAAGCCAACACATTGGCAACAATAAATGGATATGTTTATACCAATGGCAGATTCTTTTCCAAATTCAGTCAGTATTTCAACACTGTATATGCTCTAAAAAAACCCTAAAAACAGGATTAAATTTTAAGGTACTTAAATTTCCTTATAATCCTGGCTTTATTTAGCATTTACTAAACTAACTACAAAGATAGTGCTGAAAGAAATTCTTTGTTAAGGAGTTATACAGACCAAGTACTTTCTTTCCTTTCTATTCCTTCACAAAGACAAAAATTTTGCGTCTGGGGAAACTTTTAATGATATTTTCTATTCATTTATGATAAAAGGAAACTGAGAGGTGAATTTCCTTCAGTAATATTATTACAACTTGAATGCCACGATCACTGTTGCATGTTGTCCTGGATAGATAATATGCACTTTGTGACATGGGTCATAATAAACTCTTGTTATACCTGGATGCCAACGTTTTAATCTCTGGGATGAAGGAAGGCAATTGCACTGTGTGTGATAGTTCATATGAACAGCCAGAGGACCAAGCCTTTCATCTCCCACTTCAAACCTGAGGAAACAACGTTTATGAGAAACCATATTATGTTTTCTATAAATATATATGATATAATTTATAATTACATTAACATGCGCAATGAAGGGAAATTTGAAACTGAATCCAAGAATCCAGTCTTATTGTTTTCTCTGTGCTTCAGGATAGTGGCACAGAGGATGAGATTGCAGAAGTACAATCAGTGTGCTAGTAAATTCTGCGCAAGATCCAATGGGATAAATATCACTTGTATTAATCTTGCAATGTAAGTACGCTTCATATTTCTGTGAATATTCAATAGCAGTTTTTTAGAATATAGACATTTCCAAAATTAACAAAAAGCACTTAAAAGTTTAAGCCAATGACATGCCATTTCTGTTGGACAATGACCTCTCCGTGTTTACTGAATGAAATGCATCTTTTTTGTATGCTCTGGAATTTCAAGAATTTCCAGAATACCAGCTGTGTCCTGGCAGATCTTAGAGATAAGCCCAGTACCACTGTTATTAACGTTACTAACAATAAAGAACTGCATGCAGACTAACTCCTGGAGAGAATAATAATGAACAAACTCTTCTAAAAACATTCATACCTCTGCATCATCTCTCTTTCTTTACCACATTTGGGATTACGAGTCATAAAGGTTCTACGACTGACATGAAATGATTCATTTGTGATGGTAAAATCTTGTATTGGTGCACACTTCAAAACATTGTGATTGAACTTATCCTAAATGTTCCTTTCAACTTTTAATCCCCTGTCTTTAAATATGTGTGACAAATTTTGCAGCTAGTATACATAGGTTTGAAAAATACCAAAATTTTCAGTGGAAAGAAGCCCTAGAAAACTGCAAAACAATATCTAAGGGAATTCAGTAACTAAATAAAAGGTCAAATAGTAGTCTCAGTTAGTGCAGCTGGAATTCCCTCCCGCAAATCCACTGTCAGTTGTGTGAGGAGGTTGCTGCTGAGAAACCCCTTATTATAAGGATAAGATTTTGGGGGTACAAGAGCTACAAGTGCTCAGATATGATGTTGAACACATACATTTATGTAGAGGACAGATTTCAAAGATGTCAGAGTTTTGTGACAACTGATTGGTGACATTGGTAAACTGAATAAACAATATTTATCGTAATCCATGCCTTTTTGCTGCTTTTTTGGAGGCATGATTGCATGAGTTTATGATTGCATGAATATTTGCCTTTTTTTGTATATGCTGCTAATGGATTTTTCCCAGGAAAATGTTAGGTTGGGTTTGCAGAAAGTAGCTTGGAATTCGGGCTTTTATAATCACTGATATTCATATGATGGGGGAAGATAACTGAGTCCAATATTCTCTGTCACAATACTGGTTTTTTCCAGTGGCCGGGAAGGAATATAAGAGTTGAAACCAGCTCAGGTCCATTCCCCTCTGAAATTCTTTTGCCAGTTGTCTAATTTTTATACCCTGTGTTGGGCTGAACCACGTGTTCAACCCTTCCTTGCGGGTCTGACTACCTCAGGGAGATATATTCATGCTCTTTTAATGGACTCAGGGAGAAACATTTACACCACTAGTTCAACCACTCAACTATTGATAGCTGTTTAAAATGAAGGCCATGCTCCAGTCCTCTTTGTGATGAAATTAAATCAGCTTTTTTGCAACAGCTGTGGTCAGATATCCTGTATTATTCCCTTAGCTTCACAGGCACATCATCCTTGCCCATCTCCTCTGAGCTTGCCTTCATTTAAGAGGTTTATTCAGTGAGTCACATTCCACTCCTAGGGGTTTAGTCAGTCACAGAGATGGGGAGCAGTAGTGTTTACACATGCACCTACCAAAAAACTACATCTACTACCAGATTTTTAACCAAAATTTTTGGAAAGCGTGAAGTTATAGCTCTACAGAAAGTGCTGTAGATTGAAATCTCATTTATCTGCATCTATGAGGAATAACCAATATAAAATACACAAGCTATATTAAAATATTTTGGAATAGTTCAAAATAATTCAGTGTGCTCCTAACAAATTCTTCATTGAAGCATTAATAAAGAAAATTAAGCAAAACCATTGCAAAATGTATGTTGAGAAACAGTTTCAATTAAGTCACTGTACTGATGAAGAAGAAAACAGTGAGTTCTACAGGTAATAGAAATAATAAGTCTTGAATTCATGAGAAAACATATATTACATTTGAATTCTGCTACCTTGTACATTGTAATGGAAACTTAATACTGTGGAGGGTGAGGTAGTAAGATTTTTCTCAGTATGTTCAAGGTATGTCCTAATATGTTTTTAGGAAATTATTAGAGAAATAGGTCTAGCTCCTCCCGTAATGTGAAAATACACATATATACAAGATCATGTAAGCATGTAAGCCAATCTTTTTAGTTATAAACAACATTCAATAATGTAATTGTTCTTAAAAATTATTATAACAGGAACTAAGGACAAAATAGCTTTTCCTTTTGCTGTGAAAAATCTTCGAGCTTTTCAGCAAATATTATACTTGTCTGATATTTAATAATTTGTCTGGTTCCTTAAGGAATGCAGCAGTTATTACTTCCAATTATTTGAAAAGTTTAATTAATATTTTACTTAATGAATGCCTTAAGAATGGATAGATTAGCTTTCTTATACTTGGTTGCACTTTAGAGCACCAAATCTCTGTATATTCTTCAAAATGAATCAAAGCCTCTTCAGAACAAAGTTTGTCTAAAGAGCTGTTCATTTTTCTAATCTTTTTGACCCATAATCCCTGATAGTGTACGACATCACAATCTGCCACTCCCTCTGGTCTATCCAAACTACACCTCTGTAATCATAAAGAAGATGAAGGGCTTTTTCCCTTCATCTGAAGAGAATAAAATTCACTGTCTTGGTTTACAAAAATATTAGATTAGTATTGTCTACAACAATCCCAATTTCATTAGACTAACAATGCACAAGGAACATGCTGTCTAAAAATTCTATAAAAATGGACTCCTCACTATCCAAAATTCTGTAGAAACCGTGAAGGAGGTATAAATCCTACAATGCAAAAACAAACGACCTAATGATGGAACAATTACTTCTTCAGCTGCAACTACATAACTGATTAGCAACAGCTGGGATAAAAACCTAAGAGTAAGGGGGTATTAACTGTCTGCTTCTAGACATGTTAGAGTTTATTTTATAAAAAATTATTTGTATCAGATAGCTAAGTCTCTGTGTCCTCGTTTTACACAGAAACCTGTTCAGGAGCAGAGCAAAAAGACTGGGAAAGAGATATGGCAAAGCTTTTCTGCTTTCTTATAAGACAGGGCTGATCAGGAGGGACTTTTAGATTATTATATTCAAGAACTAAAATCTTGGTGTAGTCCTGGAAATAATGATGCTTATTACATTTTAAAGTGAATGAAGTAGTAAACATCCTAAAAGGATATAGTGGAAGAGGGATATTAACTGAAGTGCTTACAAATGGATCTAAGAAATTTCCATGAAATGATAGAGGCTGATCAATGACTATAAAAGCAAGATGTGTCTTTACAGAAGTAGAAAGAAAGCAACAACAAAAAGTACAGATAGACACTGGTTATTCTACTATTCTAAAAGTAGCAATGTTTCTCAGTGAACTACTGGCTCTGAAGATCAGCAGCAAGAGGAAAAGACAAAACCTCCAACTATTGTTAGTGGCAGTTCAACACTAGTATCTGGGGACCTTGTTTCAGGGCACAGCGTTGGCCCTACTTGAAGCTCATATATAGGTAGTGGAGACATGGGCATGAGAGGCCGCTGTTGTGGAAGGAAAATTAGTAAATCAGTGATTAGCTGCATCAACCACTCAATTACCTTTTCTCGAAAAGCTTCCAGGCTCCTGAAAATAAGAGAATGCAACTCTTTAGATGCAGAAAAACGGATTGATTGTTCTGGTGCTAGGGAGAAGTACCAAAAAGACAGATTTTTCTCACAGACCTTTTAAGAAGTTTAAAGCCCTTACAGATTAAGTTAATCTCAGTTGAGTGAAGCATATTTGAGTTTCAGATGCCGTTGAATTATTATTGGAAATTCTGTGCAGCATTTCCTGACTTGGAATGAATCCTACCTGATCCAATACTGATTTGTAGAGTAGGGAACCTTCAACTGGGTGGGGAGTTGAGGCATAAATACCCTCTCAGCCCATACAGTATCACGAAAAGAAGACTTTGCTTCCTTACAAGCTTCAGGTAAGTTGCTATAATCTCTGTAAAAGAAAACACATGCATTTTGCTCATTATTGTCTTTATTGTAAAAGTGGAACAGAGTTTGTGCCTCAGCTATTAAACTTTAGAACAATTATATAAGCCTGTACAGGTCATTCTTCTTATTTCTTGCTAAACTACTTGAATGATGTGTAATCACTTGCAAATTCAAATGAAGTCCGTTGATTTTAGTCTTTAACCTAGAAAATGTATCTTCAGTAGTCATTTCTTTCTATGATGCTGGTAGAAAGAAGATAAATACCCATTACATAATGATAGCAAAAGGCCTTATGCTTTGTAGTTACTTAAAGTTTACCCTTTGTAACTTGGAGGGTAAAAAAGGCAAATCATTATGAGACAGTAAAAATATACTCTGAAAATATTAGTCATAAAGTGCACTATAAAAGCATATTTTCAAGAAGATGAGAAACAACCTATTGTCAGTAAAATATCACTAGTTTTGCAGAGACTAGTATTTCTTTGTGTTAGAGACTATGAACATAACGATTATGCTGTTAAAATGCTGGCATAGCTGCATAAAATATTTTTACTTCACTTGAATGTTTTCAGTCTTTCTGTGCTGATTTCAAGTTGCCTGCCAAAAGAGCTATCATTTTCAGTCATTTTGAGTGCAGCCAAGTGAACCAAAAGGTCAATCTAATTAAAAAGTAAGAGAACTTCATCCCACAGGGAAAAGGATCCAGTAAAATGCCAAAGGAGCGTGTATTAGAGAAGTACAAAGTAAACAGTCCAAAACAATGAAAAAAATCCACATTGGTGTCAAAAATATAAAAACATGAGTATGTGACCTTTTCCCACATTATAAATAAATGGTCCTTTTAGCGTAACAGAGAAATATTGTTTATTAAATATCAGGAATACAAATTTAATTTAGGAAATGTTGCTAACACTTTCTCAGAGACTCAGCATATATTCTATTTTAATAAGCACTTTGAGGGGTGAGGGAATTAAAATGAAATCTGTTTTGGACTTGTTTTTTCCCTGAAAGACATTCTTAATAAGTCTAATATCAATGTGAGTCATCCATCATTCCAAAAGCCTCACAGAAAAGATACAGTTTTAGTGTATAACTGAAGTTCAGTTAAACTCACAAAGAACTGGAGACTTAAACCTCTACTGCCTTTGTAACCTCTTTAGTCAAACAAGAATTTACTAATAAAAGTCAAACTTCCTCTGCATTCTATTGAGTCTGGCTTATGGACTGGAAAGAAGTAAGAAGTGAATTTCAGACTCTGAGTTTTCTGAAATAGTTCATAAATCATACAGAAAGGCACACCAGAGAATCACCTTACAAACTTGTCAGAAAAACAATCATTAGCTGTTTCCCACTACAGAATCTTTGTTCTGCAGCACAACCCCATCCTTCAGTCATTTTAATTACTGACAAAACTTTTGTCTTTGGAAAGTCTGCCTCCACCTTTGAGTATGAGCTTTTCAGAAAATATCAGTATATTGGAGTCCAACTTCTGTACTAGAAGCAAGCACATACTGCACAAACACTTAATGAAGAGGTGGTGTAATACAATGTGACTGGAGGTTTTTCTCTTCGGTTGGTCAGTGGTCTCGTCCCAAAGTCGTAGTGCATTAACAAGTTGCCAAATGGCCTAAAAGGACATTGGTGGCTGATTCTTTATCAGACCTGTTTTGCGAACTAGCTGCATCTTTCTCAAGATACAGCAGAAACCATTGGTCACAACTCAATCTTTTTGATACTTCTTTCTTCCGAGTAATGATCATATGAAAACAGGAATGAGGGACTTCACTGGTCAATATCTCAGTGTTTTCTCTTTAAAAAATGGAACTTGCACTCACAGGCCATGTATGAATAAAAAGAGTGTTGTTTTGAATGAATTTCTGAACTCATGCATCTTGGACTGTAAAAGTGAATCTTTTGCACATTTGTCTTCATACCAAAAATAAATACAATAAATAAATTCTCTCCACATGCATATGTGTGAAAGGCACTGTCTGTAATGAATAAGTGTAACAGATAGAATTTTAGACCCATTTTACTGTGTCATGGTTGAACAAACTTCCCTTTTCCAATTTCAGAAAAATGTATTTTTATCAAACAATTTTTATAAATTCCCCATTTTTCTTATCTGTTTTTATTGTTTTGAGATCAAATGGACCAGCATTCTTAGTGATATATTTATTATTAATAGATAGTAATATCTTTAGCACAACATTTTGTCCATTACACTAATTTGAGTATTAATAAACAATGTCAGTATATAATAAATATTAATACCAAATATAATTTTTAATATTTTAAAATACTTATTTGTTCTTTGAGCAAAATATAAAAGACAAAGACCTAACTGTTTTTGGAAATTCTGTTGACAGTGGGTATCCCATATCTTCCATGTACTTAAATTCGGGCAGGAAAGCAGAATTATTGTATTTTACTAGCCTAAAGTTTATTCTGAGATTTCTAGTAAATTGTAATTATCTCTTCATTTTCTGCAACAAGAGAAGAATACTCTCCAGAACTGTTGAACAGCTGTTATATTGAATCCCAGAGGTGGTTGCATTTCTTCAGTGATTGAAAGTGCTTCTTACATACCATACAGTATGGAATACTATTATACTCTCAGGTTAAATGTATTAAACTCCCACTGAAAGTAAAAGAAATTATGCTTGCTTCCCTCAGTGACAGAAAGTAGTGTATGAACAAAAGCAGCATCTCATAAGTCTACGAGGTGAAAATCACTGTTATAAACATGGGCAATCCCTTTCTATCTATGTGACATCTGCTGTTGTTCCCTCCCACTATTTGCACTACAGACGTAATAGAAAGAAACCTCAAAGGCAAAGGTGGCTCTGTTCCACTGCTACATCTACAGCTGTGCTAGATGTGTGCAGAAATGCTTTTTGAAACAAAATCTTGCAGTGCGAGGTGCAGCTAAACAAAGCAGACACAGAAATTTACTTTCATGTAGATTTGAAATGCAGCACACGTAGATTTTTTCCCAAGGTTGCCAGCTCTCTTACGATAAAACTCATCTCCCTGCAATGTAATAAAGAATTCAGAAACTTCACATTTCTCCATACAAAATAAGACTGCTCCTTAATGTTGCTATACTACATCAGTTGTGCCTTCTTTCTGCATCAGTGCAGAGACCTTTAAATGTAATCTAAGAAGGTACCCAATCAGTTCTTTTGAATTCTATATTGCATATGTGTATATATTACTGTAGGTTTCCAGCACTTTAAAGTATTCGTGCAATCTATTGCTAAAACACTTGGCAAGTTATCAAAACATGAGGTGAATACTAATGATGTTGATCTGATTCTTTCTTGAGTGCATAGGGGTTAAACACTGCTCTTCAGAATTGCATAGAGTACCAGAAACACTCACTAATTGAGCTTTATATTCAGTAAGATTTAAAACTAAAAATATTTTATTAATCTACCAGCCTAACAAAACAAAATGAATAAATAATGATCAAATTTTCAGATGCTGAAACATATTGTTCAAAGTTTAATAATGAAAAGCTATAAGAAATTCCTAATGTTTATTTCAGGAGTTAGGTTATTTCACAGCCTGGGTTGGAGGAAATAAATATCTAGGTTTTGTGCAGGAAATGTCACAAGCTGTAATTGAATTCTATTCTTGGAAGTCACTGGCTGCAATAAGAGCTTTACATTATATGATGGAAAAATCTGAACTGGATTTTAATAGTATTCATAGAAAAACATAGTTCAGATATGACCATACAAGTCTGACAGTGGTAAAGCTCTTTAGGTATAGCTATATGGAAAAATGTCATACCATTCAGAGACACCTGAGCTGCCTCCAGGCAGACTACTTCTGGAACAGGAAATTGTGGAACCATAGGATTATACCTCAATTAATTAGTTCTGCTGAGAAGCTATATATATTAGCTACTGGAGAAGCGCTGTAGTAATTCAGCACACTGCACCCAAGTCCAATGGAGTACTACTGTATGGGGCTGTGGTACTGTATTCAGCCACTCAGCTATAACTCCAGACATGATTACCACCTGTCAGCCTACATGTTCTGTCAGCCTACATGTTCTTCTGGTCAGAGCTGATTCCTGAAACACTGTTCCAGCTTGCTTATCCCTGTTTCTTTTCTGAAAATGTGTACGTTGGAGGCAGAGACTTCACAGCCTTCTTTGCATTTCTGTGGCAAGGGACTTCTCAGGAGCAGCAGGAGAATAAGGAACAACACAGTATTAGGCAGTATAGTGAATATGATTTATACAGCAAAGCCCATAGCTGTTTATTGAAGATCTACAATGAATTATACAACAGTCTTCATTACAAACTATTTCAGTCATCATTAGTACTATTTGGACATTTCGAAAGCAGCATCACAAGGTAAAGGTATTGTCTATGCATGCTATTTTTAGCACTTCAGAACAAACACTTCCCATATATTATTTAGTATTTTCATCATTTCATACAGGAAAGGAACAAAGGAATGCATCTGCTGAAAGCATCTCAGTCATTTCAGCAAGGCTTGCCCCACTTCCATCCCAAGCCAGGTCAGCCACCTTGCCCTAGCTCCATATGTTTTCATTATACCAGGTTGTGCTGAACTCCAGCCACATTCTTGACTGTCTGTCTCCTGCCCAAATTCGTCATTTCCCCTGAAAGGAGTAAGGGATTTACAGAATCTGCCAGAAACCTGAGGACATTTGCTCTTTCTTTTGTAACCTCTGAGTAGTTCAGAGAAAGTCTGCTGCACAGACCAGAATCAAATGTTTGTTGGTATATGATACAGCTGGTTGACTCTAGCAGATTAATAGCTCAAGCTATGCATAGTGGTCACAGTTCAGGTACCAAACTGAAATAAGACTTGACTCACATCATCCCTTGAAAAATAAATGTTCTGTTTTGTGATAGTCTTATGAAAACTTTCTAAATAAACAAAAGTTTTATATTTTTTGAAAGACTAGTTCCAGCTCTTTATTTTCTTTATAGTAAGAAAGTACTTTTTTTTAATAGCTATACTAAATATTTTAATCTGCAAATTAAGATGATTATGTCTGTCCTCAGTGGACATGGTCAAAAAAATACATGATTGTCCTATTTATTTTTTTCCATATGATCAAACAAACTAGTTGGAACCAGTAAATATTGAGTTGGGTTTCACCATTTGCTATATGTTTTATTAAAACATTAATTGAAACAGAAGAACAACCAAAAAAAGGCTAAATCACCTACAGGCAGCTAAATCAAGATGTACATTTTTGAAAATTCATAAGTCACCTCAGTCTTTTTTGTTTGGTTGGATTTTTTTTTCCCAAAATTTAAAGATTCTAGTTCCTTCATTCTTTCTTCCTAGGTCATGTTCTTCTCTTCTTTTATTATCACTGTCAGTCTTTGTAATTTTTTCCTTTAACATACAGGCTTTAAATAAAATTATACCCAATGTCTTTTATATTGCAATCCTCTTAATATGTCCTCCAATAAGATTTGACTTCTCTGGGTGTTCTTTCAACTCTCTTTTTTTGCAGTTTATGAACTATTCTAATCCCAGACCTCCCGGAATCTTCCCTTCAGCTCTGCTGGTTACCTATTATTTCCCTTTTTGTATTCATGTGTTCTATTTCTCCTTTTAATCACATTTTGCTTTAGTATTTTGCATGCTTTGTTTCTAAACTTCCTCTGCAAAGTTCCTGAAAATCCTCAGATTTTGGTGTTGACCATAAATTTTAAATGTTGCTGGTAGACATTTCTTCACAGGTCAGATGTCTGCTACATCTCAGCCGTACTTCAAGTATACTTTATTACAGCATTATTTAGGCTCTGTAGATTCAATGTCCTGGAGACCTAGTTCAAGTCAAACCTATAGTATGAGTGAAGTCTAGAACTGATCATTAAAGCATTTATAATAAGTCCTAAATATTAAATAAAGTAGAAAAATACAGGCAATACATTGAATTTTTTATTTTTTGTCTGACAGGGTAGCTGTCTTCCAAGGTATGAGGAAGCCATAAGTGTCATATATGCTTAATACAGTAAGGCTTTAGAACTACTTCCACTTAAAATTCTTATAGGAAACACTATGTAAATAAAAGCTCGTAAATGAGAACCCTGAAGGCTACATTCACAATTTGATGAAAAATGTTAAAATGTATAATTTTTATTTATATCTTCCATTGTCACACCCAGTTTCTTGATGAAAATACTGGTTAGTGTTTGACTGAAAATAGACCCTAGAAGCATTAGGCTTTCTTTTTAAACTGGAACAGTTACTCTGGGAAGCGCTATTCTCCTAAAATCCCAGTTACATATTATACTACTGAAGTATATATAAATGCCACTACATATAGGATAGGGTAGGGTAGGGTAGGATATTTTCAGTTGCAAGGGGACCTGCAATGATAATCAAGTCCAGCTGCCTGACCACTTCACTTCACGGATGGCCAAAATTTAAATCATACTTTTAAGTGCATTGTCCAAACACCCCTTAAACACTTGCAGGCTTGGGGCATCGACCGCCTCTCCAGGAAGCTTGTTCCAGCGTTCCACCATGCTCTTGGTAAAGAAATGTTTCCTAATGTCATCTGAACCTCCTCAATGCAACTTTGAACCCTTCCCAGGAATGGTAAACTCCAGGAAGAAGAATGAATATCAACCGTGCTTTAGCTCTAGTTCTAAGAAATCGCAAGTCTACTCCATACCAGTTTATTCTACTCTGTTATTTTCCCAGGAAAATTTGTGCTTAAGTTGTTCTGGGCTTTTTTTCCCTCCCCAGAGGTAAAGTCTGAGATAAAAGACTGCTGAAATTAAATGGTGAAAGTTCAGGAAAAAAATTTTTGGCTACTTGAAAGTTGGTAAAGAATGTGAATTCTTAAATTAGGAAGGCTCAGAAAATGTGCTTAACAATCTATATAAAATCCTGGCTTAGAGGAAAACATGCGTTTTTCTCAAAAGAAATCTCTGAGACTGGAGAAGTAGAGAGTGAGGGCATTAGCTTATTCTTAATTGCGTCTGCTATGGAGTACCTTAGAAAAGCTGATGCAGTCGTATCAGAGCAATGAAATTTTATATATTATGACACACTGAACAACCAGTAGGATACTCAGCAAAATATTGTAGAATAAATTTTACTTTTAAACTATTACATAAGCTATAAAAATTGCTTTTTAAGAAGCATAATGTTGTCTATATCTGCTCTCTGATATAAAACAATATTTTCTATTCATTAATCCTTTGCCCAAAATCTTGCGGGGCTCATTGACAGGGCTTTAAACTAAGGTGAAGGGGGAAGGGGAACCTATCAGGCTCACCAGCGACAGGCTGGGGGAGGATACACAATGGTTAGAGGGATGGGGGGCTAGTAGGAGCCCTCAACCCGTTGCCCAGCAGCAAGTGAGGGACACTGCAGCAATGTGGAAGTCTTGCCGAGGGGAGCTG
>Ga0065711_1036058_pt1 | contig 21503 bp, 15 predicted proteins | sample Hoacrofraction12_FD_59098 | JGI IMG/M metagenome (GOLD analysis project Ga0065711, IMG submission 59098) | Hoatzin crop microbial communities from Cojedes, Venezuela - Epithelial fraction 12 v2 (version 2) | ecosystem: Host-associated > Birds > Digestive system > Esophagus > Crop | place... | reverse complement strand
CAGCAGAGGGGTTCCAGCCCTCGCATCATGGCTGGGGCCTCCTCTGGCCCCGCTCCCACAGCTCCAGCTCTGTCCTGTGCTGAGGGCTCCCGAGCTGGACGCAGGGCTCCCGGGGGGTCTCAGCAGAGCGGGGCAGAATCCCCTCTCGCCCTGTGCCCACGCTGCTGGCCATGCAGCCCAGGGCACGGTTGGCCTGCCAGGCTGCCAGCACACACTGCCGGGTCATGGCCAGCTTTCGTCCACCAGCACCCCCAATCCCCCAGCCTCCAAAGTCCCACCTCACCTTGTCCAGCACAAAGACAGCAGCCTTGCGCTGCGAAGGGATGAAGAGGCCCAGGAGCGCCTTGCTGCCCTGGGAGCTGTGGTAGAGGTAGATGTGGCGAATACTTCCTAGTGACACAGAGTACAGAGCGTCAGCGGCAGCCGCGGGCGCCAGGTCCCAGGTGCCCCACGAGCCCCTCTCCCGGGGTGCCCCACCTGGCTCCAGGTAGGTGAACTGGGCCAGCGAGCGCATCTCCAGCTGCTCGATGTCAAAGGTTTCGGCCTCCCGCCCCGCCAGGTGCCTGACGAGCTGCCGGCTGACCACGCACACACAGCCCAGATGGATCAGGGCACGGAAGAGAAGCGGCACCTGTAATGTTGGGGAGAGACATGGTGGAACAACATTCCACTACCAAGCTCCTCTCAGGTGTTTCAGACCTAGAACAACCTGGCTTAAAAACTATAGGCAGGACACACCTCAGGTGCTGTGCTTGCCGGTGCTGCAGATACAGAACAGGTATCTCAATTCACATGTGCTCCTACGTAGCCCCAGATCGCACCATTACGGGCAGCAGCAGGTACTTTGGAGGACGTGTGGAGGATATCTGGGCAATCTGGCAGCTCTGCAGCTTGTGGTTTGGCACTCCCTTGAGACAAAGGCTTCATCTGAACCACCAGATAACCGGCACAGTGGGATACCCACTACTGACTCACCCTGTTTTATTAACCCTACGGCTGTCAACTCCATTGCTGCAGAAGACTCCTACTGAATGACTTGCTGTGGGACCTAGTCCCAAAACAACGAGAAGCCATAAACATTCCTTGCCTAATCACACTTCCTTCGCGCCAGTTATGATTTTATAGACCCCCTAGTACATGCCATTTTCAGATATCTTCAGCAAGCTGAAGCACTCCCATGTCCCTAAATCCCGTCCCTGCAAGGAATGCCTTCCCTCCCTCGCATCCTCCTCATCATTCTACTGTGCTAGTCCCGCTACATTTTTTGGAGACTGTGCTCAGAATTGCACTGCATGTGTTTAAAGATCAAGACAGATGTTTCCTTGCCCAGGACTTTGTCCAGCTAGGTTCTCTGTATCTCTGAGGACAGAAACTCCACAACCCTCTGGGCTACCTGCCTGACCACCCTTGCAGGAGGTTTTTTCTGATGTTTACACAGGATTTGCCATGTTTCAGTTCGTGCCTGCTGCCTCCCATTCTCTCCTTGGGCACCACTGAGAAGAGCCTGGCTCCTCTCCTTTACTCCTCCCACCGAGAAGATCCCCTGAGCCTCTTCTCCTCCAGGCTGAACATCGGTCAGCCTCCCCTTGCAGCCTCTTGCCCCTCACAAAGCATTTTGCAGCTGATGGCACCACTGCTCACACCAAGCTTGTCCTACTTAGGCAAAGACTTTCAGTCCATAATAATTCTATGCTGCATTTTGGTGGCAAATTTACTTGCCTTCATGCTTTCTTTAACATACAGCTCCACTCTTACAATGGTGCAACCTACTCTGCCACTTCCATGTAGGTCAGGTCCTGACACTACAATGTCTTCTTGATTAAATTCCTGTCACCAAGTTTTGAACTGCTGAACAAACCAGTGTCCTCATTAGAAGCAGACATCCCAGATTCCCACCTTCATTTTCAGGCTTTCAGCATTAATAGCACAGTTGAAATTAATTTTGGCTTGATTGCTTTGTACTGAACTTTGTTTAGGTTGTTCTTGATCTTCCTGAACTTTCAAGTTGTATGCTATTCTTCTTTCTAAAGCTTTTGTAACCTCGTTTTAGAGGACAGGGCACCCAGACCTATCTACGACTCCACACGTGTTGGGTTGTCCCCCCACCTTTACGCTAAGTACCCCTTATCTTTTCTGGTTCAGACACCAGCAAGCTGGTTCTGGTTTGGTCTAGAGGAAGATCACCCCTTCTGCTTAAATGCCTTCTTTCCCCAAAGTTTCCTAACTCCAGATAAATGAAACCCCCTTTCCTTGACATGTCTTAAACCACGTGCTGATACTCAGTATCTCTGCCCGTACAAACATGAGTATATTCCCCAGGACTCTGCTGTGTAGGGTCTTTGATTTTTGGCGTTTCATCAAGCTGTTGAATTTTTAAGTGCCAAGTGTCCTCCTGTGCCACTGGCGCTCAGACTAAAGAGCTACCGCCCAAGAATCCTTAAAAACAAGCACCCAGAGGAGTTACCTGCGTCTCATACACTCCCTCGATGTCCGGAGCAGAGAGGTCGGCATTGATTTCATTGATGTGCTCTTGGTACATGTCTTCAGGGACAGAGTATTCGTACAGGTTGTAAACTAAGTTTGATCGGGGCAGGATCCTGTTCACCTGCTGAGGCAAGGGACACGCTCAGCAGGGCACAGCACACCACACAGCACCGCTGCCAGGAGCTGGGGCACTTCTAAGCACTGCAAGGACCTGGGTCTGAGCCAGCCCAGCTCCCGGTGCTCCTCTCTGCTGAAAGCAGTGGTTTATGCTCATGCATGTTGCGAATTTCCCTAACAGAGAACCTGCTTTCTGGGCCGGCTGGGGTTAGCAGAGGGACTGGGGGCTGGATGAGGTACATCCGTAGAACAGGAGAGTGAGGCCCTGCAAGGCAGATGCTTGTAATATCCGCTTGCAGCGGAGGCAAGCGAAGCCTTATCTCAATGCAAGCAGCTGTTTCCCCTTCCAGAAGGGGCAGGTCCTCACCCTCCTGTACGCTGCTCCCTCCTCCGGCTTCGGGACGCGCTGGTTGACGTAGAAGACCCGGGGGATGCTCAGCCTCATGCAGTGCAAGTCGCTCCCGATCACTGCCCACAGCCTGAACAGCCCAGGCTGGCTGGTCTCAGCGATCTGCAGGGCACAGGTGTACAAAGGGAGCGTTAGCAGGGAGATCCAACAGGTTATCAGTCCTTACTTCTAAGCTACCGAGCACTTTGTGGATCTCTATGGCCAGCTGGTGGCCACAAATAGAGCAGGGGGCTTAAAGAGTCATTGCTCTCAGCGCTGGAGTCCCCCCATGCCCTGCTGCTGTCCCAGGGCACCACGGAAAAAGCTCTGGCTAAGGCTGGCCAACCAAGTCAAGCTGACTGTTGATGCTGGCCAAGTCACTCTGACGTTCTGGACCAGCCGTCCCATCTCAAGCTCGTGCCTGCACAAGGGCAGCCCCACCTGGCCTCTCCAGGGTTAACAGCAGAGTGGTGCTGGGGTCAGCCGTCCCTGAACTTCACCATTTGACCACAGACAGTGTAAGTGTGAGGCCCATGCCATGGGCTGCGCTTGGTGGGAGGTCCCCCCTACCGGTACCTGCACAATCTGCCAGGGTAAGTCCAGGATGCTACGCGCTGTCTTGCGGAGGTAGCTGCTCAGCCCTTTGGAGAGGGCATCGCGGACCACTCCTCCACCTGCTGCCACCCCACCGTCCTCCAGACGCCGCCTCTTCCGCCGCTCCCGCCGCTGCCGAGCCTGCAGCTCCCACTTCTTTTGGTGGTAGCGCAGCCAGACCAGCCGCTCCTCCTGAGTGGGGTGACAGCACGCATGAATTGAGCCAGAAGCCAGTGTGGGCTTCCCAGCCCCCCAACACCGCACCATACAGCCAAGCTCTCCGACCCTCAGCCCCACATTACATTCCTGCCCCAGCTATGAAGCCACCGCCACCCTGCTTTCCTCCAACAGTGGTTATATTTCTCCATCTCCTGGATATATTTTGCCTTGTAGCCCTGAGCCATGGGTGTGCAGAGGGTTTTCAGGAGACCCACAGCTCGCTCCTGTCAGCAACCAAGTTGCCTGGGTGGACAAGCACAGCCCCAGGGCATCTCCTGCCCAGTCTGCTTCACCTACCTTGGTGGTGCCCAGCGGCGGAGGCGGACCCAGGATCTCTCGCCAGGACTGAGATAGCTCCAGGTACTGGGACATCTGTTGGCTTTCCTCTGCTGCAGGGACTCGCTTCCGCTTATTTGCAACGGGGAGCGATGGCTGAAGGGTCTTGGCAGCCCCAAAGTCCTCTATGTCCCCAATCTGTGAGCTGGGCATCCCCTCTGGGGGCTGGTTGGAAAGGACCTGAGGGAGCAAGTACAGCAGGAGGAGAAGGGTTGCAGGAGAAGAGCCCCACCAGCACAGCCAGCACCTTTCCCTCACCCTCCTTACCTGTCTCTTGCCTTCTGAAGTGAAGAGCTCATTGATTTTTTTCTGTTTGTACACATCATTTTTCTCCAGGAGCTTCTTGTGGAGCCAGTCTGGGTGCCGGACCCGTGGCACTGGGTTCTTTACCTGGAGAGGTAAAAAAATCACACCAAGTCACACTGAGTCCCCCAACCAGAGCCCTCCTCCTGGCCCCCTCCCTCCACCCCAGCCCCACACCTGCTGCAGGGCTGCAGGAATGGTGATGATTTTCTGGATGGTGCTGCCCAGTCTCTCGATGTAGTAGTCCCAGTCCAGAATCTGCGAAGAGGGTAGGTAGAGCAGCAGGTAGTGAAAGAAACTGAGCAGAAGGCTACTAGACACAGGATCAAGCATCTCCTTAGGACCCCTGTCCCCAGCACCCCGCTCTGCAAGTGCAAGTAGCCACTGCCCAGGTCATGCCGCCGAAGGGACAAGCCCTTGTCCCAGAGCTGGAGCCATCTGCAGGGACGCCCCACTCACCGCGCGGATGTTGAAGTCCTGCAGCGAGGGGCTCTTCAGCCATTTTCGGAGGTAGTGTTTGCGCACGCTGGGCTCAGCTTGGAAGATGGCGAGTGGGATGGCCCTGGGGAAGGCACGGAGGCACTTGTCGCCCACCCAGAGCAAGGTCCTGGCAGCACACGATCGCCTCTCCCAGCCTGCAGAGACCCTCCAGGCTTCTCATCCCATCCCTGGAAGGCCGCTGTGCAGATGTACAGCGTTACCCATCACTAGTTTTGCTCACAGTCTAAGCCAGCATACAGGTGATCCCTTGGCCACACCATACCAGCTTGCTCACCTCCTGCTACCCTGCCCTTCCCCTTTTGATTGCTCTCACACTGTCAAAAGCCCTGACCCCTCAAGATGGGGTTACCTCTCGGTGACCGGAGACCCTTCTGGTTTCTTGGAAATGATGAATCGGCAGCTCAGCCCTGCATCCTTCACCATCTGGTCCCCCAGGAACTCTGCCAGGCGCTTGGCAGTGCTGATGGAGGTGGACTTCTGCTCCCCATAGTCCTCCAGCTTGCGCGACATGGACCTGTTCTCCGAGATCAGCTCAAAGAGCTCTGAATCAGGCATGTTGGCAGCCTGAAAGGGAGGAAGAACCATAAAGCTAGCAAGAACCTAATGATCAAACCTTGCTGCTGTCAGATACGGGGAGCGCCTACACCTAGTTTGTGTGGCTCTTTACAGGAAGCCTGGGAATTGCTGCCTGTGGCAGCTGCCAGCGTGATCTATTGACAAGGGAGAGTGCACGTCTGAGGCCTGCATCGGTTTCTGCTGTGGCAGCACTGCTTTGTGTTGCACACACGAAGTAGCTGGGCTAACCAATAACTTCTTGTACAAGGTCGTTGAAGAACCGAAGGACCCAGCTAGGCCCTCTGCCCTCTCACCCTCCAGTTTCTTGCGTTTTCTCTGCACTCCCCAGCTGTTGTGCAGCTGTGCTCCTCATACAACACTCCACAGGCAAGTGGCTCTGTCATTCTCTGCCTTGGCGAATGCCCTCAGCCAACATCCTTAGGGGATGAGGGCCACCACACAAGCGCCATGAAAGCGAACTGAAGAAGGACACCACTCACCCACAGTTACAGCTGAATGAGGAGCCCTTGTGCTAAAAGACACTAAAGAGCGGCCCGAGAACTAAAGCAGCAGAAGTAAGATGGAAGTGACTATCAGAGGCACAGTGGACCACCTACTCTGTGCAAGCAAAGTCCACCCTCCCCACAGTGCCTGAGCAGCTCTGACACTTCTCTGGCTCCACCTCAGGAACACAGACATGCTGAGTTGTGCTTACCTTGCTGTAGAGCACATCCAGCCAGTAATCTGCCACCTTGGCCACAGAAGCGTAGACCTCCTCCAGGGTGCTGCCTTTCAGAAAGGCTTCAAACACAGAAGACTGGAATATCTTCACCAGCTGCAGCTCTCCCCGGCGCTTCACCTCAAACCCCTTCAGCTCGGCCAGGGACCCATCCTCGTTGAATACTGCGTACCTAGGAGACAGAGCGTGGGCAAAACCTGGCCTGAGCCAAGGAACACATCCTCCAGGATCCCGCTGGTGTCCCTGCTGCCGGGGCACTCCTCCCGATGCCACCATCCGGCACATTCAGTACAGCCGTGGTCCTCGGCACTAGGATGGCCTCAGAATACCTACAGCTGCTTTACCAACCATTTCAACTTGTCTGCAAAAGCACATTGGCTCGTGCCCTGGCTCATCCATACCGACTGGGAGAACGGTCCTAACTGCACAGATGTAAAGGGCAGGAGGTGAGAGCCCAAGTGGGTAAATGGAGAAAGATATTAGGCAGAGGTTTAGAGAGAAGGAAACTTTGTCAGGTCAGATGACAGCAAGGGGGTTCAGAGGAAACCAGATGTAGCTATGACATGATCATAGGATCACTCCTACCTCTCTCAGTTTCTCTTGCATTATTTTGCATTTCACAGTCCTGCCAATTATTTGTATGTCTCAAGAAAAAAAACCTTATGGGGACATCAGCTAAGAGAAGAGAGGGGATACTCAAACCTCCATCACTTGGCCAGCCCTTCTCCCACCTGACCACAGCTGTCTCTTCCTCCACCAACGATGGTGCCTGCCAGCCAGCCCCAGGCTGTTTCGGCTGGAGAATGATCAAGAAATAAATGCACTTGCTAACATCCCCAAACTTCAAGAACCCAAGAGGCCCTAAGATAAGAATCCTACGAGCAGAGCCCACTCTGCTTGGCATTACCTTGACTCCTGTGGAAGGGACTCACTGCTTTCAGAAAGGCACTGACAGGAGACAGTGGATGATGGAGCTCATCCAATGGAGCATTGAGCACAAAGAAGCACAGAGCTGCAAGAACAGAGGGTGCTGGAGGGCAGCGACAGCATTTCTTGGAGCCAGACCCAGGTCTGCCGGCACCCCTTCAGCTAGTGGTTGCTGCTGCTCTAGGTTATGTTCCTACTCAGAAAGCTGAAGAGAAATCAGTGACGTTTGAGTACAACTATCCTATAACGTGACAGTAACGGCAGGACCTGTTCCTTCTTCCAAAAGAAGTATTTCCTTCTTCTTCTAGAAGTATTACTGGAGGTCTGTGAACTCCTGAGAGATGGGAAGGCAGGAACTGGGGACTGTAGCCAGATTAGGCTGAATATAAGCAGTATAAGAAGTCCTCAGAAGGAAAGTCAAAGTTCTGCACACCTCAGGGCCAAACAGGGAAATCGTGTTTGGTCACCAACTTGGAGAAATGCTGTTTTGCTGTTATCTTCTAAAATGTATTGACATAGCGTGGCACTGGAGGAAAGTGCATAGCTGGATTCAAAGATGATCTGGTCTAAGGAACCTGCCATTTAAAGTCAGCAAATCAAGCATGCTACCAGCTCCAGGGGAGAGGACTAACGTGCCCCACATGCATGAAGGGAAAGAGTCCCTTAATCTGTTACTGTAGGAAGTGATAACATTTCAAGCTTTGGAATCTCACCTTTTCTTCAGCTTCTTGCCCTCCTCCTTGGAAGCTGGGAGGATCATGGCCAGATATGGTCCATCCACTTCAAAAAAGATGCTGTTCTCTGAGCGCGTGACATAGGTGAGAGAGGCTGGGTCCTGCAGTTCCTGGTACTGATCATTTGTGAAGCCTTCCTATGGGCACAGGCCCAGGAGAACAGCTTCACTCAACAGCTGGAGTAGTACCCCAGGAGATGCCCCTCAGACACACCCTGCCCAAAGGCATCACCAAGCACCCCTCTGAAAGCTACAGCACAATTTAGGACTCAAAAATCAAAACATCTGACCTGCCTGTTGAGAAGAAAAATGCTTTGGACACTAAAATTATATTATTTTGTCTTACAAAAGCTGGAGCAAGCAGAGGATGGGTTTTGGCCTTGCTCCATTCTGGACTCCCAGCCCTCACAGGTGAGCATGCACCAACCCTGGCCTCTTACACATCACGCTCTCTGCTGCAGGGATATTGGAGCCTCTCCCTCTGCTCACATGCTCTCTGCCCCAGAGCAGAGATGGAAGAGAGGCCCCCATCCCTCAATAATCCTCTACCTCCTTTTTCCCAGACTGTAGAGCTGGCCTGGATGGGCACAAGACTCACCTTCACCAGGATGTTCAGCATGGCACCAGGGTAGGAGATTGTCACCTTCGGCTTCTTGGCGTTGGTTGACTTGATGACAAAGTTCTCTGGGAAGCTGTTGGGGAGGACACACCAAATCCCATCGGTATCCAGTTCCAGAGGTCTCCTAAGGAAAGAAGGAAGGACGCTGTCATGAGAAGAGTGGATGACAGGTGAGGATCAGCTCTGCAGGCAGAGGCAGCCGGGTGCATCCGCTCTCCAGTCCCTCCTGCAAAGCAAACCTTCGTAATACAACAGAATAACCACAGCAGTGTTAGAAATCTGAATCTTCAACATTAACTGCTGAAAGCTCGGGTGTCTAACATGCTCCCACATCTGTCCCAGATGCAGACAGACCCTTCTTCCCTAGCTCAGCAGATACTCACCCGATCTGCTCAATCAGTTCCCTGGCCTGGGTGATGATACTCGCTCCTGTGAAACAGACGATGCCAGCCATTTCCATGGAGTACCAGCGAGCTCTGTAAGCAGAGGAGTCAAAGTGAAGAGCACGAAGCGCTCCCTCCCAAACCCAGCTACAGAAAGGGAAGGAGGACCTCCAGAGGAAGAAGGGCAAGAAACATATCAACACTGCCGCTCGGTAGATTGTTCTCCTTGCCCTGGTTATGATGCTTCAGAAAAGCTGGGAAGCCACTAACAGACAAGACTCCCAACACTTATGCCCAACACTTCATGTCTTGCAGGAGTCTCCAGGATGAGAAGTCATCAGTACAAGCAAGAGGAGACTGTTACAGGCAGCACCCACCTTCATCCTGGTGCTTCAGAAGAAGGTGAAGCAAGTGATAGCCTCCCTAGGACAATCCTGGTTTCCAAGGGTCCTCTCCGGACGACCCCAGCATCGCCCGGTGGGAGACTCACCCTTTCCGCATGACGTAGCCATAGAAAGAGTTGAGGATGCACTTGTGGGCCAGCTGCAGGGAGTCGTATAGGATCTCCATGTTCTTGCAGCGCTTCACTTCAGAGGCATCTCCTGTCTCCACTGCTGCAGACAGCTTCTTCTTCCACACCTGCAAGCCACAGGCAGAGTCAGAACGATCCCACACATCACTACTGGCGGTATCGAACTGGTTCCCCCTCAGTCCCAGAATAACATTACAACTCCAGAACAGCATCTTTACCAAATATCAGTAGCATGAGCTAAATATTCCTTTTTCTTTTGCAGCAGAGGAGGAGTTGGCCAGAGGCACTTTGACACATGGTAGGAGGGACCTGCAACACCAACCATAACTCTGGTGGTGCTGATCAGAATTCAGCCGGTGCCAGCAGTGCTGCATGCCTGCGTCAACTGTGCTGCACCACATGTGCACAGGCAAGAAGCAAATACACTGCCTGCAGCAATCAACGACGTCTGGCTAAACAGCAGAACTGCCTGTGCAGAAGAAGCCTCTCGGACAGCTCCTTGATCCATGGCAGAAGAGGCAGCTGGGAGTAACCGCAAAGCAACCGGCTCATTAATCAACTCCACCAGAGGCAGAGTCCCAGGGCCTCGTCATTGCCTTCAACATACTCCAAGAACAACGTGCCCTGGTCTCATCTGGCACAAACCTCAACCCTCAGAGAACTAAAACGTCCTCCTGGAATCAACCGTTCCTTAACCCGAGGTGGACACCTTCCTTCTCAGCTTGTCTCTTTTCTCCATGTAGAAGAATGCCCCAGACTGAACCTGGACAGATTGGATATATCACAATAAGGACCGAGGATTTGCTAAATCCCGTAAAACCGGAGATACAGCTTTATTTCTGACAGCACCACAGAGGCAGTAAATGCCATCTCAGCTGCCGTTGAAGATTTGGCAGCAAGAAGCCACAGCTGCCAGGAGCTCCACAATGTCCTTCTCAAATACAAAGACTGAACAGAGCCATCCTTTAGGGCTCGGGTTCTCAGTGAAAGATGAGAAGTCCCCAGCCTTGGCAAGACAAGTTAAACCAGAAGTTGAGCTCAGTACCTTGTGTAGCCCCTTGAACTCATAGCGGCGGTCCCTGAAAGCTCGCACCGTGTCCACATAGAAAGAGTTCTCTCGCTGGCAGATGGTGGTGACTCGTTCCTCCACCTTGGTGATGTGGATCTTCTTGTATGCCTTACGGCAGTAATCTAGTCACAGGAAGAAGCAGAGGGAGCTCCTCAGGTATGGGTACCCTGCTATGGACAGAGGGATGGGCACAGGATGGGCAGGGAGACATCTAAGCATCAGGCAGAGGTGAGCAGGGGGACAGTCCTGCTGCAAAGCGAGGAGAAGGAAAATACCAGCATGGAGAGAAGCAACACCTCATTATGGAGAATCAGGGACAGGTTGGGGAAATAAACTCATCCTGATGCACATACAGCCCATCCACAAGCCCAGGCTCTGTTCCCAGACAGCTGGATGGTTCTGCTGAACAGCATCACTCCAGGTGATGGGATAACGTTATGTTTCCCTTTCATTAACAGGCTTTAATGAGCAGCCTTCCAAAAAATGGAGCCATTCACGTTTCAGCTCAAATCCATGGCTCTCAACAGACAAAAGGAAAAACATTGACACAGGCACTGGTGCCTGGTCCCTCTTTGGGAAGCACACAGGAGCCTACTGGGATCCTGGAGAAAATCTGCCAAAGCATGGTCTGAGACCAGACACAGTCTGAGCCAAGCCCTCAGCCATAAGAGACATGATTAATGGTGAGCACCGCTCACAGTCTAGGTTGCAAAACACTGCTCCAGACCACGATGTTGATTTTTATTTTTACCTGCCAGCCGCTTTTTCTCGTACTTGGCCTGTTCTTCCCGGGAGAGCTCGTGGAAGGCGCGGGGTGGTCCCTCGGCGGACAGGGGAGGGAACTTCTCCGACTCCAGCTGCTGCTGGATGCGGTGATACTCACTGCGGCTGGCAGGCACTGTGGAGGAGGGTGGCTGGCAGTTTCCCAGGGGAGAAGCAGGAATTCGTCACCATCTCTGTGGGTTGGACTGCACGGTCCTTACTGTACTTACTGAACTCTCCTCTCCACTGCCAAGTCATCCGGCGCTGACAGTTGGCACCCGGCTTGTTGAAGTCGCAGGCAGCACACGTGGCCTCATCCACCATGGCTGAGGGCTGGACGCAAGTGAGAGACACACACAGGCATCAGAGGGGTCAGCTCTCCGAATGATGACTCATGCCAGAACAGGTGCCCGGTGGCAGAAGAGCATAGGTGTGAACATCAGAGATGGTACTCAGTGAGTTCTCCTTTCCAGAGCCATTCGGGAACACAAAACCCACAAAAATAATAGCTGTTTTTTTGGGAAGAGTCCTAGCAAAAGTTGTAGCTCGGCCTCTGCAGACCTGGCATTTATGGCAGCTTGACTGAATTTCACACCCAGCCTTATCTGATCCCCCCCTGCCCCGAGCAGAAAGTTCAGCCCTTGCTGTTGATGGGATTCAATCAGAGAGACCACCAAGGTGATCTGAAAGACAAATCAGGAGAGACAAGGTTGATGTTACCCACCTGCAACCTGTTGGTCAGAATGATATTGGGGTACATAGCTCCCACATCTAGATGGTAGATAAGGGGACACTCAATTCTGTTTGGAACATCTTTCAGGGAATTCAGCTTGACCTTGATTTCATCACAAACCTGCGGCGAGAGAAGTAGCAGACAGGAAGGAGCTAAGAGTCAAATACTTGTTGAATCCTGTCCTTTACTCCTGCACGGGGACACTTGCCAGTGACTCTGGAGAAGGATTTAAAGGTTCAAAGGAGCAGCATCAGAGGCTCCTTGACCACTGGTACTTTAAGTTTTCTTTTGGACCTCCAAGGTAGGCTTTACCTGTATGGGCATGTGGAAGGTGAGAGCAGCTACTTCTTAACGGTTACTTGATTGAGGACCTTTTCAGTGCAAATGAGTTAATGGAGACAACAGCAAAGACCAGAAGTCCCCAGTCACTGACTGATGATGCCCTCCAAGAAACTCCAGACTCAGCTTTCGAGAGGGGTGACTTGCACTTTGAAGCCAGTAAGAAGCAGGTAATAAGAGGAACGTGAGTATTTGGGATATCTGAGGGGTCCATCTTCTCACTAAATCCCTTCCCAGCTCTCTCAGAGCTTTGCTCCTGGTTGAACCTGCCAAGGGGAAGGCAGGAACTGCATCCTTCAGCGGGGGCAGAGACCCCGGATCTCCAGGCTGGGCTCCAGCGGCTGGACACAGAGGTCCTGGCCGAGGGTACGGGCAGCAGTGGCTGCTTATAACATCCCTCAACACTATCTACTCTGCAGGTGCCCATAGACGGGTTTCTTGGTCTCTCCCCATAAAGCATAAAATTAATCTAACAGGCATTTCAAAGCTGCAGCCCCAGTCTGGCAGCTCAACTCTCCCTGCCAAGCCCAGCCGTGCTGCGGGCAACGTACCTCCTGGAAGTTGGTGACTTGATCCAATGGCAAACCCTCCTCCTCCTCGATGGCGTGCCGCAGTGTCTTTTCCACGCGCTGCACCAGGAAGTCGAAGGCAGCGGGATTCTGCAGGGGTGTGGGGATGGCACTGAGATCGTGGGCAGCCATCCCCGGCTGCAGGCTGGCAGCTCCTGCCTGGCTGCCTGTGTCCCTGCCTGACCTGGGGAGCTCTAAGCACGGCCCTGCAGCACAGGGCAGCGTATTAAGGCACAGGCAGGGTCTAGACCACTGACACCAGGTCAAAAAAAAAAAAAAAGAAAAAGGCAACGAAGGGAAAAGACAAGGGCAGCCAACAAGCAGCCGGTTGCATTTGTGCCTGGTAGCGCAGCACCTCTTCTGGTTGCATGCTGGCTGGTGCAAGGGCACAAAGATTCACACTTGGTCCAGATCCTTTTATACACCCAGTGCATGCTCCCCCATGATCGTTCACCAGATAACATCAAGCAAAATGTCCTGCACTAAGTGCGATGCATCACACGGTAGAGAGTGAAGCTGTCTCTGAAAACTTCATCACTCTCCCTTGCTGTCAACAAGGTCTGACGTGCTTCCAGTATGTGATACATATGACACTTGCTCTCCCAGTGAAGCATGCATGGCCACTTGCAGGCCTCCTCCCATCCCTTCCCAGCGCAGCTCCATGCAGCTTCAGGTACTCAAGGTCTCCTGAAGCATGACAAATACTGCCCAAGCCCAGCACGGACACACAGGAGACGTTAACACCAGTGGGGGTCATTCCTCACCACCATGCTCCGTGAGGACAGGGCTTGGCTGCGTGGCCCCTTACCATTTTGAAGCGGCAGGGGATGTCACTGCGGAAGACCCCAGATTCCAGCGCTTCCACGTGGCCTCCCACGTACGTCTCCGAGTCCAGCACATGGCCATCTTCTGTAAGTTTGTTGAATTCCTGCTCCTGCTTGTTGGGGAAGATGATGTTGGCGTGATAAGCCTGAACCATCAGCAGTGCCTCACACAGTGTCCCAGATCCTTTCCTTAAGACCTGCAGGAGAGACATCAAAGCTGGTTTTAAACTTAAAAACAGTAGATTTAGATTAGGTATAAGGAAGAAATTCTTTACTATGACGGTGGTGAGATGCTGGAACAGGTTGCCCAGAGAAGCTGCAGATGCCTCATCCTTGGAAGTGTTTATGATCAGCTTGGATGCAGCTTTCAGCAACTTGATTTAGCGAAAGAGGTCCCTGCCCACGGCAGCAGGGGTTGGACTAGATGATCTTTGAAGGTCCCTTCCAACCCAAACCCTCCTGTGATTCAGCAAGAAGTGCTGTACCAGCACTGGTGGGACAGGACTGGCCTTACAGCCACACCAGTGAGCCAGACATCTTCAGCTGGTGACACATGTGCAACTGTGCAGTGAGCAGTGCTGCAGCTCACAGCAAGGACGATGGGAGCAAGTGAGAAACCAACACCGACTCCTTTGTGTTTGCTAGAAGAGCAGGCTATGGACATTGTAAAGACCTCCAGACCTCTACTGCCATCATCTCCTGACACTACTCCACTGTCAAGTGCCTTTGTAAGCTAAACCAGATGAGGACAGACGGACATTTCCTACCTGCTTAGCACAGAGAGCTTCCTAACCATCCTCCCTAGAGCTGAAAACAGCCTTTAGGAGACCCAGCTTTGCATGACCATGGTTGTAAGTAAACTTATCCGAGCATGGAGCATCAGCCATACTTTCTTGCTCCAGCCCTGTACTGGCAACCCTCAGGTCTCTTGCTCTTAGGCACCTATCTCAAAACACCCCAGGACAGTGGAGAGAAAGGAGTAACCTCCAAATCCACCCTCTCTCCCTCCCTGCCACAGATGGGAAAGTGCCCAGGCAGTGCGAATCAGGTCCACGGCCAGAGTGTCCCTGCAGTGTGGGAGACCTGGCTTTTCGCCTGCCAAAGAAATTATCATTTCAGGAGTGCACCCACCTCATCAGGCTCCATGGGAATGATGGTGCACAAGGCAAAAATGAAAGGATGCACATACTTCATATACATGTAATAGGTAGCAACTGCGTCGGACACTGAATAGGTGGCCAGGGTCTGTTGGGGAATGATGAGAGGCAGATTAATCCCAATCACATGTGACAGAGCCACTCAATGACAATAATCTTTCATTGCTTCCTGCTGGACACGCTCGTATCAGCAGGAAGAAGGGAAAGATGTATTTCTCCATATCCTAGGTTGTAAAGAACAATCTGTTTGCTTCCATGGACGTCCTGCTCCAGCTCTAATTAGACAGCGATACATCAGCTTTGAATGAGAAGAAATGGGGAAGATGAGCTCATGGCACAGATGCCGCCCCATCTGGGAATCAGGAGGCTGCTCCAGGGTTTCAGCAGAAATCCCCTGCTCACGACACCTGGAGCACTAAGCCTATTTCTTGTCCCTCCAGCAAGTCATGGCTCTTTGTGGTGTTTCTGATTCAGCTGGTGCCTGCCACCTCACATTGATGTAAGTAAATACAGAAAATACACAGTGCAATGCCATTGCTAGAACCACTTCAAAAAAAATCCTGTTCTTTCTCCCCACAAGCTCAAGTGCTTCTAAGGCATCGGCAATCTGGGGAGATATATTGAGTTAATTTCTCAAAACCCATTGCATTAAGCAAAAAACATTTTGTAACATTTTAACTTAAAGATTCAATCATATTACAGCTGCTCTAGGCTTGTTTTCCAATTGCTCAGAGGAATACAGGCGGCACAGGAAGGGAATACCTGAGGCTCCTCTGTAGCCATCCGGCACATCTCTTCAGGGTCCAGCTCCACTGGATCGTAACCCAGTTTTGCTTTAGCTGCTGCTTTCAGGTTGTGACTTCCCACTGGGAGGTAGCTGTCTCTCTTCACCCACCTGGACAGAACCACAAAAATACCAGTTTGTGCAGAGAAGCCAACCCTCTCCTTCAAAAAGGGGCCCAGGCTTGCAAGCGAGACCTCAGTTGCAAAGGAGGCCTCTCACCGAGGACAGCCGAGAGCCGAGCATCCAAGTGCAGTGCAGCAAGAGGCTGCCCAGTTTTAGATATCCTGCATCTCTACCAATGCCCTTAAATCCCAAACAGGACAAACCCCACTATCCATACCATCACCAGTGCTCAGCATTACCACCTTCCAACTCCCTCAGTGGCTTTCAGATAAACATTCAACCACTGGAGGAGACACCACCCAGACTGCAAGGACAGCCAGCCACTCTCCAAAGTCCAGACACTACTCCAATGGGGGAAACCCACATAAAACCCCCAACTTCTCTCTCTCCCACACATGCACAACGTGTTCTTTCCTCTTCTGGCTGTGCCAGGAGACTGTTGGGTTAGGATATGGTCCCTTCCTCGCCCCAATGGCCTGATCTTATCCCATCCTTTCTCCATTCCCCCAAACCAGACCTCAAACACCCGAGAGCAGCCACCATCAGGTTGCAGGGAGAGAGACAGCCCTTTACAGGGAAGGCTCGGCAGCTTCTGTGCTATGCAGAGTGCCAAGGGGAAGCAGCACAGTCAAATAAATTGACTATCACACCAATCTAGGGAGATGCAACACACTAAAGCTTCCAACAGAAGGAGGAGGACAGTATTCAAATACAGCTGTAGGTATTTTATACAAATTCAAGAGATGAAGACAGAGTTATATGGTGGAAGGGCAGCACTTGGTACCTTAGACAGTCCATGTGGATGCACTGGGATGCTTTGTACTCTCCCTGGCTGTCCTTCTGAAACCCAATTTCCTGATACATATTAACTCCATGAGCTGCCGCTCTTGCTTCCACAAAGGGCCTGGGGAAAGAGGCAACATGAAGAGAAGGAACAGAACATCCATTTCCCTTTATCTCTGACAGCTTCACAACTGCTTTGCTACAAACTACCTAGAGAAATCTTCTTGCGATTTATCTGTGATATTTGGCCACGGGGAAAGCTTCCTCCAGGACAGAATTGCAGCATAACCCAAGAGGCAAAGCTGCTTGCTCACGTCGTGCACCAGGAGGTGGAGGCACCATGGTCCCTCTCCCCTTGCCTCCTAAAGGCTTGCCTGCAACCTCCTCCCCCATATCCTCCAGGTCTCTTTTGACCCTCTCCCTGCTCTCCCAAGACTGGGCTTATCCATCTACCAACACTGCCACATTGACATGGGTTTAAAGCAGTTCAGCCAAGTGGGTGGGACTCTACGGAAGCTCATACTTCCAAGCCAACGACCACAGGATTTGGTGAGGTGTTCAGACTGGCCAGACAGTTGGCATGGATCACACACCATCACCAGTGTGTGAGCAATGGAAGGACACCGAGGCTGGTATCCGGCCCTGCCCCACAGCTCAGTTGACACCTTGCCAGCTTAGTTTTCACTCTTGACCTTACCAGTCAAAGAAGTCTCCATTGTACGTGACGATGATTGTGGGTTTGGTCTCCTGGACATGTTCAAACCACCTCTGGATTAAATGAGCCTAGGATGAAACAGAGCATGCATATATAAACTAACTTCATCTCCTCCAGAGAGGTGGTGGATACCATACCGTTTACACCCTCCTTCCCTTCTCCTCCCTACCTAGCCCAAACCTGACCTCTCTTACCCTTGTTACCAAGAAGTGAAAGCATGACCAGCTCTGCCGAACCCACCACGTTCCCCAGCGAGGCAGCCTACCAAACAATTGGCTCTCTTTGGCCAACAAGAGCCCGAGGCAGGTAAAACGTCTGCTGGGCACAACTGACTTACTTCATCTGGTTCATTAAAGACACAAAATGGACCCTCATACTCCGGCTTGGGAGTAAACTCGAAGTCTTCAATATCCTCAGAGACGATCTCCCTGTTTGTGATCAGGTAGCCCTAGGGAGGTGACAGGGAGGCAGTTAGGAGGACGTGGCTTGCAGACAACCTGAAAATGCTGTCCAAATCACGGGGCATTTTCCTCTTGAAAGCCAGAACTTCTGTCAAGGGGGAACAAGTGTTTGGGAGTCATCTGCTGAACCATCGCTGGCCATTGGCTAAGGAGCTGTCCCTGTGCTCTCTGGGTTAATACCGCTCCCTCACAGGAGCACCAGCAACCTGAGCCGGGTACCACAAAACTAAATGTATTCTGCATCATTCAGACTTTGATTTAACTTCCCCAGCCACACATCAAGCAGCCAGCAGCAAGGCAAGCCTGGAGCGAGCTCGGTTGGAGGCAAAACGCTGGCCTGCTCCACAGCTTTGCTGCTGGAGCATGGAGGAAACCGCTCTGTTGTTCCTTACCTGCCCATCAATCATGTAGGAGATCATCATGATCTGGTCTGTCTCTGCATCAGGAAACTTCAAAGGGAGTTTGGTAGTTTCGATGTCAAAGGCGAGAACAACAGGATCCTGAGCAGGACCAAATACGTTACAAAATATTCTAAAGCTGACTTGTAGTTAAAGAGCAATACCTACTAAGCCCAGTGCTAGCCCAGCAAGCAAACCAGACCCTCCCCAGTTACCATTTTACTGCTTTATCAACCCAAAAATCACTACTCAAGCCCAGAAACAAAGCTTTCCCCCTGCGCACCATGGTGCGATACCAGCAGCGTGTCGGAAACCAGGTCCTCGGGGCGGACCCACCAGCCATGCCCCAGGACAGACTGACGCCTGCCAGACCACCGCTCACCGGTCGCTCCACGAGGTCGTCTCGGCGGGTGATTTCAGGGGGGTAGGTGCTGCCCCAGTATCGCACGTTGTACCAGTGAGCCTGTCGGGAGAGGGGGGTGGGCAATGCCTTACTGTGGGGCCAGCTGCTCGCATCAGTTCTGTTCGGCTGCCAGGGACCGAGCTGCGCACATTAAATGCAGCCCAGAAGAAAGGCTCAAATTGTGGCTGTGCATGAATTATTTAACTTTTCTGTGTGTCATTAACTAAGGAGAAGGCCCAGCAGCACAGGACTAAGCTTTACACACAAGCTCATCGTCACCAACAACTTTAACAGAGGTCCTGGAGAGAAAATGTTTCCACCCTGCTTGCACTTCAGGAGTACGGTAGTAGGAAAGAGAAGCTCTCGCAGCTTCCCTATTCCTTACTCACCACGTGGATCTTCAGGTCAATGGAGAGGCGAACGTGGTAGGGTACGTCGTACTCCCGCATATCCACAATGTTGTCCATCTGGTTGGCAACCTTTCTGGAAGACCCCTCCTCTTCCGTGCTCAGGCTGCCTCCGCTCAGAGCACTGCAAGGAGCAGAGCGAAGCAGCCACCTTACCCGAGTGCACATCTCCGCAGGCTGGGCTGCGAGGGACAGCCATAAGGCACTGGTGACACCCGGCAGCAGGAGTCAGTGACAGGAGAGAATGAGAAACGCTGCCCCACCACGCAACCAGCTTCCTCACCACGCAACCACCCTCCACTCGCAGAGGTGTCCCTGGGACAACAGCGTGCACAGTCCTGTTGCTCCCGTCTAAATTCACATTTTCTCATGTTTATGAGCTGTGCCTGCTCAGACGTACAGGCAGGCAACACCCACACGTGCCTGCATAACGAGCGGTTCTTATGTCATTGAAATTGTGTGGTAGCAAGTCTAAGAACAATGAGGCAACCCAGGAAGCACTTTGAACAGGGATGGTGCACCTTCCAGGTGAGCAGGGAGCACTCATCTCGCTTGGATCCTCTTCCTCAAGTTTCAACTGAAATCAGACTTCAGGGCGAGGAAACCAAAGTGAGGGGCGAATTTTTCATGTGGGTATTCTAGCTGACTTTAAAACCAGAGTTTCTTACATTTTTTTCTGTCTGCAACTGTGTTTCCAATCTTGTAAACAAGTGACTGGCTTTTTGTTCAGATAGAAAATATTTGTTGATTTTTTTTCCCTTTTAGCCACACCTAGAAGTAAGGTTGCCCAGTGCCTCTCAGTATCCTTTCTCAGGGAATAGGAAAGGTATTTGACCGGCAGGCAGAGGCACCACCACAGCACATCACATCCCAGAGGCTCTGAGGCCTTTGATGTGCAGTGCTGAGCTGAAAGAACCACCTCGTAGATGGGTGGCAGAGAGACATAGCTGGGCGCAGGACCACACCTCTCTGAGGACAGCCAAGTAATAATCGAGGGAGCCTGATTACTAACAGGAGGACAAACTGGCTGCCCTACGGAGAGCTCCCACCTTGACAGCATGGCCGTGTAGACATCGCTCGCCTGGTCTCGCTCTCTGTTTTTCCTCACAGCAGGAGAGATCTCCTTCCGCACCTTCACCAGGTCATCCACTGTGTTGAAGGACAGCTTGATGTAGTTCCTCTTCAGGCCCACCAAGTGGTTTGGCTGCAAAGCAGCAAGACAACGCCAGCTCAGGGGGGATGAAAACAGAGGGTGGCCACCATAAGAGAGGGTGTGGAAGGCAGCCTAGACTGATGCAGGTAGAAGAACTGGCCACAAAAGAAGTGCCAGTGGGTGGGAGAGTCAAGCACCAAGAAGAGACTCTGATGGGCACATGAAGGAGGAGTGCAAGAGTTGCACAGCAAGGGCCCAGCCAGCCCTTCTGCTTGTGCAGGCAGGACCACGAGCGGGATTCACCCAGGAAAGAGGAGGAAGAGCATGTCAAGCATGATCAGCAGCCCCTTCCCACAGCATGCCCTCCTCCTCCAATCGTTGTTCAATTCCTGCAATTAATTGCCTTGTACACACTGTGAGACAGCTGATGTGCTCAAGGAGAGGAATGTAATTACTGCAGACAAGCAATTAGCCATAACTAACCCAATTCTGATAGGCACCACGAGCAGCACTAGGAGACTGAAGTCAAGGGCAGCGTTTCCCTTCACTGCTCCGTCCCTTCCTACCTCACTAGAGCTGCACAAGGTCCAAAAAAGCCCCCACTACCCAAGCGCACAGTGGGCAGAGGAATACAGACCAGGTCCAAGTCTTCTTTAGGGACAGTTTCCAGCTTTGCAATCTTGCCTTGGAACTTCTTGGCGAGGAAGGACGACACTTCTAGCTCGCAGCCCTGCCGAGAGACCCAGGGGCTGAGCAGCACGGCTCTGTCCCTCGGGAGAAAACCGTACCAAAGCAGGATGCCCAGGAGGTCTCGAGCTCGCCAGGGACTTGCTGTCCCCTTCGCTGGGGACCTCAGCCCTCCCAGGGTCCCCTCCTCACCTTCTGGGTGGCAATGTAGAAGTAGGGCTTGTAGGGCAGGGCCACCTAGGAGAGAGCAGACAGGTGAGGGCGGCGGGTCCCCTCCCGGGACCCTGCGCCCGGCCCGGCCCCCCCGCCGACCCACCTTGAAGCGGCTCCCGTCCTCCTGGATGAAGTAGTAGTCCACAGCACTCACCGACCGCCGGTCCTCGTCCAGCACCTCCGTCTGCCCACGGGCACCGTGGACTCAGTGGGGTCCCTCCCTGAGACCCCCTGGCCCTACCGGGGGCCTCCCCGCCGGACCCCCCCGTGCCCCATCGGTTGGCCGCGCGTCCCCGCCCCGCCGGCCCCTACCGGGTGCATGTTGATGAGCCAGCCCGTCCGCTCGCCGGGCTCCGCTGGCCGCTCGAAGCCGAACAGCGCGTCCAGCCGGTCCGTGCGCTGCGATCGCTCCAGCCGCTTGAGAGCGGACAGCGCGGGGCCATCGTCCCTGCCAGCCGCCGCGCCGTCAGCCGCCAGCTCCCGGGACCCACCC
>Ga0065711_1007144_pt1 | contig 21503 bp, 11 predicted proteins | sample Hoacrofraction12_FD_59098 | JGI IMG/M metagenome (GOLD analysis project Ga0065711, IMG submission 59098) | Hoatzin crop microbial communities from Cojedes, Venezuela - Epithelial fraction 12 v2 (version 2) | ecosystem: Host-associated > Birds > Digestive system > Esophagus > Crop | place... | reverse complement strand
GCCCGGCGGCAGCGCGGGGCGGGCCAGGCCGCAGCCCGGCAGCGGCCTTTCCCCGGGGCGGGGGCCTGGTCGGTGCTGCGGGTTCGTTAAATCACAGTTACGAGGCAAAGAATAATGGTTTTTTAAGAGCAGAACTGGTTAACGGGTTAACTAGCGGTGCTGGAACGAGTGGGGATTGGGTTTGTCAATATAACCCCCCCGTCCCCCCCGGTTTAACTGTTTCTGCCGCCGCTCGCAGCAGAGCACAGCCTCATCAAGCCCTGCTGAAATTAAAATTCCTGCTTGCGCCCGCAGCACGCCTGGGCAGCAGCAGCGCGCTGGTTTGTCAGGCCAGAGCTGCAGCCCGGCACCTGCTAAGCTCCGGTTTCATTATGGCCGTGGCTGGAGCCCGGCACCAGCTCAGCTCCGGTTTCGTTGCGGCGCAGGCTTCGTGCGTGCAGTACCGCTTGGTGGTTCGGGACGCGAGCACCCTGCAGCTGCTCCAGCTGTACACCTGCCTGGACCAGATCCAGTACGTCGAGTGGTCGTCCGACTCCCTGTTCATACTCTGCGCCATGTACAAGCGTGGGGTGGTGCAGGTAAGGCCAGCGGCAGGGCAGCATGTGTCTCCCGCTGGGGATTCGTGGGTGGCCCGAGGGAGAGCACTAGTTCAGTGCTTTTGCTAACGTAGCTGACGTTGTTATTGATAACGCATGGTGTGAGGGTAGCCCAGCATGCCGTTGTTTTTAAAACCATGACAAACATCTTAGTTTGAAAAAAAAAAAACAAACCCAAATTTAGAATGAAAATATTTATCAAAACAAATCAAAATTGGAGATTACCTTACCAGTTTCTTAGTGCAGTAGAAAGTAAATACATGCAAACTCATTAAATGAATGAAAACTTTTAAGTGTTGGATGTTCAGAATATTCGTCACAGGAAAAAAAAAAACCAAAACCTTACTTTACAATGTGTATTAATACACGGAGATGCAGGGCTTACTTTTGTAGTGGGATCCAGCGCCAGTCCTTCATGGCCACGGGCGTTCAGTGATCTCCTGAGCTCTCTGGTATGCGGTGCGGGAGCCCTTCCTCGGCTGGAGCAGAGGTTTCGGGGAGCTGTTTGTTCCTGCACTGTCGGTTTGCTTTCCTCTGTGACCGAGGTCTGGTCCCTGGAGCAGCCGGACTGGCACTGCAAGATAGACGAGGGCTCAGCAGGATTGGTGGCTTCATGCTGGAGTCCGGATGGTCGTCACATTCTCAACACGACCGAGTTCCATGTAAGTGTGAAGTCACGATTGCTCTCGGGGGTATCAGATGTTACTGTCTGCCCTTTGCCTCTTAAAATAACCTGAAGCTCTTAAAGCTGTAGTGGTGGTAAAGAATGCGGATATGGTTGTCTTATATTCATCTGTGTGATCTAGGCTAATTCCGGTTTAGATGTTAGTTTTCTGTTAACATTTTATCCTCTTGCTTCTGATGACAAGATAGAAAATGGACACTTAGCTTCGAAGGTACAGTTATGCATTTGAGAAAAGTGTAGGGCTCACTGGCGTTCGTCGAAGCAATTTTGGAAATCAACTGTGTTGCTTGTAGCTCAGGGAAGGCTCAGGGTTTCTAGCGGAAAAAAAAACCAAACCCCCAGCCATAAACATTTAAGAGCGGCTGTGGAATTAGAAAATATGGGCTTAGGTTTGTTGACCTATGGGATGAGATTTAGATCCAGATCCTGAAAATACTTTCATAATTGTTTCATTTTACACATGGGAGTAAGACTGCTGTTGATAGAACCACTTGCAACATGAAAATTAAAACACGTGCAAGTGCTTACTGGTTAAGAACCATATTCTGGAATCCGGATGGGATTGTGGATGCTGGGCACTGGGCTTGTTGGAAGGCGTGTGGAAGTCTGACTCTCCACCTTCCCAGTCTCTGGATTAGAGCTGAGAATTCGATGAACGATCAGCAAATAGCTAAGAACTACCTGCAAGACATCTTTCTCTGTGCTTTATTTACCCTTATCAAAGCTGTAGATGGATTTTCGATGACGGGTTATTGTGTCATAACCCTCACTAGCACTGAATTCAAATGTTACACTGCAGGATTCTTCCTTTTTTCCTGCAAATACCAATGTTGGTGGAATATAGACGAGGGATTTTATAATCTGTGTGTGCGGACTGGAGTTAGTGCAAATCCTTTGCTCTCAAGGGAACCCGTGGAGAAACCTGCGCACAGCTATGGTGTAGTTCCTGATGCACGCATGGGGGAATTCTCTGGCAAGGATGTTTAGTGCTGGCAAGGAGTTTTAGTGCTGACTGGGGTAGAGATTTTCTGGCTATAAAGCAGTCTCTTTCCATTCCCCTTCCCCTCTAGATAGTGAGTTACGAGGGGTTATGGATTTGGGCCTTAGTTTTCCCAGGAATGAATCACCCTGGTGGCTATTAAAATAAAAAAAAGGCTCTAAAATTTCAACCTGAAGTCGGAAGAGACATGCCTGCCAGTCAGTAACCCAAACTGAGGGCTGGTGCTGTGTGCTGCCAGCGAGTATCTCGTGGCACGTGTGTGTGGGGGTGGACTAGCAAGTATTTATTGCCTCCCAACAGAACTTGGTTTGACCTTAGAGGATTTCATTAAGCCTTTGCCAAGTTGGCATCTGTGTTGGGATAAGTTTTCTTTCCAGCTGTAAACAGGTTGCTAAATTAGCTTTTGTCAGACAGCTGCCTGGGTTATGCCGATGTCTGAGTTGTGTTTACTCTCGCTCTGCTAAATCCATGGTCTGGTGGGACAGGCGTGAGCAGTGCTTGAGACAGAAACTGTCAGGATACTTAATAGTGGTGTATTATGTACGTTATCGAATTCAGCGATTGCTTGGAGGGCTCAGAGCTTCCTTGTCAGCCAGTGCAGCTTGGCTGTGGTAGTGTGACTTTCTCAAATGGCATCAACTAATTACTCGTGCTTGTAATTCTTCAGGTCAACACGTGAGCTCCACTGTAAGCTCACAAATAACTTTCTTATTCCTAGATTTTTTTAATGGATATGGTTGTGCTAATTTATTTCTAGCAATCCATAGTTACTAGTGCCTCAGAAAAATTATTCGCCAGCTAACTTGCAGTCAAGTTCTTTTTGTGGTCAGCATTATAGTGAATAATGTTGCGGGTTTTTTGATGTGACTGGTGTGCAGTTCCTAATTTGAGATGAGTGCAGCAGAATTCTGACCCACGTTTCCAAAATCCCATTTTGACTCTGGTCTTTTGAGATCGGCAGCAATGCTTCATACGTGCTTAATATTAACATAACTCTGCAAATATGATCATTTTATTGGAGAAGAGTCTGTAATAATGGGCAGGTTTTTTGGGTCCGAGAGTTGTTACACAATGTGCAGTAATATTGGATGGCAGAGGTACCTGTCTAAACCTTTACACGGTTACTGCAATAAACAGCATGGTATACAAGGGAACTAAACGACACAGTCTTATCAGAGAAAGTGTGTAGAGACTCTGTCCTTTCACTTGATAGTGGATCACTGGCAGATGCAGAGAATTTGCTGTGCTTAATTACAAAAATGTGTGTGGTACCTAGTTACTTGCCTGAGATTTTTGAAAGCATCTTTGTGCTGTATGTTAGCTGAAGTGTTATGTGTGGAGGGGTCATTCTGCCAGCATCTGGGATGGCAGTCCTGCAGAGATGTAGAAAAGATGTAGGCTTGTTCCTCAAATCTTGCTGGGCTGGGTTGGAGGATTGCCTGCTGTTGGAGACTGTCAGCACTGCTGTCCAGACTGGCAAACTGCAAGGTGAGATACAGACTTGCTAGGTTTTGCCAGGCAAAACCTAGTTTTACTGGGCAGCTGGATGTATTCAAAGGTAGTTCCAAACTTGGAAGGCTTTTTTTTTTTTTTGCTTTAATTGTCCGCTTATATCTTACAGGTACATGTGAGAAGTGGTCAGAATAGTTGCAACTTGATTTTTCATCACCTTGTTGTTTATACCAAGCTAGAGTACAGTTCTGTTAGGAAAAGCTGGGGTTTTTTTTTTGGGGGGGGTGGAACTGAGGCAGTGCTTTCTCATTTCACTAACCGAGAGCAAAGCTCAATTAGTTGGAAAAATACATTTTGAAAGCCTGCTGTGCGAAGTCTGTCTAGAATCTGAAAAAGTTGGAACACCACGTTAATTATACTGATTCACGCAGTGCACAGGAAAGCAGCTTGTCCCATTGCTATCGTTTGTTACTTCTTTTGTAGTAGGTTCTTCCTCTCCTGCCAAAACCCGCTCTGTGAGGCAGTTCTGCATGCCTGCTGTGTGTAGCACAGCAAGCTGCTTGCTAGAAAATCCCACGTTGTCAGTTTGTCCTGTGGAAGGTGTTGTACTGGGTATCTCTCCTCTTACAGTGCCATCGTTCCACTCGAGTTCATGGGCACATGTAGCGCTTAAGCAAGAGCTGCGGTTAAAAGGTGTAGAGAAAGCAAATGGATCCTCTGCTTCCTTGTGATTCTCATTTTTGGTGATAAATAGTGTGAAGATCAGCAGCATTGTGCTTGAGTGTTTCTTTTAGGAAACTTTGAAGATACTTTCTCTAGTTCCATGTTAGGTATGGAGGCATTAAGGAGCTTCTTTCGAACTACAGCAGCAGGGGAAAAAAAGCGTGTGTTTCTGTGTGTATTGGAGCTAATCCTTAGTAACTGTAAATGGCTACGTTGGTTGAAAAATGCTTTCTGTCGAGGAATGTGCTCTGAATAATCTTCTGAAATCCGGTGCTGACAGACACTGCTATGTAAAGAGGCCTTGTGACCCAGTCAAGTCTGGGACAAAAGTTGACAGTCATTTGAGATGCCAGGTTGTTTAAAAGTGTGTTTTTATCTATTGAAAATCACCAGTCTTACACCTGCCTGTAGCTGTCAACGTTGGGACGTAGTCCTGAACCCAGCACTGGAGACTGTTTATCACGTTACCATCTAAATACTTTTTATTTCTCAGCTGTTTTTAGGCTATTTTAAAAATGCTTCTGCTTTTGGTTTGTTTTTCCACTGCAAAACAACAGCTGAAAACTTCTCAGACAGAATTATCATTAAGATTTGAGTTTGACAACTCCACTTAATCGAGTCACCTACACTAAAGAGAAAGTACCCCTCAAAATGACCAGTGAAAAAGGAGTGCTTGCTGCAGACTTGATTGACCATGATCTATTCTCCTGCTGTAAAAGCAGTTGTCCCTTTGCCACAAAGTCTCTGAGAAAAGCAAAAAAGAACAATGCAGTTTATTGTGATTTTTGAAGTGTTTCGCTTTGTTTTTTCACCGTCTGTGCATTTTATGTTTCTGTCTCTCGTAATCATATCTGCTGGCTGTGGAGGAATTTTTCTTGGGCTAGTTTATGTTGACAACTTGGGCAGGATTGTTGAATAATGTTTTAGTTCCAGCTGGGAATATGAAGGTTCTCCCTTTTTGTCACAATTTAATTGTAAACATATTGTTAATCCATGTAAGATAGGTGTGAAGTCCATATTTTAAGCCCATAACGTAACTTTCTCAGCTCATAAAAATGTTTGAGTGTACGCAGACAGAACAACTGAAAAAAATCCTGATTTGGGGAATCAAAATGGTTTGCTTTTACGTGTTTCTAACACTAGGCCACAACCTGTGTGATTTGGGCAAGAGGTTGCAATGAAGTTATGGCAGAGCATATGCGTGGTCTCCAACCTGCAGTTGTGTGCTTCCCTTACGAGCTTGCAGCCTTTTCAGGAGAGAGACACCGAAGCTGAGTAGAGGATCTTATTAGTTGTTATGGGTACGTTGTGATTGATTTGGAGTCTGAGGTCTGAAGAGGAAGTGCTTTGGTTATCAAAGGGTTGTAGGCATCCAGTATAATAATAGGTCTTTGGTTTTGAAGGTGTATTTTTGTGGGCTTCTTGTAGACTGGGTGTAAACATCCCATGGGTGTGTGGTGGTTGTGTTCTGTAGTCTCTTCCCAGCACTGCCGTGGCACTATGGCAGTTTATGCCATATATGTTAGAAGTGATGTGTTGGGGAGGTGTGGGGGGCAATACACTACCACTCCAACAATATCAGCGTTCAGTGTTACAGGAGCTTGTGGTGTCGATCAAGTGCATGCTCAGCAGTTAAGTGCAACATGACAAGAATGAACAGGGAAGCCATTATTAGTCTCTTCTCTGGGGAGTGGGAAGCCATTATTAGTGTCTTCTCTGGGGAGTTACGGAACTTTGACCCTTTTAGAGAAGGTTCTGTCTGAACAGCAAGCAGAGGACTGCACCCAACGATGACGTGGAGATGGATGCAGAAAGACTTCTCAGAATGAAGGTGTGCTTGCCTTTTCTCTGCTGTAGTGGAGCCTCAGGCAAGGCCGAGGTGACAGTAAGAGCCCTGCAGGTGATGTGCTGTTTCTCACCTCCAGAGATTTTTCCTCTTCTGATGGACTTGAGCTTGGTGGGAGCAGTAAGGCTTTGCCTTGATCTGAGGCTCTGAGCCAGGCGATGTGGTCCAGGGTAGAAGTGCGCGTGATGCACAGCAGCCAGGTGAGTTGATTGTGAGGCCGAGTAGCAGCACAAATGTAAACTTGGATGCCTTTGTCAGGAAAAATTACGATCCAGACCTCAGCATTCAAAGCTTGCAGCTGCTAAGCTTGTTTTAAGTGGCTGTAGAATGTGTGGTGTGTATGCTGCGTGTTTTGGTCGAGGGAGGAACAGCAGCAAGTACATTTAACACTGCAAGTAACAGGAGCAAGCAGCATATCACTGTTGCAGTTGCTACAGAAGAATGTGAGTAGGCATTGTGTTGGTATTTTTAAAGTAAATCTTGCATGCAGAGCAGACTAACAATGCTGTATTTTTGTATGTCCGGAAGTGAGCAGTTGCAGTGATAAAACTTGATTAATGTTGCTAATCTAGTGGATTCCTCTAGGACCTGCCAAATTTAAAGGTGGTACTATAGATGTCTCGCTGTAATTTCGTACCTGTGAAATAAAGAGAATAATAAACACTGTATTAAATAGTGGTCCAGTACCTTTTTTAACTTCGGATAGAAGTGGACTGGAATCCGACCTGGCTGTGCACTTTCCTGTAACAAATTTAGAAACACCCAACTGATTTCTGTGTCGTCTCTTCAAATCTCAAAACTTTCTTCTGTGTACAAGAAGCAGTAGGGAGAACAGCTAATGCTGCTCTTCTGCTTTGGGTCTCCGCGGAGCTCTGGAGGGAGGCAGCATTTATTAGGCTTCTGAAGCTTGGTTTGAGCACCAGGTCAGTTACTTGTATCATGCTTTCTAGCAAAAATGATCATGGCAGCAATGAAAAAACCCCTCCACGTTCTGTTGCAGTGCACAGTCTGTAGCGTTACTGGGTGGAACAGATACATAGGATGCTACGTTTGAGTCCTCTGTCACCACTGAATAGTGCCAATTATTCAGAGAAGGAGAATGTGCATTGAGGACGCACGTGCAAGAAAGTGCAGCAGAAACTTCCTCCCAAGACTGCTGGTGATGCTGATGGTCTGCAGGAGGGTGCTGAAGTGGTAGGCAGGGCTGCAGTTTTATTTATATATAACATATCGGAACTGATTTTGTTGTTCAGTAGTTCTGGGGAAGGTAGCTTTATGACCGTGACGCTTTACCGCAGAAGTAGTTTTACCTGCAGGCCTTCTAGAATCTCGTACCTTGGTGCAATGAAATGTAGGAAAACACAAGAAAAAACTTAACCCTGGAAACATTCCTCGCTCCGGATATAAATGCAGAGGTTCACATGACACACTGATTAATGCACATATGTCTGGTGTGGCTGCCGTTGCTAAGGGAGAGTAAGTATTTGTTTTTAATTGAATAATCTGCAGATGGCAACGCAGAGCTTCCAGAATGCGGGCTGTGACCTTGAAGAGCTGTGGAGAGGCTTGTTTTGCAGCTGACTGCCTTCTCTGCAGTTTTTGTGTTTTATGGATGCACGAGCCACCAGAAATACTCCAAATGAGATGTTTAATGCCTTCCTTTGGATACCAGATTTTAGTTCTTTTCTAATTCTTCCAGTAACTACGTAGTGTTGCCTTCTTGCGGGTGGCTGAAGATGGAAGAGCAAAATGCAAATTAGCTGTCAAAGCTGAGCCTGTCTAAAAGTTGAAAAATACAACCAAATGCTCATACTTAGCAGCGTTTTCACAAGAGATACTATGTTCTTAAGCTGCGGTAAATTCTCGTCCATTCATAAATGCAAGAAACCTCCTTTCGAGACTGATGAAACTGGTTTTCCAGCTGAAGAGTGTCTGTGTGTGATACGCTGGCGGTCACGGAGCAAGGTTCCTGCTGGTATCGGTAACTCGAATGTGAATGAAGAGCTTCTCTCCGTGTTGGTGTCCTGCATCTCATACCCCTCTAGAGTATCCTGTGTGCCTGTAGTGTTAATGTGGCAGAAGTAGCCTTGCTAACTGAAGGCAGTTGGGAGGTAATTCCTCGCAGTTACTCAGAAGGGCTTTGTGTTTGAGCTGTGTAGAATAGCTGCAAAGTTTGATTAACCACAGAAGATGGGTTGATCTGCTTTGTGTTGTTGAATTAGGTTCATGAGTTTCTATTTACTTTTTTTAATCTACAAAAATAAACAAATACTTCCTTGTCTCTTTCTGTCTGAGACAGCTGCGGATAACTGTGTGGTCCTTGTGTACAAAATCTGTATCTTACATCAAGTACCCCAAGGCTTGTCAGCAGGGTAAGTGTCACAAATCTAACACAGCAGTGGGAGTTTTTTAATAGGGCAGAGAGAGGGAAGCGAGTTTGATGTGTAATGGTGAAACGTGTGTTTCGGAGGAGGCTCTGGCACCCTCCCTGCTGCGGGGTTAGCTCGCCCGCAGGGATGCACGGCTCCGAGATCCGTACCTGTGTGCCACCCGCTGCCGTGCGCCAAGGCGTGCTGCGGGGCTGTCCCGTGCTCGCTGTGGGTGAAGGGTTGCATCCATCTATGTGCCAGCTCTGCTGTGTTTGCCTCTGAAGGGTCCTTTAAGGCATTAAATTAAGCTGGATGCACTGGTGATGAAAAGCACTAATCCAGAGTGGCTTTTGTCATCTTCTACGCTTGAAAATATTTGAAAGGGAAACTCGTGTCAGGACTGTAGCCACATGGCTGTGGTTAGCAGTTTCCTCCCTGGGGCTCGTATATAGTAAGATCCCATAGATGACAAAGACAATTAGGTGTTACATATAAAATAAGGGTGGATGAGGACCAGTGCCTGGAAGCTGGTGGAGTACGAGTGGTTGCACAACTAATCCATTTAGCTAGACTAAATGAACTGTTTATTGGAAGTCTGTGGTTTTTATGTAACAACTGTCTGTCAGTAATCAAACGTGGGTTTTTTGAAGCATGCTGAAGCTCTGCGATGTCTGTGAAGCTGCATCCTTAGAAATAGTATATTCAAAGTTTAAGAACTGCCAACACAAACAAATTAGTAACACTATGCATTGCCTTGATTAATGTGATCTGCTGTGAAGATATTTTTCCTTCTTTCTTTATTTCCTCTTTGAACTGGGAGTAACTGATTTTCCTTGGAGAATTGTCAGCTATTCTGTGGTGTTTTCTCTCTCTTTTTTTTAATTAACTTTGACAGGGATAGCTTTCACTAAGGACGGCCGCTATATGGCAGTAGCAGAAAGACGTGACTGCAAGGACTTCGTCAGCATCTTTGTATGCAGCGACTGGCAGCTACTGAGAGTAAGATATGTCCTCACCTTCCACTGCTTCTGCGTAGACCACAAGCATATGTTGCACATGACGTTAGGCTCAGTCATTTGCTGCTCTGATTTTAGACTTGTCAATGCATTTTCTGTCCAGCATGTGGCTCCTTCGCTGGCCTGCAGGCAGCCTGCCACTGCAGTATTCTGTTCAGGAGGCCAATACATACTATATATGTGTAAAGAATTTCTGATGGAATGCAGAAGTTCTGCCTTTAAATTCTTGCATGAGCTTATTTACAATAAACTGTGCTACATGAATAACAATGACAGCATCAAATGCTTGATAAAGTGATCATTTGCAATGCATAATATAAAGTGTCGTATTTTCTGTTTAACAATGAGAATGGTCTGTGAAGGGTGCACATTGGCATGCATCAGAGGACCGGATGGATCTGAGAAATTAAAACCCGGGAAGAACTAGTCCGTATGTAGTGTCACCTCTGGTTCAGGGTTTCTGAGTCTCATTAGAAGCTGGTAGCAAAATTTGGGAAATGCCACTAAATGCTTGTCATGTTCCTAAGCTATGCTGGTCTTTCTGAGGCAAGGAATTAGGCTAGCTAGATTTCTTGACTGATTCAGTGTAACTACTTTTGTCTGCTTACAAAATGCTGCTCATCTTAAGGCATAGCAACTTTTTTGCTTTTTCTGTAAAGGGAAAGCAAAGAAGCAGCGAATGCAGCATACTGTAAATATTTCTGTTTCTACGCTGGCATGCAAAAGGCTCTTTTGCATTTGTGGTAGCACTTAAAAGGATAAAACTGAGAATTATGTTGGTCAGATGCACCAGTATTTGTTAGCCTAATATTTCAGATGGTTTTGTTTTTTCTCTCTTGGGGGCAGCATTTTGACACTGAAACGCAAGATCTGTTTGGGATTGAATGGGCTCCTAATGGCTGTGTTCTGGCAGTGTGGGATACGTGTCTGGAGGTACGAGGAAACAGCAGATTATTTTCTTGGAGAGTTCAAGTTGGTTTTTAGCCACGTATAAAGCAGTAACGGAAATAACTAGTGCTACAACTTTTTTCTTTTAGTCATAACAAAACCTCAACTCAAACCATTTTAAATATTGTGCTGGTATTAGTAATGGATGCCCTTACAAGCATATGTCAAACTGTTATGTAAATCTTTAATGACAGCAAATTATCTCATTAGCTTTCTTTCTAATTTATCTTGGGGAAAAAAAAATGTAAACATTGCAGAAGCCACTATTGAAATAATGAAAGAATTCTTCCGTAAGACTCTTCTACCATTTTACTTTGCATTGCACAGTAATTTTACAGTTAAGTGAAAGTACTAATCCAAAAAGCTATATCTAAGTTAATCTATAAATTGCTATCCTTTCTGCTCTGACTAAGTAATCTTCTAGCTATAGAAAAGTGTCCTCCCGTGGCCATAAAGTTACGATCAAAACAAATACCCCTGGGAATGGGCAGGGTTGTAACGTCGCTGATGAGATGGGCTGCAGATGCCGAAGGACCATGACAGCCTTCCCTAATGGCATCTGCTGTGGACGTTGTTGACGAGCATTGGGCTGGGTGGGCCCTTGTTCAGGCCCAGTGGGGTATTTGTGTTCTTGGGGAAGGGGTGGCCGTGTTGTGAGAGTGCCAGAAGAGCCAAACTGGAAGCCTAGAGCCTCTTATCTCATGTCACAGATAAGAGACCGTGCCCCTTATATTTAATTTGCTGCATTTGAAGCAGGGAGAGTTTGGAAGGAATGGTTTTTCCTGTCCATGGCTTTTAACAGTATTGTTAGTCTTCAGAATTAATCTATTTCTGTTTCAGTATAAAATATTGCTGTACTCCCTTGATGGCAGACTGCTATCCACGTATCGGGCTTATGAATGGTCACTAGGCATAAAATCTATCGCCTGGAGTCCCAGCAGTCAATTTCTGGCAATTGGCAGCTATGATGAAAAGGTAAGAAATAGGTTTACTTTCTCTCTCTATTTTTTTTTTTAATCTCAACCATTTGTAGAGCTTTGTCATGACAGTTCTGTCTTGCAATGCTTTCTTGAATTAGGTGCGTATCTTGAACCATGTAACATGGAAGAAGATCACAGAGTTTGAGCATCCAGCAACCATTGCTAACACGAAGACTGTGAGTATGGATCCAAAATCCACTGAATCTGTAGCAGTGCTGTGACACTGCTGTTTGTATCTGGAAGGCGCTGGTAAATCCATTTCATTCTGGAGCCCTTGCTTTTTCACGTCCTAATGTGTAAATAGGGCTTGGGGAATTGCATGAAAATTTGGGGATGTCAGAAAAACAGAGGAATCCTTTCAAGTTTGGAATACGCATGTATGATCCTCTCAGCTTCAGCAGTAATAGAGTCTCAGAGGAATTCTGTCGTAGGCCAGTGTGTTTTCACGTGTATGGTGATTGTATTACAGATTTGGGTGTGCAGAGGATGACAAACTGGGAAACTTAACAGGAGAGATTTGTCTTAACTTGATACAGTTCGCAACTTTAAACAGCATTTGAACTGTATGATTTACATCTTGTGTGTGCAAGCTGATCCAGCTCTCCTGAAGAACACTTCCTGTAAACATCTGTCATCATTTATCTTTACCCTCGTGTACCTGTATATGCAAGGCCCAGCAGATTCTGGGGGGTTGGCATGAGGCGCAGAGCTGTAGCTTTTGTTGCAGAAGTCACAAGCTGCTCTCATCCGTTAAGGTAAAAAGAACACCCAGTGTAGTAGTGCTGCATGCTGCTGCAGGGGAAGGCCTAGTCTTGTGTCTGGACAGCCAGCCTTGTAAGAGTTTGCATGTGTAGGCTGTAGGTCTGCAATATTCACGTGAATCTGTTGATGCCTCTTAACCAGAAACAAGGCCTAATCCATTAAACACACCTCAGCAAAACTTCTCATGCCCTTACTTCCTGTTAGGTGTGAAAGATGTAATGGAAAACAAATGGAAGTAGCTCTGTTAATCTCTACTACACAGACGAGAATTGCAGTTGGTGCATTTGGTCCTGGTGCTTTTGTTTGGGAGTAGTATGTTGTAGGCACGCTATTAAAATATTTTTGCTGTTTCCTTCTGCGGTGCTGCACTTTGCATTTGTTTATGATAGTATCTGATTAAAGATTCTGTGTCGCAAATACGAAATCTGCGTTCCCATTGTGATGAAGATGATTTATTGTACTGCCAGATTTAGCTCTCAGGAATAATGAGTGAGGTGTACTCTGGCAGACTCATTCTTCGTAGACTTCAAGGTTCGTTTATTTGTCACGGGAGTGTTTTCCTGATCCTGGTTCCAAATAGCAAATGATTCACAGAGAACGCTGGATTTGGTATTTGCCTGCTGAAGCCCTTTCCTCCACTGACGAACTAGGGGTTGCTGAGATGTAATACACTTGAATATGAGCTAGTGGGATGTGGATGATCTGGTAATAGCCCATGTGCAAATTCTCCAAGGCCCTTCTGTAGAACTCTCGCTTGTTTCTTTGTAGATTGTGTATAAAGAAGTGGAGAAATCCCCATCTGTTGAAACAGAGAGACTTTCTTTCCCTCCAGCAAGAGCATTGGCTAGTTCTCTCTTCAGCACACAGAGTAAATGTAAGCCAAAGTTTACTAAAATGAGACACTTGAGTTTGCCATGCACAGTCTTTCTGTAACTCAGCATTATAGGCGAACTCTGCCTCTGATGCTGGAATGGATCCTCTGGATGCTCTGCTCAAGGCTCCCGAGTTCACTGAGGAGCTGCAAGGGCAGTAGGCACCCTGCTAGAGGGACTGCTGTCTGCATGGTGGCTTGAGGGCAGGTTAAACACTGCTTAGTTTAACTGTTGCAGGTAATTGCAATAGTTCACCTGATTCTAGCAGTTAGAAGTCTTAGCACAGCATGTGGCAGTTCCAATAATTAGAAAAAAAAAATCAGGAGTGTTACAGCCTTGCTGTCTGTTTTAGGATAGTAATTAATCCCTGAGGTATGAGGTTGTGTAAGAAAGCAGAACATGAAAAGGGCCTTTTGTCTAAGAAGCTGTAGTTGTAGCAATGCTTTAAACATGCCTGCAGACAAGAGGCTTTGAAATACTAAAGAGATGGCAGACAGTGTATGACTCGTATTTTTTTCTGGTTTTTTTACTGTCTCATTGCTTGTGGTACTGTAAATCACCTTTGTTTTGCATTAGTATTTGTTTGAAATACTGTTTAAAAGGTAGTAGAAAATTTGATATCTCCTTTTTTTTCATAGTTTAATCTCCAACTTGCCTGGATTTCCAGCCTTTCTGTTGTATGTAGAGGGGCAAGAATAGCAAGCTGTTTATATGCAGATGCAATATCTTAAAACAATTGAAGTTTTTGATTGGAACAGCTTGGAGAAGAGTAAATTATGGCCCTATCAGTTCAGAGATGAGGGGTTTTGAACAGTTGGAATTTAATTATTTCGTCCATTCAGGCTTGCTTAATAATGTACTTCTATTTCAAATTCCAGATGACATTTCCGAGGTGCCAGTTTCTTTACAGTACATCAAGCCAGTTGCTGACAGGGCAAATCCCAAAATGGGAATTGGGATGTTGGCATTCAGTCCAGATAACTGTTTCCTGGCAACCAAAAATGGTAAGTTCCCACAGGCCCATATTAATGGGGAAACCTACTCATTTTGTGGTGTGTTTTCATAAAAGAAATAGGGACAATAATTGGCGAGTTATTTTGCACTATGAGAAGACTCATGGTGCTGTTGAAAATCAGTTCTCATTGTGCAAACATGTAACTACAGAGGAAATTCAACCTATGTCTCCTAGCATATGTAAAGTATTGTGAGCTGCCAGAACTGCTTATCAGTGCATTAACTTACTCTTGGCTTTATATTTAATGAAAATAATATGCTTTTTATTTCTTCAAATGTATGTGAGCTCACTGTATTAGAAAATGAAAGACACAAATCCTTCGTCCTCCGTTTACAGCAAGTGTCTCTCGAAAGGCAGAGCTCTTCACAACCTGTGGTAGGGGGGCTTTTCATTACCTCAAGTAGTGAAAGTCATGGAATTAACGTTTCATCTCTCCCTTCGATGGTCCTGAAGGGCTGACTATGTCTGGATGCATAAGCTGTGGTTCAGAGGAAAAACCCCATCAACACTAGAATAATTGTGAATAATTTTATAAAAGCCAGTGAAGCACTGGAAGAAAAACTAAGTCATTTCTTTTATCCTTTGTAATTTTTCCAGAGTGAATCCGAAGGCACTGCTAGGCAAAACTCTAGTGATGTTAAACCTGCGGTGTTTGTGTTGTGTTAGACCTCAGTTAATGCCCATTTCTGAAAGTAAAAAAGAAGTGTGATCTGTTTCTCTCTCAGGTGTTTACATGATTACATCTTCCCTTTCTGACAGATAACATTCCTAATGCTGTCTGGATCTGGGACATTCAGAAGCTGAAGCTGTTTGTAGTCTTGGAGCAGCTGTGTGCGATCCAGTCTTTCCAGTGGGATCCGCGGCAGCCTCGCCTTGCTGTATGCACAGGAAATAGCAAAGTCTACTTATGGTCCCCAGCTGGCTGCGTGGCGGTGCAGGTTCCCGTGGAGGGTAAGGCTGCAGTAACCTCCACAAGCCAGCGTTAGCTTCTTGCTTACAAAATATTTTTCCCCTTAAAAATCGGTCTGAGCATTGTCATGTAAATGGCTCGGGTGTGTTCTTGGAGCTTTTTCAAAAGCTGGTATTTCTGTCCTCAAAAAAGAGGAGCTTATAATAATACATAGCAAACATGATAAAAACATATGAAGGACAGAGCACAGGGGCTAACAATGATGTAATTGTGGCTTCAGTCATATGGCATGTTGAGCTCTTTCTCAAGCTTTATATTCGTATCGGTTTATTTACATAGAAACTGTAGTTGTGCAGAATGCCAGGTGTTGAAATGAAGGCTCTGAAATGCCTNTGATGTTTTTGGGTATTCTGAAAACAGCTAAACTACAACAAAACTAACGGGGAAAAACACCCATGGTAAATCTGTTGTGGAAAGAGAGAACATACCTGAACTCTAAGTGAGCCTGCGTGATGGGAAGTTTTCTGGTTGGCAGCAAGTGATACGAGGCCATTAGCTAGATCACATAAATGCCTTTCTGCGTATTAACCAGAAAAGGAATCGCAGAGATTCACCTTTTTCCTCTGTGCCCAAGGAGTTGCACTGTCATTGGGGTACACAGCTCTGCACCAGTGAACAATCTTGTGGCACCCATTTGCATTAAAATGATGAGTCTACAAAATCTGTGTTTGTGTGCGGAGCGCACAGTGCTCGCAGGCTTGGGGCAGAGTCAGTAATTGGGCTTATCTGCACGGCTGCGTTGGACAACGGACCGGCACTACTGCAGCGGTAACAAAATGGAGCACCCTGCTACGGCTTCCAGGGTGGGGAGGGTATTTTTGGAAAGGGTGTGACTCCAGCTACCTCTTCCTGGAGCAGGAGGATGGACTGTCAGCTTCTCGCTGACAAACTCTGATCTGTTTCTGCAGGTGACTTCCAGATCGTGTCTCTCTCCTGGCATTCCAGCGGAGACTCCATGGCGCTTCTGAGTAAGGACAACTTTTGTGTGTGTTACTTGGAAAGAGAAGAGGTAAAATAACAATCATTTGCATTAAAAACGCTCGCAAGTTTGAGGAAGAGTGAGGAAAGGGGTCAAATCCTGTTGCCCAGTCTGAAGTTTTTGTATTTATTAAGTATTTATTTGAAGGGGCGTAACCAAACTCGTGTGTGTAAAGTACCGTGAGTGCATTTGAATGAAGTGATGTAGCAACTAAAGTGTAGAGAATGAAGCCCGGATTTCAAGAAAGCTTTAGTATTGATGTAGTTGAACTTTCTCTTGATCTTTTTCAACTATGAAACCTTATTTTCTAAAACTGTAGCTGTGTGTATATAATGTATAGCTATTATTTAATTTTTATAACTGCCAATAAATATTTTGATAGTTACAAACTTGTTCTGACTAATTATAAACCTGCACTTCTCCGTTCTAAAGTCTGTTTCTGTAGGATCAGCGATGTGACTGTGTAGCTATTAAACAGTTCTTTGCACACAACAGCACAGCTTCTATCTAGTCTTGTAAGACAACAGATTTTTCTGGTGCATGAGAATGAAATATTGTAGCAGAAGTAGATATATCAGTAAGATACTTTCTAGCAAGTCATTTACTGTTAAAGCAAAACAAGGTCTTTATTCAGGAAGCAAATTAAGCCATTGGTAATAATTTTGCCTTTCCAGACTAGATATGTAAACAGGTGACAGTAACTGTGCCAGGTCTGCCACAGATTTGTTATACTGAATCTGTACAAGAAGGACCATAACTGATGCTTTAGAATGATGCATTACAGGCAGCCGGAATGGGAGCTTTCGGCCCAACTATCTAATACCAAACTGGAGCGGACGGTTCGGCAGGGAAAGGGCAGCTGGAGTATCCTTTATCTTTAACCTGAGTAGCCAGCCACTGTGTTCTTCAAAGGAAGGGAGCCTGCTGTTCAGGAATTTATTGGATGTGTTTTCTTTTGCTACTTAATCTCACAGCCTCGGTCTCCACAAAATGAAGAACAAAGAACAAATGGAGTTGAAATTTAACTTTACTGCAAGATTAATGAAAATTAAATAGGTATCTTAGAAAATGCATGGAGCGGGGCATGCAACTTGTTGCATTCCATCATGACTTCAGCTTTACATAGGCTTCATAAACACACATCTACTTTGAGTTCAGAACACCACCACAGCAGCACGGCATTTATTCAGTATTGCAGTCACGCAGATAAATGCTCTGATAAAATGGCCTGTATAGAAGGTCATACATCGTGAAAAAGCTTGTTAGAGTAACCTCATGAGCAACTGCAGTTGTGGTGTCGCTTATGCTGCTTCTGAATTTCATTGCTGGATGTTTGTATGAGGTTAAGTGCAAGAATGTATAAATCGAGACTGAGGTACAGTGCTTAAAGTTTTATCTATCTCCATTAGAGTCCTGTACTGCTGCTGTCCCAAACTAGAGTAGATTTAAGGAAAAACTGCTAAGAATATAAATCTAATAAAAAATAGAATTCCTTTTCAGTTTTACAAATAATAGCTTTGAAGGCAAATGTGTTTGTGAGGCTTTTGGCAATATTCTCTCAAGAGTCTTTATCTATGGCTGCAGCAAGAAAACACGTAAGAAACGAGGAAGTTAGACTCAGTTCTTAGATGGAGGTATTGTTACAAAAAGCTAATAAACACATATTCAGCCATACACTTCAGTTTGCAAAGTGTTAGTTGATGTACACTGCTTCTGAGCAGACACAACAGTACAGCTCTAACAAAATTTGCTGACTCTGTTTTGCTGAAGAATGACTGACACAGCTTTCAAAATTCTTAACAGGCATTAATCAAAAGGCTACGATTGCTGTAATTGTGAGCACTAATACCTCTGAACAACACACATCAGTCCCAAGCACGCTACATGATTTGACACCATATATAGGGACACAGCTGTAATACGGCATGAACATTCTACTGAATCTTGGATACAGTGTTTGTAGTAGATGCCAATCGCACTTAATTAACAAGGAAGAACATGTAGTTAGAGATGGAAAATACCGCTGCTCACTAGCCCTGTGCAAGAACCACAAAGAACTGTAAATTAGATGCAAAATACAAGAATGACACTACCTTGTCTGCTTCAGATCAGTCTGACCTGACCATACCAACCAGGGCCTCCCGTCAGCAGCTGGGTCTACAACCACCCCTCTCCTTCCCCTGACGTCCTTCACTTGGATTATCGGGTATTCTGCCACACAGTGTGCCCTCCCCAGATCACTTTCCCTTGAAAAGATGAAATGCAGTTCATTTTAAAATCCAATGTTGCCTCTTGTCATGGAGTAGCCAAGTTTGGCCTCATTGTTGATGAAGGACATCAGTCCCAGGTAGGTCTCGATCAGAAGAGGACGCTCCAGCACCAGCACGCCGTTCGCCTTTCCTGGCAATGGATGCTCCTTATGGGCTCTCTTCACAGCTTGAATTAGCTGAGTTTTAAAGTTTTCCAACTGAAAGAAGACAAAAATCACCTTGATGTTTTTTCTATTGTTTTAAAAATCGTTAGGCAAACAGCTGCTGATGTTGAATTGTAAAGGATTAGCACTGAAGCTGTAGTTGTCGTCGATCTCGCGTGCCATGGTAAGCTCTAGGTTCTGACATGTCACCTGACTGATGGTTAATTTTGTACCAGGACACTATTCATGTGTGGCTTCCACACCTGGGCTAGATGCGTGAGGATCGATCAGTGACTAATGCTGTTCATGTCTGACTGTAGTTCTCCTGCCCTTATCACTGATGTGCTGAACTTAAATTACCACAGTGTTCTGTTTGTATGGAAACCTTCAGAGGAAAATAACTACAAGAAAAACTGAGAACCACTGAAGTGAAGGTTAAAGTTAGCAATTCAACTACTTGTTTAATTAGCTGGCAGTCCAAGATGAAAAGTCAGGCACTGGCCTGTCAGGTAAGTAAGAGCAGGAGTAGCACCAAGATCCATTTTTTTGGGGGGTTTTCAGGGCTCTGCGCTTTTGGGAGTCTCAGCTTCCTTCTTGTATAAATAATTTCTGGGAAGCTGGGGAAAATTGACAGTGGGGCTGCCCTGCAGGTCAAAATTTGGAGCATGTACAGCTTTTAAGTTCTGTCTCTTTGATTGAACTGCTTCTATTTGATTTAACTCCTCTATCTTCTCAAAATAATCTAAGTCGTGTCCAGCCTAGGAGGTGGACAAGCTGTCTAGCATAGAAGAGATGACGTCCTTACCAGGCAAAGGGACGCAGTCTTCTCGTCGGCATCCGCCATGGGATGTTCGGTGAAGGTGATGTATGGGATGTTTTTGGACCACGGGTTCCATCTGTGTATGAAGGAGGTGCGACTTGGCTTGTCCCACTGAATTCGAATCCCGATACCTTCTCGCCTGGTATTGAAGACGGCAGAGTGAATATGGTAAGACTTTGGAGTCTTTGAGGCAAGTTTAACTAGAAAGGTACGGCTGAAAAAAGACCTGCTTAAAACTGGAAGCTGAAATACAAGTGTGCTAGTGAGTTTTTTTTCCTCTAGAACAGCAATAGAAGAATTCAGCCCCTGACATACGCAAAGGTCCCTTCTTATAAGCTGAGTGCAGAAAGGTTAAGCGCCTCAGACACCCAGGACACGCGCCTGAACTGGACTGCCTGCCACGGCCCGCGGTAATGCGTGACCTGACGCTTACCTGCGGCTTTCTCGCAACGCTAACGTGGTGCTGCTACTGTTACTCCATTACGTAATGGCGATGAACTTCTACTCCCCAATCTATTCATCTTACCTCAAAATTCCTCGACAACTTGCTGTTAATGTAACTACTAACTGTCCCAGCAACACAGCAGCTACTCCGAGGTCTTCTAATGAAGCTTCAGTGATTGCTTGTGCAGTCACAGGAGCAAAAGGAAGAATTCTCCACCTTGTCCAGTGGTCAGTGACAAAAGTTGACAGCTCCAACTACTTGCAATAACAACACAAGAATTACAATAACACTACAGTATTGCTGTGTCAGCTTACTTGTTCAGAGATGCAGCTGGGAACTCAAACTCTCCTACAGAGATGGTGTCGACGGCGTTGAGGGCAACCCTCGTCACGTGCTGGCACTGCAGGCTGACGAAGTTGTATTTGCAGATCAGCAGGGACAAATCCGTGATGAGAACGAGACGCTCCTTCTCGTTGTTCCAGTGATCGATTCTGGCAAGGTAACACAACTGAGTTTTAGCAGTTTTGATTAATGGCTAGAAACACTTAACAGCTCGGCAGATAGAAGAGTCGCTAAGGAGAAGGACTCTGAAGCCTTAGTAACGCTGTGTTCGCCGTTGCAGCCTTTCCTTTGACTCGGCAAGCCTGGTAAGAGGTTGAACGTCACAATGTAGTCGTGTTACAACACAGGAAAATATTAAGAAAACCAGAGAAAGTCTGAAGATCCTGAGAGTGCTCTAGTGCTCTCTGCTGTTATTTGAGAACACGTGCTGCTTCACGGGGCAGGCGAGTCTCCAACAACTCAATGTCTAATTCTGTGCTGTTAGTGTGTTGCCACGTCTGCTAAATTACTAACTGCATTTGTGCATGTTCAGGGGAGAGAAATAGCTTTCTTTAACTGTGTGGTCTGACTTAGTATTTTCATCTGTAAGAACAGCCTGTATGTTCAGGAACTTGTTGGTTTCTTCAAATGTCATGAAGTAAAGATCTCCCCTTTCCCTGAGCACCTTGTCAGACTCCGTTGTTGAACCATCATAGCTCTAATGCTCTTTCATCCTTGGGGCAACCTAGGAGTAGGTCACATCTTCACTCTAAGGGTAATGAGCTCAGCTTTTAAACTAGCACCTTTGAAATGTGCTACAGCTTATTTTTAGTGTTACTGATTTAATTGTCTTTCTTTACAAGAGTTAAAAACCATGTATTGTTTCAACAGGAACACTGACGTAAAGCTGATGAGACCAACGCTCTGCTCGCTGTGTAAAGGTGAGTGCAAATGGTGGGACCCAGCAACGGGCTGGAGCATTTCCACCGGCCCTGGACCCTTCTCCGACCTGTGTCACGGTGACAGGACCCAAACCGCGCTCGGTGCTTGTGAGTCCGGCCAGGCGTTGGTCCGGAGCAGCAGGCACGCTCAGCTTGTGTTTCACTCCCCTCCCCTAGCCCCGATAGACTGCGAGTTCGGCCGGCTGCCGTTGTGTTCACTGGGGAGGGCTGCGAGGATGAGGAGGGGACTGGAGCATCTCTCCTACGAGGAGAGGCTGAGGGAGCTGGGCTTGTTCAGCCTGGAGAAGAGAAGCCTGAGAGGGGACCTTAGAAATGCCTCTAAATATCTG
>Ga0065711_1005039_pt1 | contig 21503 bp, 18 predicted proteins | sample Hoacrofraction12_FD_59098 | JGI IMG/M metagenome (GOLD analysis project Ga0065711, IMG submission 59098) | Hoatzin crop microbial communities from Cojedes, Venezuela - Epithelial fraction 12 v2 (version 2) | ecosystem: Host-associated > Birds > Digestive system > Esophagus > Crop | place... | reverse complement strand
GGGAAAAATTCAAAAAAAAAAAAGAAGCCCCGGCTAAAAAAGCCCCCCCCTTTTTTTTTTTTTTTTTTTTATAATGTTACAACAGAAACTAGAATCAGGCTTATCACCAAATGTCATTGAGAAATGATTTTGTTTATACCGGCCACATGAAAACAGTATGTAAGACAGAGGCTCTTAGAAGAACTTCTTCAGACACTGACCTGATGACCAATATCAATTTTGGTAAAACTGAAGGTACTGAGGTGGTTGTTTGCTCCTCTTACTGCTGGTTCTATGGTCTCCCGGAAGAGTTTCTCAACAAACTGGCAAATAAAAGGCCACATCTGTTTTACAGTCTAAGGAAAAAAAAAACAAACATCAAAACTCTACATGGAACACAGCTTCACACATAACTAAAAAACGTTCTTCAAAGGCATATGTAAGAAATATCATACAAAGTTTTAAGCATACAAGTTTTCTATACAGGTCATTACAGACATAAGAACTGGTTTCTTTTTACATACAAGAAAGCTTTCCGGAGTTCTCAATTTGTGTGTGTTATATATTTGCACAAATCTGAAGCACTGGAGGAGGAGAAAAACAGTAAGAACTTTCTTCTTTTGTCCCACGAATGCGTACGCATTCAGTACACGCTGAATGCTGGGGAGAAGGGTGAAGAGGGTAAAGTTTAACTGCAGGTAAGGAGAATAGAATATCTGGGTCAAGTGCATTTCTTAAATATATGCATAAGGTTTTTAAATGTAAAAAACACAGTATTTTACTGTCATATCTGAAAATTCCATACTGTTTATTTTTTCTCACTATTTTGTAATTAATTAATTTTCTTCTATGGTCTTTGAATGAAAGATATTTTTAAAAAACCCAAGCTACATAGATCTATATCTCAGATTATCACACATACAAATGAAAACTGCAAAATCAATTTATTCTTAGATTGTAGGTCAGGAACCTAAAGCAGGTGGAAAATATCCCAGACAAGTAGAACATAAAAGACTGTGTTTACAGGTGCCATGACTTCCACACAATTACAGCTGTCATTATTTTTATGCCACTTAAAGTCATCCTGCAAAACTCACAATTTCAAGACCATGAAAATAGACTTAACCTTTCTCATGACTAACTGGATCAATGACCAGAAGTTTCAAGTGTATAAAGAGCACAGAAAGTTAAAACTACTCTGTTCTCAGATTCTTGCCTCACTGTTTTTTTTAACCTCAGATTTCCCTCCTCCCCCCTCCTCTTTGGAAGCTATGCTAATAACTCCTCTTACCTTGTTGAGCCATTCTGCCCTCTCTGTGTCTGGAAAATGGACCTGAAAAACAAACAAACAAACAAACAAAATTAATACAAATACAAAACACTTTTTTAGTTAATCTTGTCCTGTCATTTATAACACGGAAAAGCTTAGGGATGTCCCTATGAGAAATGTACCCAGTGAACAATATATTAAGCAGTGAACATTCTCAACAAGAATACTAGAATTCAAGCAGATAAAATATTAACTCATTTTTGAACTACACAGATACAAGTCCAAGCATACATTTACTAGAGGCATTTGGAATAAAAGATTGCTTTTACACCATAAACGAACTAAAAAATAATAATAAGCAGAGCTGACACAGCTAGCGTCAACCAAATATACCTCTTATGTTTCAGGGGGTTTTGACACGACACACATGACTGCCAGAGTCCCAGTCACACTTCTGCTTCCTTTCATCCATGCCAGATCTTTTGCAGTATGAATAAACCATGGCTAGAAATATTTAATCAGTGAAGCTGAAGCTCAGGAATATGGATTTAAGCTCTGTCAAAAGTCCTTCAAAAGATATTTTTAGTGATTTCTTTTCTTAAACAACCAGCAACAGACAGAAGGATGATGATATACACACAGGATGGAAAGTACCCATCACAACAGGAAAACACCAGTTATACACTGGAAGAACAGATGCAGTTTTCCAGACACAGCAGGAGAGCACAGTTCGTAGCTTTACATCTTATACATGCACACATAAAAAAAGCCATAAAAACCTGAAGCAGTTCAGTGGAAGCAGAGTTAAACATTTCTTTAGAAACAAACAGCTTCTACAACGAGATGCAGATCACATTTCTGCAACACAAAGAGCCTTTGAACACACTAAAAAACTGTGACCTACATATACTGACTTTCACAAAGTAACATCTCAACTGAATTGCAAAGTCTTAATCTCTTCATAGCATAACAGATTGTACCACTGGCTTTAACAGCAGTGCCTACTGGTTATTTTTATTATGCATATATCCCAAATGTGAACAGTCAGTTAAACGCATACTTTTATTCTGTATTTTCAACAAGTTGCATCTGAAAGCAAGCCCTATTAATGATTTCTTTGTTCAGTTTTTATTAAATTCTTGCATTAACAATCAGCACTACCATATTCTTTAATATACTCAACTTGTTCTCAGAGTAGTCCTTAATTTCATCGAAGCATCCATGTTTCAGCTATGCTGGAGGATTGGCCCCTACATTGTAATTAATATTGTCGGTTATTTCTCCCGTCTGTTTCTTTCTCAACATTCCCAGGTGCATAACTAAGGTAAGTCATAGGCTTTTACACATTCTTAAAGAATTACAAATATTACTGTCTTACGCTATCAAAAGAGAGGCTCTTGGCATCTTCTTCAAATGACTTTTTTCAAGCATATCACGTATCTATCAGAACTATTACAAGTGGCCCAAGAATGACCGACGATCTGCTTGACTGTAACCAAGACATTCAATAGGATTTATTATACTTAGTAAGTTCAAAGAATGGAAATAGTAATAACAGATGGAGCAGTTTTGGAACCATATTATTGTATTTTATTTATTTAGAATTAATTTCCTAGCAAACTATGGTGGGTAGAATGTCAGAAGTCTGTATTTAGAGGGTTGGATGGAGTTTTTTTTGCTTTCTTAGAAACAAAAAACATACCTAACTTTTTAGCATTTGCAACAAAACAAGCAGTTTCTGTATGTACATAAGCTTATAGCTGAACAGAGCTTACACTCAATTTTGTCTTGCAGAGTTCTCGAGTTGCTTCCAGCAGTCAAAAAGTTAACGGAGCAAAAAGAACAAACACTATGTTAACCCTAATGTAGGTAAGCAACGTTTTGACCTTTCCCTAAAATATTTGCCTTCTGAATCTGCACTTGGAAAACAGCCAATTCTCAATAATTACTTATCTCTTAAGCATGATGCTGGTTCAATGTGAATATTTCACTCTGATTTGCTTTGGAGAGCGATCAGTGATGTTGACAGGATGGGAATGCAAGAGCTGTTCCATACAGGGGAGAACATCAAGAGTCATTGTAATGAACAGCAACGAAATAAAATAAAAAGAAACAACACATTAAACACACAGATGAGGAAAAGAAAATTAATGGAAATATCAAAAGCAAACCTGTCCGCTGTGAGTAATGCAAGACATAACAGTTGCCATGTTTACAATTCATTTTTCATCTCTTGTACAAGTACCCAGTTGACATCAACAGGAGACCCACACTAGACTGAGACAGATAGACTTACTGTCCTAAATATAATCTCAGCCCAGATGAAATTCACTTTCCTCCAGAGTGATCCAACTTCCCCAACTTAGGGTATAAACTCCCCTAGGCATACGCCACGTTCCCTGCGCTACGCACACAGCTGACATTCGATACATCTGACCGGACTAAAACAGAGAGCATCTCTCTCTCACACCCATCAAGCACCCTTCATATGCAGTCCTGAATTACCCAGTCACCTGAGATAGGCTGGAAAACAAACAAGAGGCCACATACTCTAATATCTAGCTATATACACTGATTTATTAATTCTGAATTTTGTCTACTGTATAGCCTTTATTAAGACCTTGCTTAACAAAGCATGGTTCTTAGTTTTTCCACAGATTTAATAATTACTTATTCTTTAGCATGCCATACCTGCTACACTCCTACCATTATCTGAGTTAGTACTAAGTCAACGCCTTAATTATATAAGCCCAGTTTACTTCTACAGTTGCACGTGTCAATAGGCAACAAGAATACAATGAATAACATCTTCCATTCCTGCTTCTCATCCCTTTCCCATCCTTGCTTTGTGACTCACTCCACTTTTAACATAATTCAGCTGTATTCAGTGTCTGTTCTGACACCATAACCAGAGAGAAGACAATACAATCTTCAGTCTTCAAGACTCTGAAATTTTCAATCCAGTCAACATCGAATCAAAAATTGAGCTTTTTTTAATCTTTAGATGCTCTACAACCAGGTAGGCTGAAAACAAGGTATAAACATTTAACAATTTACTAATTCCACACATTTTTAGCCCACTATACGAGACTGTGATATTAATGGCAACACTATATTTTGCTTTAAGACTTTTTGATATCAAACACAATCTTAACGCAAACACAATTGGGGAAAGCCTGAGGGATGGAAGTTGGTACTCTGGATCAGTAAGGACTGACACAAGAGCATCAAAGCAACTGCATAAACATTTTAAGGCCAGAAACAGAAGCAGGAATCAGACAACTGATGTGCAAAATCTGTTAACTCCTGTATAAAATCCATTAAGACAAGCACAACTGAAGGAGACACAAGTCAAGATTTCAGCAATGACAGACAAACGCTAAAAGCATTTTCCATTTGGTTTCTGTTATTGAAAGGCTCATGCAGGTTTGGTAAGGACTGTCTCATTTCAGCCACTTGGCATAGTTATTTATTATTCAAAGGAAAGTATAACTAGGGAGGACTGTTCTAAAGAAACACCCTAACAACAACGTTCAACATCAAAACCATTATAATATTACATGTTCCAGGAAAATTCTAATATTAAAAGTTATATTGCAAAATACTTGGAAGTGCTCAAAAGATGCGTTTCTGCACATTAAAAATATGTGATTCAGCTTTCTCACACAACTGCTTGTGCTCAGCTCTGAACAACTCCGATGCTGGCTTCCTGTTTCTGGTGTGCTCATATCCTGCGCTGTCACAGACTGAGGTCAGGACACGTTATATTTTGTAATGATCAATAAACTGACAGAAAGAACCCAAGGAATGCAGTTCCTTGTTCTGTCCTGGAATATAATAAAAACAAACAGGGACAAAAGAAAGCCACTTACAAGCTCCTATTTCCATAATAACAGCAGCAACATTTCTTACTCACAATTATTTTATTATTCAAAGTCTCTGTACACACTCTTCATATTGGCTAAATTAAGTAAGTTTTCTGCCCAGATGATCATCTGCATCTTTCTGAGGAAATAAGGCTAGACAAAGAATAATAACCACTAAACTCAAACCCCACAGACTAAGGATTGGTGGGAAATTTTGAGAAGTCAAATAGTAATCAGCAAACAATATCAAATGAGTTTTGGAGTGCAAATAATAATAATAATAATGCTCCCTCAAATATAATTCTTTGTTCACATAAAGGAAGTTTCACATATCTACATAAATGTCACTAAAAGCAAGCCTTGACAAGAAAAATCAGAAAGAATGAAGTTACAACACCCTTTTGGAAGCAATGGTGAATCGCTCTCAGCACAAGCTACAGGTATTAATAATCTACTTTAGAATATAAATTGCACAGTAGTTGTTATTATTCACTGATCCCCTCACTGTAAAACACTTTTTTAAATTATCATTGCAGACTTCTCCATCCATAAATCTATTTATCAGCCAACCCTTGTTATATTTAACTTCTATGTAATTATTATGATTAATACAGTACATAGGTCCTAAGTATTATTTACATGAACTGAAACAACAAAAATGGCACCTACACTGAAAGTACGAAACCACCGCTGTCGACCAGAGTATTCCATAAAGCGAAAACTTTTGGTTTTGCTAAAAACCAATTGCTTTCTCATGAATTGCATGTATCACGGTAAAGTAAGAAAAGGGAGCAATAAAAACAGATTAGATTCAAAAAAAACAACAGACAAAAAACCAAACCAAACAAACCCCAACACCACTGTATATTGGCTTTTTCCCCTTCTATTAACCCCTAAGGACTGAAGGAAAGAATTCCATTTTAGATACATTAAAAATTATGTGTTATAATAGTTATATTTAACAGATACTTGTCTGAGTCAGCATTACTGAGCTTTTGCCTAGTTCCTTCCATTTGCACTGTTTACCTACTTGTTTCTCCAGACAAAAAACTTAAAGAAACTACACCAGTAACACAAACATCCTCCTCTCTATCAAAAGCATATTTGTCTACCTTAAATTTAGAAATATAAAAGGGTATCACAATCAGTCTCCATAGTCTCTTCATGCATCATCAGTGGAGAGGGAAAGCATCCCACAGAAGGAAATTCAGAACAGAAGCTCAACTTCAGTGCTCTAAATCACCTTCTGAACGCACAGATTAAGCGGTTATTTAACTACTAAGCCTAAAGCTAGGAGGTGTGGCAGAAAAGAAACACACTAAAATTAAACGGTCCTTTGAATTACAACTGCCGGATTAATTTGTCTAAACGCATTGCACTTGTAACTCAAAAATGACAGCAAAATTTAGCAAAAGAATTAAGCAGAAACTCAGCATAAATAGAATAGTGTCATACAGTCATATTAAAGCTCAATTTACTCCAGCTATTTACATTTTAGCTATTTTACAGCTATTTACTCCAGCGCTTTCCAGTCGGTAGAGCAGGCTGGCCTAAGGACATTTACCTACATTTTTCAACCCCAGAAATACTGTAGTTCCCATGTCTTCTGAATTACAAGGAAAAACACACTAAATATTTACTGTTGCAGAATTGCAGGATACAGTATACCTGAAAGAGAAGGTTAAATTGTTAATAATTATAGTTCCTCAGAAATGCTGCAATTAACCACAGGCACTTGCTACTAAAGCTCCCCCAACATGGACATGGAGCTGTTGGAGTGGGGCCAGAGGAGGCCACAAAAATGGTCAGAGGGCTGGAGCACCTCTGCTGTGAGGAAAGGCTGGGAGAGTTGGGGCTGTTCAGCTTGGAGAAGAGAAGGCTGTGGGGAGACCTTAGAGCAGCCTTCCAGTACCTGAAGGGGCCTATAGGAAAGATACTTTCAGCAGGGCTTGTTGCAATAGGACAAGGAGTAATGGCTTTAAATTAAGGGAGGATAGATTTAGACTAGATATAAGGAAGAAATTCTTTACAATGAGGGTGGCGAAACACTGGCACAGGTTGCCCAGAGAGGCAGTGGAGGCCCCATCCCTGGAAACATTCAAGGCCAGGTTGGACGGGGCTCTGAGCAATCTGGTCTAGTTGAAGATGTCCCTGCTCACTGCCGGGGGGTTGGGCTAGATGGCCTCTGAAGTCCCTTCCAACCCAAAGCATTCTGATTCTAAATCGACAAACAACTGCTATTTCCATTATTTTTTGGTAACCAGTTTCTGTTTAGCATGCTTAGGCATGGATTTTGTGTTTGCAGTCTTAAATACATTAAAATGATTAGGCTTTGCACAGCAAAATTAATATTCAATATTACAAATGCTGTATGTTTTCAGTATGGGATTAAGCAAGGACTCTGGAAACAGTTTCACTGCGAATCACGAGGGGTGTGTTGTGTATGTAACCTCTTTCAACAGAAACATCCGGAAGATCCAGAAGCAGGCTGAATATAGAAAATCAGTTTTGTCGTACACACTATCAAACCCCACAGGGTACTTCACAAAACAGTAGTTAGAAGGACCTCCATAAACAACAGCAACAAAAAAAAACCACCCCACAACAGAAAATTAAGAAGGGGGGGGAACAAACAAAACTCTCACACACCGCACACTAAGTAAGATACAGAGATAAAGGAAGTAGGGAAGGACCCTAGTGCCGTTGCCATGGCTCTCTGATCACTATAAAACCTGAAAGTAAAATGAAAATATTGGAAAAAGTAGAAACATATCTAAATGGAAGAAACAGCTGTAATGCCAAGCAAGTTTAAGGACTGTATTTATTTATAAACTCAAACGTAACCCATTTAAGTGCCTGGATAACACACTGGAAAACAAAATCAACCTTTAAACAAAAAAAATTACCTTCTGAGTCAGATTTGCACCTTTGAGGTGAAAGTGGTATTAGAAACACATACTTGGTATCCCTCCAAATGTTCCTAAAACATTCTACCAGCACAAACACTGCCATCCCACGTGAACTGCCACTATCAGTTCAGCAAGTCCTAAGAGCTGCCACAACAACTAGACGGCTACTCAGCACAAGTTTTCCAGTGTGATCTCTACCGTATTCTCCACTGCCTGACAAGCTATCTGCTTCAGAGTCACTGCGAGCACCAAAGTGAAAAATAATTCTTTCAACAGCACGGCAATTAAACATAAAACAAGCTGGCACTTGTAGGAAGACTGAAACAAACAGCTTTTCAACACCTCTGGGTTTCAATACTAAACACAGGAAAGCTACCATAATAAAATTAATATACCTCAAGTAATAAAACTGAGATTCTTTACATGATATAGAAAGTTTTATTTCATTGCAGCCTTCTGTTACCTCCGCTCCTCTCCCCTTTTCCGTAAGGTGTAAAGAAAGGCCTCCCTTACTGACCAGTTCAAACCTGCAGTAAACAGTAGCTCATACACATTGGATGCTTCAGCATCCTGGTAGGTCCTGAAGGACATTTCCTAACATACATACGTAGGTGTCATATCTGGGAGACAAGGAAAATGACTAGCAGCACATACGCCGTTTTTTGTAAAGTCAAGGTAAACTAGCATAAAACAGGTCTTCACAAAATGTTGAAATTGTAGCAGCACTGTAAGAAGAGTCACCGCTACGCACACATACACTGTTGAACTTCACAGGCTTTAACAGGCTTTAGCCCAAAATACAGAGAGGGATTTCACATCCAAACTTTCTGCTGTGCTAGAATTAAAACATAAAATTAAACTCAAAATATTTAAGGCTTTTTTAGATTTTACCAATGACCATAAATGTACCTGTTTCTCATTCAAATAATACACAAATGCTACTTTGTTTAGGTTTTTTAAAAAATATATTACATATAAAAACCATATATAACACTGTAATGAAGAAAGTTCTCATTACAGAATTCACTGGAACAGCATTTAGAAAAATAATAATCCTTCAATTTTTGCTAGCAGCCTAACAAAAATCTGATCAGCTTAAAGTTGTTGCAGCTGTGGATTCAGAATCCATCCCTCTGCAGCCCTGCAACACCACCAGAATATTCTCACCTGGACATTACCCCTAACTTCCATGGCAAACAATACCTTTGGCAATGCAAAATAATGCTGTATTTGTGAAAGAAAAGCCCTTCCTAAAAGTGGCTCCAGAGCTCTGACAGGACTGAAACGGCAGCCCAGAAGCCAGTCGTGCAATTCAGAACTGAAGGATGCTGAGACATTACAAAGCACAACAGTTTCCTCTTCTCCATGCACATCTTTCACTTCAACATCTATTAAATATGCTTCACTCATACTGGCAGTGAGGCTTGTCAAGAACTGCACTACTTTACAGCAATTTGACTCACCAGTACAAAAACCAGACAAAATTTGCCTAAGTGCTGCTATTTTTGCAGTGATGGAGCAAGCAGGCTGCAATACAGTTACCCAGAAACCTCCTACTTAGCAGCAGCTTGCCATAACAAAATCCTGTGGGAAAGGCATTATAAGCAGCTGCTCTGGAAGAACGACAGAACAGTAGTCAGTTAGTAAGGGACCTGGGAAATCCTACTTCTAGCCTGACACTCAGCCTTTGCAACGCCAACTTGAGGAAAGCTGCTCAGCCTATAAATTAAAAACTGAGCATCATTAACTTCCAGACGCACCCTGGCTTCATCACCTGAAGAATAACACATAAACCAAAATCCCTTGCTTTACCACTGGTGGTTACACAATTTCCTTCCAAAGATCTGGAAATACATTGGCATGGGTTTCTGATGTATCTGGATGCAGGATCTACCCTAAACACAGCATACTATGTCTGCTAGAGGGAACTACGCATCTTTCCTTCGCTCATCTATCTCTTTCTAAATGGAAACCTTTGAGCCTTCAGACCTCTACCACAGATTCATCTTCTAGTGCACACTAATTCCAAAATTATCTTCAAGTATTAGTATACTACTACTACATATCAGAACTCAGGCTTCAATTCAGAGATGAAGTCAGCCCTGTAACCAAAGTGTTTTATTGTCACTGCAGTTTAAGAAGATCTTGTAATTTTTTCTGAATTGTGTTCACACTTCCTTTTCTACTTTCCAGCTGGAAAATTATTTCAAAGTTTTCAGTGATCAGTTTGGACTGGGACAGGAGAAGGTGTATGGGGGCATTAAGTTACAGGAACCTTAATGGTTTCCAGTTTCTGAAGGATCCACATGTAGAATCTCTGACAAAAGACTGATACCCTGACACAGAAAGAGACATCTTTTTCACGCCTACCTTTTTCTCTAGAATTTAATGAAGGTTTCTGGATCATGTCTACAACAAGATCTCTGCTCCCCAGGGTGGGAGATTTCCAACAAGTAACTTCAGCAATGTGGCACAATATCTCAAATATGACAGGAAGTGCTCCTAAGACTCAAAACAAGTTATTGTGAACAAGAAATAGAGACTTTAAAACTAAATTTTGTTAAATTTTGCCTTAATCTTTCTCTACAAGAAAAAAAAAAATCATCATGATAAATACACAGACTGAGGAAATTAATTTGTGCTTCTCACAGTCTGATGGCTAGGTTTTTTATTTTAATTTTAAAAATCTCTTTAATGTAATAATAAAAAATCCTTTATATTTCATATAAAGGGGCTTATATTCACAAGCAGTCATGAAATCACTGGATATGCTAGCAATGCAAGGACTAAAACCATCATTATTATGTTCAGCATACAGGTCCACCGAGACCTAACAAGTCAGCTATATATACATTTCCCAGCACCTGACTGGTGTCTGCTGCCTGGTAGACCTGCCAAAAGCCAGCCTTTCAATTACACGGTTGAAGTTCATATCCACCATTCAGAACCCATCAATAATAAAGACTCATCAAAAGATAACAATCTTCAAGTTTATAGGGAGTGGAAGACTCCTAACAAAAATATTTCAAGGCATTCTTCATCTAACGGTTTACCATTCTTCTAAATTGTCAGCTGGAACAGAAGCGATGTTGAGCACTTCTTAAGAGTGAGGCAACATAAGAACTCAGGTTTAACATCTTGATCGCTTTCTATGCACATTTACAATCGTGCTGTTATCCACACTATTTCCTTATTCAGAAGGCCAGAATTCATGATCAGCTGCTATGACAGCAGGACGCCCTTTCCCAATCTCACCTTCAGTGGGCATTCACAGCAATAACAATTATATTTTAAACGCTGACGTCCCATGAAAGGACAGGAGAAGCAGAGTTAAAAAAATCAAAAACTGAATAGCATAACACTCTACACAAGCAAAGTATCAAGAACTGCATTTATACTGATTAAAGTCTGGCTGCTGCATCAGGTTATAGACACCTAGTGCAACCAATGTTCACAAAATAAAATATTTCATGACAGCCCACATTAGCACATCTCCGAATTCCCACAATCACTGCTATCATTACTGAAAGCAGAGACCCAGACTTTAAATGTTTAAACTGCTAAATGGTGTAGCATGAACCATAGCTGTAACGACTCACTGAATTTCACCACTTGAAAAATCTTGTGCAGTACTAATTTTTGACATGTTATCAACTTTACCCTTTTATTCTCAAAAGTAATTTCATTCCTTCTCTTCCTTTCCCAAATAAAGTCTTAATAGCTTTAAATTTGAGCTTTCAAGTTTTAAAAAATTTATAAAGGCATTAGCACCTTATTTTCAATTTGTCACATTTCAAAACCATGACATCTTCTGTATTTTTAAGCCTGTATAACGAATTCCTTTTCAGTTCCCTTGAGAATCCAGGCATGTTCCCACTCCACTGCATGCCAGAGTGCCTTGTTCTGTTGACGGTCAACAGAAGAAAAATTTTCCTCTCTGGATTGCTACATATTAGCTTTCAAAATAGCTTATACAACCAGTGTCACAGCACAACTTACTATCCTTTGAATTGTCTACAGCTATGAAAAGTGCTGAGCTCTGCACCAAATCATCAGCCATCTTTGTTGTTGCTATCCAGACTAAAACATTCAAGGTTTCCTCTTCTTCCACTCCACTGACCCACCGCCTGCTTTACTAACCTGTGTCACCAGGAGCTCCAATTCACTAAGGTTCTTTCACCAGGAAGATCCTATTCCTGCTAACACTTGCTAGATTACATAGCTAATCTCTCTAAGGGAACGCAGGCATTCTGTGTTGACTACAATGGACATCAATTTTCAAGAAAGGTAAGTGTTCAAGAAGTACTGACCACCTTTTGCAGGACTGACTGTCCTCTTTCTCAAGCAGACTCAATGTCCTTTTCTGTCTTTAACTGGCTTACCATCAGCTAATTACTGGAGAGTAAAACAATCTCCTATGACTCAATGTGCATGTTTTAGCATGACACATCTCCATCTACTGAACTCCAATTTTTGTACGTCAATCTTTTTCTTTTCTGTTTTTTTTTTTTTTTGAAATGTAACCTATAACTCACAATAGATTTGAAACCAGTCTAAGTGAACTCCAACAAGACCAATATCATTCACTTACTTTTTATTGGTTTGGTTGTGAGCAAACTGCAAATTCATGTTTGAAAATGCTAAAGAGCAAAAGGGAGAACCTGATTTTTTTGTGGTATTCAAGCTCAAATACAGCATCAGAGCATGCAAATTCAAGCTGGGTTAACCTGCATCCTAAGAAGTCAAACAAGTCTGTAGAATACGCTCATTAATTAGCTCTTATGTGCTCATTATTTAATTCTTACACTAAAAGAAAATATATGCACGCTCATGTTTTGACTGAATCTGACTCCTAACACCAGTAAAAGTCTGTAACTTCTACTTACTGCACTGCATCCAGTACTATTCAGCCAGAGTTTATTCTTAGTATTAAAACATATTTCAAACATGAATCATGCAAGGTATAACAGGCATTTTAAAATCACCCTGTATCATTTGTAGCTAAAACCCTGGAAACATACTATATAAAATCCAGAAAGTATAAAGAGTACAGACACTGTCTTGTAGGTTTGTTGAATCTGTAAATATTCAGTGATAATCACTCTCTGAAACTATAAAACTCTGCTGAGAAAGTAACAGCAAGCAGAACATTCTAATAATGTGAAATCAAAGAGAGGGGCAATATTTAATCTGGGTCTCAGTTAACACAGTGACAACAACTGGTGGAGAGGAAAGCCCTAGTTAACCTGATAGCATCGGGTATCAGATGACAGCTTAGATGTGCAACTCTTTCTGGTTCTTCCATTCAAGCATTTAACCAGATTCTTGTACCAAGTTCTTATACAAAGCTCAACCAGGTGCACACTAAAATTTCTAAGATTTATGACATTTGTTCTCTATCCTCTCTAAAACAATTCTACCTCCCCCCAAGTGGACTGTATTTCAGCACAAAATACAGTATGGTGTTATTTGTTAGAAAAAGATGCTCAAACTACATCACACAATTCATTGGCAACACACAACACAGGAATTGCTGCACTATAGATCAAAGGTCCAGTTAACACAGCAACCCGAAATGTTGTTTAAGGAAAAAGGAAAAAAAAAAAAGAAAAAAAAAAAAGCAGTACTATGATGTTATCCTTCTCCGAGTATCCTCTCAGCAAAGGCTGGCTGTAACCTTCAGCAGCTGCTGTCACCCCTCTTCACCCTTTCTATCCCAAAAATGTTCAGCCCCTTGCAGAAAAAAAAAAAAAGAAAGGGAAAAAAGAAACAAAAGTATTAATTCCTTTTTACAAACTCCTCTGTATCACAGAAGTTTACTTAAAGCAAAACTGATTAGATTTCCAGGGCAGCCCTTATCCTCACCACAGGGTCATGCTGAAAATACGGGACCAATGAAATACCTAACGGTAAAACGCTCTGACCACTGAATTCCAACCTCCTGCAACTGCAGGCATCATTATCCTATTTCTGTTTATAAACTCCACCTTAAAACCACGGAGTTTTCTACCACTCCTCAGTACAGACCAGGAAGGGCAGCTCTAGTGTTTTTGGTAGGCTGGGTTGCTAAGGAAAGACACTAAAGCACTCCCTGCTAAACCAAGTTTCTAAACTTAGGTATGCTACATCATATGTTTGAGTTACAAGGTGGAACAAAAACAACCCAGACTGCCTCCCAACAAAATTAACTATTATCCTCATCTTTAATTATCAGTCTTACTATTTTGACTCTATGTGTCAGCAAGAAAAGATACTTTAGAGGGAAAAATCTTCATTAAATGACAGAAGAGAATGTTCAATACAAATGAAAATCCCCACCAAATCCCCACGCAGTAACATCAGTTGGTTTTGAAATAGTAAATGCATTTTCATTATATATTGAAAAGATTTTGCAAGCATGTTTTCAGTCTGTGCCCACAGCTTGTAATTCCTGTATACATCCAAACAGTGGATCTGTTTCAATAGCCTATCTTTCAGCTGGAATATCTGTCCCATGACTGAGCTTAGCACCTCTTCTCCAAGAAGCTATTTTAGAAAAAGCAAAGTAAGCGTACTTAAAATCAAACCTGCAGAAGGATACTATTGAAACTGCATTCTCTGAGGAAGCCTATCCATGCTTACGTTACTGGATTGACACACACGGCATCTGTACAGTGTAACATCCAGCAAGGTGCAAATCTCCCACAAGACCAATGCTTTCTGTCAGCCACACAGTTACCAACAGAAAAATCTTGTGAGAAGGGCAGAAGCAGTAGGTTTTCACATATAAATGCAAAGTTGGTTTTTTTATTCTGTAATTAGAAAATTGGGTAAAATCCTGGTCCAAGTAAAGTCAGCTGCCAAACTCCTATGAATTCAGTAGGCTCAGAGGAAGAACCTTCAGCAGGTGGACACAACATATACAATTTTGGCCTGGAATGTGGATACTGTGCCTAAGACAAATACAACATTAAAAATAGACTGACAGCCCAGGACTGAGACTTCAAATTGACACTGTTGAACTCAATTCTCATTAAAAATAGTAAAAAATCTGAAATAAACAGAATGTCACACTTACAGAAGTTGCTGTTCTAGGCTACACACAGAACAAGCAGGAGGACAAAGCATGCTTGCAGTGTCTCTCCAGAAGTGTACAATAATTTTCATCAGACATGAATTCAATGTGAAAATACACCCTTCACAGCATTAGAAGATTTGCGATCATCCACAGATGAACACTGCCTGGCAGGCACCTCTGAGCTTGCAACATCATAAAGTCCATGCTTAGCAAAAATGAAAACGAAGCCCCGAAAGTGGAATTGAAGCAAATGAGTACATGAGGACAAAAGGCATGCAGTACCTTTTCTCCAACACACTACTACATGTTGCAATATTTTAGTCAAAACGTGCCTAGATACTCAACAGTCCTGTTGTGTACACAGCATCATTTTTCAGTCACCTCTCCTTCTGTGCAACTCTTTACAAACCAACAAAACCAAGGGGAAAAACATACTGCTCTAAGTAGGAAGTCTGGAGTCTAAAACCAACACTTGACTTTGTCAAGCAGACAACATCTTTTAAGAGATCAGTAGTAAATACAAAAATACAAATGACTGAATAGAAATAAAAAACCCAGCTGTCAGCTTGCAATGCTCCCCTTCACCCTACCAAAATTCCTGCAGGCCCTGGTTCCAGTAAACACCCCCTGAGATTCCAGTTTCCTGCAGATACAGACACTTTCTCTCATGTTATGACTACAAGCCATCACTGATACTGTCTTTCAAAATAGTTGTCTTACAAAGCTCTAGATGAAAACATTCTCCAGCCTCTGTTACAGAGTTTTTCCATTTTAAAAAACAGGGAAAGAAAGTGATCATAAAGTCTAAAACACATAAATCCTCTTTCTAAGCTAAGCTATTTTTAAAACAATACTGGAAACCAAAGAATCTGCCTTCTGTTGTTGTTTGGGAAGCTTAACATTTGGCCATATATGTCTTAAATGATATTTCATTTTAATTTCCCTGCTTTAATGTAAATTCACTTCTTTTACTTGCACATGACTGGTTTAGAAAGGAGTTCCTATATTTTTTGAAAGAATATACTGCAGTTTTCACATGAGCAGTTACAAAACCAGCCTTTAAGTAGAAAATAAACAGTGGAAAAACTACCATCTTGAGTATATACCAAAGGTTTTCAATAATACCATCGATGTACTTCCAGGTGGCATGCCCAATCAAGCGTGCATAGCTGCTGACCTGAACCACAAAAACTTGTTTCTATACACACAGCCATTGCTTATGCTTAGCAAGTGCTTGCACGAAGATGTTTACCCACAACTGAAACTAGCCTTTGTATGAAGGCACGGACTGCCCTTCAAACATATGATGGGTAGCAAGCAGCCGAGTGATTTAAGATCTGATATCTTCTTGGATGCAGAGGAGGAACATTCAGAGTTAGACTGCTGGATTTGTCAGCTGTTTGATAGACAGGATGGAGAGGTAGCAAGAGAGAAGAAGGAAGAGATGGATACACTTTTGCTTTTGTAAATGCAGCACAGTTGCCACCTCTTCTCCCATATTACTCATCATCATCGATGCTGAAGATTACCCAAACATTCGGGCATCTCCTGAATATTCTTTACCTCAAACTCAACTGTTACAAATGGTCTATGTTCTTTTTATTTCCCAATTTAGGAGTAAAAACAGCCATCACAAATCAATTCTACTTTAACTAATGACAGCAGTAGTAAGTCACTTTATAAATATACTGGCTGCAATTGAATCATAACATTAAGCACACAACTGAGCCTTTAAAGACTGAGTTGCTCATAACTGATACTTAAGCTCACCGTTTCTGCATTTTAATCCACACCTACTGTCCCACTTTGGATATTTTCACAGTGTATAGCTGCAATGGAGATAATCAGATCATATCCAGTACATCAGGTTGCAGTTTGTAATGGGAAGACTCTTTTTACATCTCAGCAACCCTTTTTACCTACATATGGCTCCACAGCAATTTCAAGGGTTTCCAATTTTAAAGACTCAGATATTGGTGATCAGTAGGCAACTGCAATTGCTAAATTATTCTTCTCTAATTTTCAAAATTCTTTTTCATGTCCAAGAATAATCTCATCACTCTACATCTGCTTTATCATTAATAGAGAGAAATAAGGGCTTCTGGAGAAATACATCTGACATCTTGAAAGATTTATCCTAGGGTCAGGTAGAGTCCTCTGGAGACACCTGTATTAATCATAAAGAAAATCTCCAATTAATTTGGACTTTTACGTCTAAATTCATCAAATTCTAGCTCTAAGTGGAAACCAAACACCCTGTGCCTAAAAAAACCCTGAATATTAATTCTATGAGCAGAAATAAGTCTCTGTCCATTAAAGACAATTGCCTGAACTGCAAATAATCAAACACCTAGTCGATCAGCTCTCTAAAATCTAGCTTCAAGGAATCTTGCCCATGGCAATGCCAGAATAGCTATGACACTTCATTTGATTGCTCCTAAGCAGAACCTTCCTTAGTCTGCACTTCTCTTGGAGAAGTTAATGCTTGTGTACACACAGAGAGTAATGCATGCAGCCAAGTCACTGTTAGCTCCTAAGCTCTCAGTAGATTTTACAACAGATGCTGCTGCACAATGCTAATAATTTTCTATAAGTTCTACAACAGAATATTTACTCCACATATTAATTAAAATCTAACAGCTGTGGCCCACATTATTGCTTGCTAAATTTAGGCATGTAAAAAGTAGCAGTGAAGTTATGACCTCATTACTCTAGGTTCTTATTATATAAAGAAAAGGGGCCTCCTCCAAAAAATCCAGCTCTTCCCTTCCCACTGGCTAAAGACAGATGGCAGAAAGAGACTTACATCTCTGAAATGAGGTGCCCAGGTCCAGCAGGATGAATCTACACTTCAGTCTGCTACAGCAAACTTCATTCTGTGCACTGATTAGCAAGGGTTTTGGTTTTTTTTTCATGGCTTTTACTGTTGATTGTGTTGTTTCAGGCCTGAATTCCAGCCCAATACAACTAACAGGTATTTTCAGCAGTCTAAGATCTGTATGCAGCTCTTAATCACGTCATAGCTTTCTTGCAAAAGACATCACTTGAGTTCAGAAGCATGCAGTGATGACAGTTAAAATGAAGTCAAACCCCCTGAGTAAAATGCCACAGTTATTTTCAGAGATCTGCATAAATAGCAGTTAATTTGCAACTATATCATTCCGCTGAAAAAAGTATTTTCAAGAATTTGATAAAAACTTTTCCATGTACAACTAGCCTCTGAGCAAAAAAGCTTTTATTTATTTTCAGTATCAAAGGGATGTTGAAATCAAATCCACCATTCTTGTTGCCACATAGTATTTGCTGCATCTGATACAGTCCTGACTCCGTTCAATGTATTTGAAAATTTATTAGGGCATCAAACAGTCAGCAACGTTAACATTCATCCACAACACTTTTTTTTTTTTTTACTAAATAAATTGAAGACTTCTGTTTTAACTAAATAGTTGAGGATCTACTTGCCTACACAAATCTCTGCAATCAAAAGTAACTTGTAAATGACAGTGGAAAAAAATTAAAACTGTCTTTGGGATGTGTGTTTTAATGTCTCATTCTCAGTATTCTCTTTTATCCTCAGGAGCTCATATAGTTATTTTCTGTTAAAATAGTGACATCCCAAATCCCACATCATTGACTAAACCAAGCTGCTCCAGATCAGAGGTTTTTTCCATTTCACTTAGTGGGAGACCGCAATGTAACAGCTTTACTTATACACTGCATTTGCTAGAGTATGACAGACAGGAATGTTATTTCCCTGGGCCTGGCAATGCAAACCAACACAGCAGCAGAAAGCAGAGCTGGAGTTCATCAATTTGATTGCTGGAAGAAGGAACCAGAACAAATGAAAACCCGTGGAACGACTGGTGTTGACAAAAAGAAAAACCATCTCCCCTAGCACTGCAAGTCTCAAGCAAGAAAGCAAATGACCTTATAAGGTCTTACAGGTTACATCTAAACTAGATCTTCTGCATTACATGGAAATCAAGAATCATAACACTACAGTAGAGGAAATTCCAAAGTGATTTGTCAGAGCCTAAAACCCATTAATTTTAGGAACACTGATGAACTAACCTCCTCTCTCTGGCAAGTAGATACATTTCTATGGCTTTTCAATAAACTGCAGCTTCAATGATATTCTACAGTTTTTCAGCTTGCACTCTTGAGGACAAAGATGTAAATCAACGTTATTACAGTTAAGGATAAATGCTTTAAAGCAACTGTAAGTAAAACCTACAATCACTTCCATCCCTTTAGCAGAGTTTCACTTCAAGCACAAATGCTTCCACTTCTTACACAAATAAAAGTTTTTTAAAATATCTGCCAAATATCCTACATCCCAAATACGAAACTCACTTAAGGTGAAAGTTAGGATGTCTTCAGCCAGAACCAACACAGACTGCCCCTCAGTATCCCACAATGGGTTTCCCATTACCCATTTCCCAGGTAAATGTTCGAACTTCTCTAAAGTCCCGAAGTCCCTTAGGCCTTAATGCTCCTATCTACACTTATTCCCAAACAAGAACTGCCCACTACAATTCCCTCCCACTCCAACGTAATACCCAGAACAACAGTGTGCAGACCCTCTCCCCAAACCCAACAGAGGTTTAAGCACTACCTCAAAAACAAACAAACAAAAAATTTAAAAAGATGAAAAATACTTCAAGTATATACATTTGTACTTCCATTGACAGACTTGTCAAAAGTGTTGTTACGGTGTTACCAGTACAATAGACTTGCTTCCTAGCTGTGCCAGAAAACCGAGAAGTTCAGTATATAGGAAGCAAGTACCCCAATAACAGCATGTGTATGGTAGAAGCAAATCACTTAATCCTGAATTACTGCTTTAAACAAACACTTTTGTAGTTCCTCATCTCTCATATAGCAAAATTACAGTCAGTATTCTTATACAAAAGATTTTTTAAAAAAAGGGATTTCCAAATCAAATCTATTTTCAGACTGTTACTATGGTTCTGTGTGTAATGGATTACTCTAATGAACTAAAAAGGAAAAAAAAAGCCCAAAACGTCATTGGGGTTTTTTTGGTAAATCAAAGTAACAAAGTGAGCAGATTGGTACCATTTTTGTTATTCACTTTACATATGGCAAAGAAACTTCAAAGTATAATTTTAAAATTTTCAAAACACAAAAGACCTGAAAAAAAAACGGTTGCTGGCAAATGTTTTCTGTTACCACATCTGTGCTAAGACCTGAAAGCAACAAAAGCACATATTACATGCAATGTTTTAAAAAGCTTTATACATAGCCAAATTTACTAGAAAATTAATTCTCATTACAAAGACATCTGTGAACAAAACAGAAATAAGAAAACTGATTTTATCAAAGGAAAGTGGACAGTTTAGGCATATTCACATCAACACAGTACTCATACCTAACACACCCTAAAATGAAAAAAAAACAACAAAAAAACCCCACTTTCAAAAGACCAAATATTTTCCCTAAAATACAAACCAAAATAAAGACTATCATGAACAAATAGGGAACAAGAAATTACTACAATTTAAACTAATTTATCAATCACTATTGAATATTCTTATAACACATACAAATCAAGTGACTGAACACTTTTTTTTTGTTCCCCCCATGAAACACTCTCTTATCACTTCCTGGCTGCTATTTGACATTTAACTGGCAGAGGGTGGGTGGAAAAGAGTTCTCTTTCTAGTTCAAGTATTTTAGGAGAAAGTCACTGGGTGAGGAACACAGCATTTTGAAATATAAATTTAGTCTGCATCATAAAATTGATTACTAGACTAAGACAACTTCCTAGCCACACATATAAGAGAATTTAGCATTCCACTTCAACAATTAACAAGATGAATCAATAAACTGGGGGAGGAGGGACAAGACTTGTCTCAACACAAATTACAAGTTTTCAAAATTCTGGACCAGCAAGCTTACTGTACTAGGAAATACTAACAAATTAAGAAAAGACATTTCTCATTTGAAACATCATACACTCGTTACATTAGCTGTCTGCTTGAAACACACACAGATGACACTTGCTAATTACCAACAACTCCTGAGAGTTTGCTCTATGAGCCTGCACAGACATCAACGGCTCAGAGCATGCCTTGTACCACTCGCCCCTGCAGAAGAGCGCTACGAGAGTTTTGTCGAGGTTTTGGATAAAAAGTTGTAAACTTACTCACTACTGTTTCTCAAAGCTGATTAAGTCAACAGTGTACAGAACATGCTATGTGAAGAAGGGCATCTGAGAAAACACAGATACTTTTTTTATATCAAGCTATGCAGATCTGAAATCGGGCATGAAGAACCATGTATTACAGAATCACTAAATCACAGAATAGTAGGGGTTGGAAGGGACCTCTGTGGGTCATCTAGTCCAACCCCCCTGCCGAAGCAGGGTCACCTACAGCAAGCTGCACAGGACCTTGTCCAGG
>Ga0065711_1036057_pt1 | contig 21504 bp, 9 predicted proteins | sample Hoacrofraction12_FD_59098 | JGI IMG/M metagenome (GOLD analysis project Ga0065711, IMG submission 59098) | Hoatzin crop microbial communities from Cojedes, Venezuela - Epithelial fraction 12 v2 (version 2) | ecosystem: Host-associated > Birds > Digestive system > Esophagus > Crop | place... | reverse complement strand
AGACCCGCCTGGACGGGGTCCTGTGCGGCCTGCTGTAGGTGACCCTGCTTCAGCAGGGGGGTTGGACTAGATGACCCACAGAGGTCCCTTCCAACCCCTACTATTCTGTGATTCTTTGATTCTGTTAGCAACCGGAGCTCTTGTATTACACAGCTGCCGGAGAAAGCCGCCGTGAGGATGTGGACTGTGTCATACAGCTCTTTGCATTTGTTCTTGCACTGTTGTGATTTCTGCTCTCCAGGGGTGGAATTTGTCTCTCCTCAGCAAGTTGTCTAGGCTCTCCAGTTCAATGGAGGGAGACAAGCAGGCAGACACAGACATTTCCGAAGGGGCAATTCACCTGATGCTAAACCAGTCATTGCTTGGGACATCTTGAGCTTTCTGCAGTGTCTCTGCTAAATTTTTCCAGCAAATACGTGGGTAGAGGAGGTGCTGGCTGCCATAAACCGGTAGCTTTTTCAGGTCACCTGTTGCTATAGTTTTCTGGGAGCACGATACAAAAATAACTATCCCCAGGACACTGCTCCTACACTGCCCACAGGACTATTCAAACTCTTGTGACTACTTAATCTTACTATGGATGCTTCAGTGTTTTAGCAGAGAAATTGAACAACTAATGGGAAAAGAGTCCTTAAAATGTGATTTCTTTATTCTAGATCCTGCTTCTAACAAAGTTCCCATCCAAGCTGGAATAAAAATACTCAGGCACAGATTTTCTCCGCATCTTTTCTTGTTCCTTGTTTACTGCTGGTGTGATGCAGCCATTATTAATTTGCTGCTGCTGCCAACTTCTGAAACTTGTTTTATACCAATTTAGCACAACAGATTGGAAGGCATGGACCAGCATTTATGCTTTCCTGCGGGCTGCCATCACTTGCAACAAGGGCTGATCTGGGGAACGCTGCAGCATAATGCAAGTCTTTACAGCTCGTCACAAAGCTCAGTTTTTTAATTCCGAATCGCTCTGTAGAGGGGGTCACAAAGGGAGCATGGAACCCATACTGACCAGTTGGTTTTGTACTTCTTAGTGATAACTTAATGGAGGCTTGTCTCACTAAAAGGCATGAGCTCCTGCAGAACTGGGTAAACATCCAGCTCTCCAAACTAAGGACTTGACAGGCCCATATCCATTCCAGTGCCGAAAAGGGATCAATAACTGCAGTGGGTCACAAAACACTTACTCTGGCTTATTTTACAGGAATGTTACTGACTTAAATTGTATTTCCTGTCTCAGAAATGTGGAAAGAGAAAAATTATCTTTAAATACTCATTAAGTTAAAATGCGAAATAGGAAGTGACATTAGATTCATTTGAAAATGGAAATTAACCTACAGTAATGAAGTCAACCTGTTGAGATTAAAATTTGGAAATAAAGAAAATTAAGATTTTTACACCCGAGACAGATCTTTTAAAAATAAATAAATGCTGAAACCAAATGGGGTTTTTAGAACATTAACTCATTTAGGAAAAAAAATCTTTTAAAATAGTTTTCAATTGTCCAATCAGTATTTCATAAGTAATTTTCCCATCTTGAAAAATTTCTCATGGTTTTGTTGCAAATTGTAATTTTTCATGTTATCTTGTTTAATGTTTGTCCCTTTTGCAAGTGTCTGTATGTGTTTGGGAGGAGTTATGGGTTCCCAAAGGTTTAGTTCAGGTTTTTTCAGGGGCATTTCTGATAGGGTAACTGTAACAGAGTTTTTAATCACTGTAAAGAAGTAAAAGGTTTTCTCTACATGAAAACATCAAAAGCTTTTTTAAAGCTATGTGTAAGCTATTTTGTGCAATTCCTACTTCCCTTCTAAGCTGAGGGACATGATTATTGTTTTGAGCAGCTTCTGTAGTCTCCCATCATCCTGTACTTTTTTGTGTCCACCTGCATTTTTGATAGCTTGGGTGAAAGGACAGATTGTCATGGAAGGACCGATTTGGAGGAGGGTTTCTTGTAGAAGCAGATATTTTTACTTCAGGCAGAGACAGCTGAGAGCTCTGTAGTTGCTTGTAAGTGGGGGATCAGTGCAGTTACATTCTTCTTGGTATCACTATGTGTAAGCATCATTTAATCTTTTACTGTTTGTGTGTGTAAACTAGCCAACATATGAAAGTTTTGGGGTTTTTATATGCTACTTGCCCTTTCTTTCTTTGTGTGGAAAAGGTTTGCCATTTTATTTATATATAAATTCTTCAATTCTAATGCAGTGATAATTAATACCTCATTCACAGGACTGGGTTTGTTTTCTGCCTGTGTCTTGATTTCAGCTGGGATAGAGTTAATTTTCCTCCCACTAGCTGGCCCTGACCCAGTAAAAGAAACCCTGTCCCCCTGTTGGCGTCAGAGTCCTGAAAACCCTTGGTAAAGTGCTGCCTGTCTTTGGGCAGGTCCATAGGCATACAAATGCTTGACCTTGAAGTCCCAAGGACACCTGCATTTCTGGTTTAGGATGTGTGCAGGTATTTGGTGTTGACTGTGCAGGTATTTGGTGTTGACAAAGGTGGGTAACTCAGCCATGTTTTCATTCTTGACTCACAGTCAAGTCCAGAAAATAGATATTCTTCTGTCTGTTCCTTGAGGGCTCAACCAAGCTGGCATTTTTGGGGAATGCCAGTCATATCTTTGTATGAGTCTGACAGAAAATGGGATGGTTGCTGCTGCTTTGGCTCCCTTCTCTGCCCTGTGCATTGCATGCAACACGATAAGTCGAAAACTTAGCACTGAAATTGTTAAGGTATATATGTCCCTGGTTGGATTTAATACTAAGTGATTTGCTCAGTGTCCAGTAATATTTTATTTGCAAGGCTAGGATTGACAAGATTTTGACTTTTGAACTGTTCTCATGATATCTGATCTTGTTGTCTTGAACTGTTGGATTCAGCTAATGACTATTTCTGCTAAGGAAAGAAATGCTACGGAAGATCTGAGATGTGATTATTTTTGAAGGATTAAATGCAGTTGTGTGTCTTATATACAGTCTTTAGGGCAAAGGGTCATGTTATTGCAAGTAAAATGTATGAAAAATAATAGTCATTCAAAGACAGCACGATTCTTTATTGCCTAGGCAATTAGCGTAGGCTTATGTATTTCTCTCAGGCACACATACTCTTAGTACAAGAGTATGTGACTTTGAAACACTCAAAGAAAAACTCTTTGAACAGCGCAGTATTTTATTTCTTAAAGAGAGAGAAAAAGCTCTGGTCTGTATCCCTCTCAGTGCTCCAGACTAGATAACATGACCATGAGAGCAAGCTCATGTATGCTATTTCTTCAACAACAGAAGTGTTGCTTGTGGAGAATTGTAGCTGCAGATGATGTATCAGAAAACTTCCTGAGCTACATTGTCCACCATGGAGACCTCAATCAGTCTTTCCAGTGTTGAAGTGTTTCTGTGTGGTGGTGGTATTACGTGACCATCTGCCATCCAGTGATGGGATTGTAATGGCTTTTAACGACGGCATAGCTATGAAAAACCTCAAGAAACATGGCAAATAATGGGTGCCAGTATTCTGCAGTATTTCACTTAGAAGGAGAGAGTGATTTAGCACAGCCTTGTGTGGGAGTTTTAAACTATGTGCATAACCACATAACTCTCAGGAAGGACAGTCCGTGATTAAATTGGGGGCTGCAGTGTAGTGCTGCAAGCCCACATTGTAATCTTCTGCCTGGATTTTGCTGTCTTTTTGCAGAATACATAAGCAGTGATTTCTTTAGGAAGGCTTAATTTGGTCATCCAGCTACCCTGTGTTTAATCCCTTGAACACAGAAAAAATAGCAGTAACGAGATCTTTATTCCTTGTACTCTGTATCAGAAGGTAAAATGACAAGCTAATTAGAAGATTGTTTCCCTGAGTCTCAGGGTGAACAGTTACCCACGGATCTGCTAGCAGAGTACCTGCTGTGTGAGGATTTGACCTACAAACAGCAGCACAGTCATATTCTGGCCTTACTGAGAAGGCCAGTATGAGAGGAGAGAGACTGTGCTGGAGCAACAGATAACAGTGGGCCAGGTGATAGCAACAGAGAAGGACGGAGGGAGTCCTTCCTAGCAAGACGCAAAGAAGATGCTGGAGACATCCTCTCCTGCAGCCGCCTGCTGTGCACAGGGATGCCGCAGGACGGGCTGAGGGCAGTGCGTATTAACACGGTAGTGAGCACAGGTGCTGGTGCACCACTGCCTAAGCACAGCTCAGCAGTTTGATTGCTGCCCACCTGTGCCCTTTAGGGTAAATGGGAAATTATCCTTGTTCCCCATGAAGAACTGAGTACGATCCCAGAACATTTCTCGCAGCTGCACCTTGGGTTTTCCCATAAGGAAGGAGGGAGTGGTTGAAAGCAAGGCCTGGACAGCACAGAACTATTGATCTGAGGCCTGTATTCAGCTGTTCATGGGATAGGGTTTTATTTTTGTATTTTAGTTAGCTTTACAAATACATATGATCTGACTTAATTAATTTTGTATCATATGTGTGCTGAACCATAAGCCTTAGCAAGAAGTAAAAATCAGTAATTTACTACACACATGCAAGGAGTTGAACATTAGTTATTTAATAACAGAGATGTTTGTTAAGATCAAGATATATTGGTTAAAATTGGTTTAAAAGTCTGACTTGTAAGATGCTGTTGGAATTTAAATCCAAACCAAAACTTGGCTTCTCCTGCACATGTATAAATTGTGAGGACAGTGTATTAATTTTATCTCTTGCACCCTGTGTAGGATTCTGAAAAAGAATTCATAACTTTGTGTTATAACAGTATGTTCTAGAGGTTGAGTATTTCCTTATGTCTGTCAGGAGCATAACAAATTTTTGATCATCGTAACCCTGGTATATATATCTCTGGCCCATAAAGTAAATAGAGTAATGAAATTTGCAGGTTCAGACTTATTTGCCAGAACTGAAAAGAGCTCTGATGTAACAGTAACATGCAGCAGCGCATTCCTTTTTTATATGGAATTTGTTTCCTCATCAGGATAGGACTGAAGATTTTTTACAGAGTTTTTTAGTGATGTTCTTTTCATGTAGGATGGAGCAGCGTCATGCAAACTTAGTGCATACTTACTTTTTCAGTCCGTGCTTGAGATTTGTATAGCACCTATTACTTAACCTATTTTGCAATCCAGTAAAGTCATCACTAGACTGCCAAGTGAGGGGAGCCTGGCATTTGCTTTTCCTTAGCTAAGTTTGCACAGGTGGAAAAAATGTTGTAAGTCTGGGCACAGCAGAGCAGCTGACGTCTTCTGAGCACTGGTCCTGGAAACTAGATTTGAGCAGAGAGATCTGGCTCAGGCTGTGGTTCTTACGTCCACATCTTTGCCAAGTATAGTCAGTGGTTAAGCTAGTGTTTTGGTCCACACCTATGTCGGGGTAAGGGCCTGTACTTAAGTCAGGGATGGGGGCTGGCTGACTGCTCTTTGATCCCTCCTGTTAACTTTCCAGGCCAGAACTGGCTTCTTAGTCATGTTCTCTGCCAGACATAACCTGTGGCAGGACAGTAGCTATGATTAGCCTACTCACAATTTGTGGCTGAAATGACAGAGCTTACACGGTTTAGCCAATATTATGTATGACCTGGAAATGTAGCTTAGAAGCCAAAAGTATGTATTTGTTAGACAAAGAATTCAGTACAAAACCCATTATGGTCTATATCAGACCATGATGGATTACGTGATTTTGCTGAACAGCTGCAACTAGAGCTTAGGTGAAACATTCAAAATTCAGTAAATTGAAATGGTTTTAAACTTTTAAACATGTCTTCTGGTATTCCCATTTACATGTATAATAATTCAATAGTAAATAGTTTCAAACTGAAAATGGAAAAATGCTGTGTGAGGCTATGGAAACAGCGTATATACAACTGGAAAAAAGATTTTTCCACGTAAGCATTTAGTCAAACCTGCTTATTCACATGAAGTTTCTGGTTTGGTGAGATGGCATTGTCTGGCGGGTTTTTTCTATAACATTTCTGACCAGCCTGGCTGAAGCACGAGCAATGTTCAAAACTTCCAGCCCAGACTGAGGCCCAGCATGTAAGGCTGAAATACAAGAGAAAGAGTGTACTTGCTGAAATAGCTTTTTCTACTCTCCTGTCAGTGGTTGTTTTAAACTGAAATGCAACTGACTATAGCGAGGCCGTATTTTAGAGTCTGCTGCCTGAAGAAGTCACTCATCCACCCACCCACATGGTAGAAATTTTGCTCAGCCTAGACTTGAAGGCTATATTCAGATTCCTGCCGGGAAGTGTTGTTCAGAGAGGAGGCCGAGAGAGGCAGCCGTCCCGCTGCCTGCCCACCGCAGCTGGGGCAAGCCGGGCTGCTTCCTGAAGTGCCCCTGGGGCTTGTCATCGTTTCAGAGGACCCAGGCATGCCTTTGTCCTTCGCAGTCTCATTTGAGATTTCATTTAAGAAAAAAAAAAAAAGACAAAAACACCCAAAAAACAGAAATAGAAGCTGGGTATTTTGAACATCTGATTCACTTCGGGGAAACCAGCGCTCCTCTGCGTTGTGGCTGGGTTGCTGGAGAGGGACAGCAAGCCTGTAATCACAGGGACCACAGAGCCCAGGGCCCCTCCCGTGGCCGGCGCGTCGGGCTGGGGACGGCTGGTGCGGCCGTCGGGCACAGCAAGGCTTCCCCGGCGCTGCAGAGCATGGTGTATGGCATATGGCACCTGCTTGAGGACTCCCTCTTTGTTCTGTACCTCTGCATTTGTGTATCGTGTTAAAACCTGCGGGCAAAATTTTGCAGGGTTGAATATGAGGTAACAGGTGCATTACTCTTTGCCAAGCTAACCTTACAGCCCATGTGGTAATGTAAGAAACACGTAAATATATATATCTACCTATATACATATATCTCAAAGTTTCACAAAATTACCAGGACAAATCCATAGGTGAGACTACATTACAGCGCAGATTTCAGGCAAGTAACGTGGCAGACTTTCTTTCAGCAGTACGAAGAACTCATGGGGTTTAGATAACGCAGTCAGGAACACACTGACGATTGCAAAAGCACAGTTAAACAGCCTGCAGATGTGTAGTACTGTTTGTAGGATTTCGATCCTTTGCTTGAACTGCTCTTTCCATGCCTGGGGTGTATAGGTAATTGTTACCGTAAGCAGTCTGTGCATTATGCTGTATCTGATGCTTTTGCTAGGCATTATTGCCTGTTCAAGATTTTGGTTATTTTTTTTCCCTTTGAGTGTGTGTTCATGTTAGTTGTGTTCAGTGTCTCTCCCTCCAGTAAAGAATGACAGAATTACAGATCAATGACTGCTTCAGTCATTCTTAAACATTTTCTCTTTTTTATGAACTTCCTTCTAGCGCTGTCAGTTTTCTAAGGTAACTTTATTTGCATTTGCTATAAGCTCTTTCTCTTGTATGCATTAGGCCTGGACTAGTCTGATAAGGTCATCTTGAAGATGTGCAGTTCTCTTCAATTGTTATTCCTTTGTCCATGGTCTACTATGATTCTGATTTCCACTGGCATTTTCGTTTAACCTTTGAGAAATCTTATATCTGAGCTTGGGCTCTCTTCTTAAATTAACATTGGTGCAAATAATTATTGAACTATCTAGAAATATACAGCCTACCTTCTTGGTCATTGAGTTACCCTTGTAATATATTTGAGGTTCTGCTGTTTAATATATGGGCCTCTTCATCCTTATGTATGTAATAATGACAGTTTATTTGAACCTCACAGTCAGATACAGATTTCCAACTCTTACACAGCAAATGAGTTCTCTCATGATGTGCCCATGCTTTGCAGAAGATCCTGTTTGGGTCTGTTGAATGTATGGATCCTTACTTCACTGAGTCATGATGTGCTGATTTCGGCTGTAAGCTGTTTGCCGTGAATGATAGGTCCTGCTGCTGCTCAGCAGTAGTCAACTGCAGGTTCAGTACCTTTTAACTTCTCATGGTGTGATTCACGATACATTGTCACATGTGATAAGTGCCTGATCAAGCCTCCTAATACCACAGTTACAGCCATACTCATGAAGTAGTCAGGAGCAAGACATTACTTCAGACATGGACTGCAGTGTACAAAATGGGGATTAAAACCTTGCAGTCAGTTGTGAACAGTGTCAGTGCTGGACTTCAGCTGCAGTCCATCTTCCTATGAGGCAGGACTTGCTGGAGGCACCTGCATTTGACCGGTGTGCACTGAAACTAAGGAAGATGAAAAATAATTTTGTTTTTACACTTTCGGTGCCTATGGTTTTAAAGCTTTAGCTAAACAAACAGACTCAAATCAAAAAACCCTGTATGTAAATTAATGCAGGTTTAAAACTATACATCATCACATTCACTTATGCTGAAACAATGACATCCATTCCAGTCTCTCAAACCATTGTCAGGGGCAATAGACATGGGCATATTTACCACAGAAATGTTAACTGGCCAATAAAACGACATTCTGCTGTCCACAGAAAGCTTTCTTTGACAGAGTGTCCTTGGCACATAGTGTTTGGTATTTCCAGTGGGTGTTCAGCATCTGAGTTTTTAATTTTAAAACTTCCTTCTTAAAAACAAAAAGAAATTTGCTGAAAATGTATGGGGTCCAAAAATAGGATAGGTATGCATTGACACCAAGGGAAAACAGGTTTAGAGAACTTGACTCATATACTTGGTCACTCCGTATTTACTCTGGCATTAAATGTTGAGGTAGGAAACAATCCTGATGGCATGAATAATGTGGTAGCAGACCAGACAGACAAGGGGGCAGTAGGGGTTATCACTACAGACATGTAAATACAGTTGAGCTGAGACTTCAGGCAAATACAGTGAGTAGCTCCATGGATGATGCCGACCGAGTCAGGCTGCATGATTCAAGTGATTCCTCCCTCCACAAATACCTCTGTCTGTGAGTCAGTGTGTGCAAATAAGGACTGCAGTCAGACAACTGAAGAAGTAATTTGGATTCTCTCAACTGAGCAGACATGTCCATGACATCATCCTTGTTCGCAAACATCTGCTCTATTATTAAAGACACAGCTTCATTCTAAAGAACAATTGTTTGTCATACTTGTTTTTTTTTCCCTAAGCGTAGCACCACTTATGAAAGGACACTTATGAGTTCATAGATGCTGTGACTGTTCTTTATGAAAGCTTTTGATGCTTGTGTGTGATACATGTTATAAGCGTTGGAAAAATGTAATCATAGAACTGTTGAAGGGTGAATGCCAAACAGGCTGAGTAATTCTCCAGAGGTACCCTGTCAGCAAACCCCGGTGATCTGTGTCAGAGAGAGGGATGTATCTTGAGTGGAGTTTCACAGTCATCTGTCATGTCTAGTCAGTAGTTTGCTTAGCAGTCTGATATGTTTATTCAGTTTTCAGATGAAGCTGGAAGACTGTGTGCATCTTGAAGGATTAGAATCAGAATACAAAGCTGTCTTGAAATATTTTTTTTAAATTGGTATTCAGTAAGAATAAATATAGGGGATTGCAATTAGGCAGGAATAATGAACCTTGTAGGGGCCCGGTAACATCTGGCTGTGTAACAGATTTTCACAGAAAAAAAAGGATATAATAAAGGTCCTCAAGCTGAATATCATTAAAGAATGCTGTTCTGCTGCAAATAAGGCCTGTAGGACACAGGGACTTAGAGGCAGAAATAAGATGTCTCTAAGATGTGGGATACCATCCTTAGCTTATTCTTGCTCCAGTGATAATTTGTCCAGTCTAACACAACAATTCAAGTAGATATGGACCAGTTGAAAATCCTCACCCCTGGAGTCGAGGAAGACCAGTGAGAATAAAAAAAAAACTAGACAACATGCAAGGGCTGTGTTAGCTTTAGTTAAGAACTGGTGGCCTGAAGAAAGTGGAAAGCAGGTATAAATTCTTTGAGTGTCTAAACTGTTAATGAAAAGGATCAATCCATTCTTCCTGTTCTGTCCCTCATGCATATAGAGACTTCTTTTCAAGAAGGGAGATTGTTAGGAAAACCTAGTATCAGTAAGAACAGTATTGCAGTGAATTTCTGGACTAGATTGCCAGCAGAAGCTATGCAATAGTAGATCTGGAGGCCTATGAAAAAAATTGCTAAATGCCAGTCAGCAGCACTTTCAGTGGAAGCTACAAGTTCATGTTCTCTGGTAGGGACATGAACTAAATGCTCACTGTAGACACCTTCCATAGTTCTTCTGCTGCCTGTTCTGTCATCCCCTGAAAAGGGTATGCTCCTTAAAGTAGCTTTTCCGGGCCAACTCTGGCTGAAGTATTCTAATGTGCCACTCATTATAGTCATACAGAGCTTGAACACGGCATGAAAGAAAATGCTTGTGAAATGCTGAACAGAGTTCTGAAAACGCGCCTTGGAGTGGAGAGAATGAGGCAGAGCATGTGACTTCTTCACAGTGAGAAAGGAGACTGGAAGAACACAGCTGGAAAGAATATTAAAATGTTGCAAGATCACATCCTGCAGTTATCCATACAAATAAATGTTTGGCATTACTCAGCAAGCAAAATTTAGCTGACAAAGTAAAAAACTCTTTTAGGCAAGTTGAACCTATAGAAGCTAACCTTAAATGAGTCATTAGTGTGACTATGAAGATAAAGATGTGATGAAATATTTTACCAATGAGCATTGTGACTTCCAAGAAATAGAGAGATTTTAAACCACAATCAGATAGCTTCGTAAAAGAAGTGTGTGTTTCTGTTCGTGATTGTCTGGGCTTCATACACAGGATGAAGATCTATAGACTGCAGGTAACGAAAATGGTTTAAAGATGTATGTAGCCTAAATACAGGAGAACAGATAGGTCTGATACATATAGAAAGTGAAGTTTCTGATGCATGTAAAACGTGAAGTTTCATGAATCTGAGAGCAGACTGAACTTCTGATCCTCACTCTGAACTTTTTTTTTTTTATTTCTGCTCTTCAGTAGAAGAAAAATTTCTTTATTCAGTTTTTGTCCATCGAGAGAAGGACCAGGGACGGCAGGGTCTGTTCTGAAGCACATGTGAAGTTCCTGTAGCTTATCTGGAAATTCGTGACTGCTTGTGTTAGAAGACCAAATTACTACTTCTGCCAAGGAAAAGGCAGTTATAAGGCATTCATTCAGACTGGTGGAGACACCCTGTCCAGTCAGTGCACTTTATTCCAATGTTGCTGTGCCACAGGTTGCCATTTGTCCCACCAGTGGTGAGGGGCAGGTCATGGGAGGGAGCTGGAGTTGCAAGAAGGGCTGAAGAGGTGAAGCAGGGTAGATAGGAGAGAACAGTGTGGTGATCACAGGCACATGAAATAACACCCAAATTGATTAGGAGATGAGGGAAAAAAAAAATCTGGGTGGAACATCTTGGGAATGAGGACACTTGTTTACAAAAGCATTCTACTGGACTGTCTGTATGGGCAATAAATTTTTGTGCTTTGCTGTTCACACCACATCCCATATTCCTGTGCTCAAACTGCATACTTGACTTTAGCACTGTAGCTATTCTGCTATAAATTATTATCCTGCATAAACTCTTACAAATCCATGAGGAATTACTCCCTTTTCACATGAAATAATTTTCCTCAGATTTATAAGCTAAATACAAGCTACAGAATTTTAAATGAAATGATGATAAAATTGTACAAAATTATAATTCTAGGCTGAGATACGACAGCAGATACTTAGCACTAAGCTAAACTATAGAAATTTGTTGCATCATTCACTTTAGATCATAAATTATGCTCCTAATTTAAATACTTTTAAGCAGAGCATTACGTATTTGTAAGCCTTGCAGTTGCAAAACAAGTTAATTTTTTAACCGAAGAGACTAGACCTCACAACATCATTTTAGAAATGTTTTCTTTAGTTTTTCTCTTTTCTTTTTTTACAGTGAATAAAATGTTGATTTGTGTATTTGCAGCATGAAAAAAATTAAGCTGAAGAATACGGTTGATATTTTTAAATTTTAGAGACATTAAAAATATGGAACACAAGGGCACTCTCAGCGTAGGAGCTAGAAGAAAAAGCTATGCATTTCAGCTGATGGCACCGAAGCAGATTAGTGTTTGGACTAAAGCATGCTTAGCTATGCTTTTGGGTAGTGACTGGAGAGATTCTGGGGATGCTAACAGTATTGTGAATCCAAACCTGATGCCTACAGTACTTCAAACATGCATAAAATGTACATTCAGCAAAGTCTCCCCAGAAAAGAAATTCCTCAGCTGCTTGGAGCTTTTGTATGATTTATGTTTTTATTATTTCCTGAATCAGTTTTGTACTCTGAGTAGAAGGAGAGAGCTAGAGATAAAAGAAAAGATTGTCTCTATGCTGTGAATGGACACTAGAAAAGAATGCAATAAACCTATTAGTGTTAAAAAGCGTGTCAGCTTGCAAAGGTTCAAACATTTAACTGCAAGTACAAATGACAAAGTGAGATGCTTCTGGAAGTGGGTTGTAGTTCATACGCTAGCCTTTTCTTCTTTTTTTTGGTCCATCCAGATACTACAGTAAACATTCTTATTTTGTTATTTCTGCAGTTGTATTAAAATTCAGAGTAGTCTTACTACATGCTGTTAGAGGCAGAACAAATCATGGGAAAGAGTGCATTTTGGAATGTCATGTTCTTTTCTGTCTCTGCATTAGCAAGTAAATACAATAGTTCTGCAACAAAACGAAGTAAAGTGTGCTATTCTGTAAAGTCGTAATGAGCTCAGAGAGGACAATTCAGAATAACTTTTAAAAAAACCCCACAAACCAGTTGTATTGCAGTTGAAATAAATACTCAGTTTTTTGCATGAGCCCAGTATCACTGATTTAGAACAGCAGGGTGCTGGAACAAAACTCCTGAAATATTTAAAAGCTGAGGCTTGGTGGATACCAAGTGGAAAGCTGTTCTCACACATGGTATTTTGAGAATGACTAAATGCGGAGTCTGTTCTTGTAATCATTCCAGGGCTGATTCTGCTAAATCACAATGTCCAAATGTAGGATGTTTGTACCAAAGTTAGTCCTGTGTCACTGTGTTTTTCCATCCATGAAGACAGTACTCCATTCATGTGGACTGTTTGCACCCTAAATTGGGTTTATATTGAGCCTTTTTTTCCACGAGTGTTTCATAAATATGCCAAAAAGTAAAACCACAATGTTTCTCTTTCACTCTGTCTCAGTTATAATCTGAATTCTTCTAAAATGAAGAAGCATCCATGATGTAGGAACTCCTTATCCTATCATACTAATAACACAGGACATACACTGCAAGTCTGTGAAGCTTTTTTTACTGAGCATGACTTCAGAAGCTAGATGTGTTCAGCCTCTCAAGAAGTCTATATATCCTGATCAAAGAGTAACAAAACTCTTCTCTTTTCCTCAAAGAACTCAGTACTTACATATGATACTGACATATAACAATAACACTTATCTTTATATCAAGTTTATCCAAAACATCCTAAAAAACAATTTTGGAGAATTTGCAGTAAAACCTTTACCATGAATTGATAAGGTCTCAATGATAAATTGCTTTTGCTAGCAGTTGTATACTTTGGACAGCACAGGGTTAACAAACCTGTTGATTTCATGTGCCATATGTTAGAAGAAAGAAAAACTGCAACTTAGAAAGTTGGTTTTAAAATTAGAAGAATCACAATAAGGAACGAATGACTGTTTCATGGCAGGCATACCTTAAAGAGCACTAATTTCTTCTGTTCAGGAGCGTCGGAGCTCTTTTTAAACAGTAATTGCAAGGGTGATATGGAATGTGCATAACAAAATGCTCATGAGCAGAGCATGTGAAAAAAAAGGTCCTGTAACGCCTTGGGTATTTATTTAGAGAAGCTGTTCAAAATTATGTTTTCATTCCAAGGAATAAATCAGAGGGGCATTGTTAGATTGTAATGCAAAGAAGAAAGAATTTTAAGGAGTAAGATCTTATTTGTTCAGCTCCAAAATGACTTGTATCTAGAACTTAGAAGTGTTGGAATTGGAGCCCTGGAAAGGGCCATGTGTGCTGACTGATTGAGAGGGTTCTTGTTGGTGTATTTTAAGGTTGTGGTTATTCACTACTCATACATATGCCCCTGCTAATGGCATCCAGAGTATCTAAGTATGATGCTTTCATAATATAGTAACATGAATGGCGCTTTAGCATTGATTCTTTGGAAGACCGCATACCAGTTTATTAGAAACTTGAGGATAATTTATCCTTAATTGTAGTAGGTTTTGTGTGTTTGTTTGATTGGTTTTTTAAGCTTCATAAATATGGCCAGGAATCTGAGCAAGACATTGAGAGTGGGACGTTTTTCTTGTCTTAATTATCCTATCTCCTTGAATTCCTGTTTTTCTGCTATTTTAATGATTTAGAGAACTGCACTCAAACAGTACTGTTGAACACCAAGTCACACCTAAAAACTGTAGGCAGCATGTCGAATTTGGTGTTTCTGTGATGGTACTTTATAAAAGGCATTGGATGTGACACCTCCCTGGGTGTGGAACTTAGAAATCCGTTATCAGGGGGCTGCAGAGTCTCCAGGTATGTCTTCTCTAAGACTTCCACCTCAGCATTGACCATTGGGAATAAACCATGACTCAGACAGGGTTTTTTTTGCCTCAGTTTTGTCATCTGAACTCAAGTCCTGCAGTGGACATAAATTGCCACTTTGGAGACACGAAGTTGGATAACAGATTTTCTGCAAATCCAAGTTAGAAAACAATTTAAACTAATCTAGTTCAGGAAGAAGTTGCTTTCAGATACTCAACCTGACAGAAGCATCTGCTGAAATCACTAAAAAATCTTTCCACAGGGTTTTTTCTGCCCTGCATAAACCAAAAGTTTCCTCCAGTCTTCCCTTCTTTACTTCCATTTACATTCTTCGCCTCCTCCTGTCACTGTTCTTTCTGTTTAGCTCATGCTTTCACTGAAACTTTTTCATTAAATGAAAATCATGACATTGACATCTTTGCAACAGTGCTATTTTTCATTCCATATGCCATACCCTTTCCTTTATTGCTTATTTTCTTTATTGCAAGTACTTGCAGGGACAATTAACTACCCTGTTCATACAGGATGTAGTATAATGCCAACCCATCTTTTACTTGATCAATAGGGAGTATATGCAGAAACACAGTGAACTTGCTTCAGCTGAACAGTGCGGAACTTGTTTTTTGGCTCAGCTAGGAGGCTGGCTAGAGTCCACAGAGTAATCACATAGCATTCATTGAAATTCACTGTCACCACTGTGGTATTTAATTAGCTGATTTTCTGGAAGCTGGTTACAGGGAAGTGAGAATAAAATTCTGAAAGAAAGCAAGCAAGAAACAGGAGAACAACAGAGCCAGACAGTCTGTACATATTCAGACAGAAGATAGGGTCAGTAGCACTTTTTCCATGATTTTCAATAGACTTGATTACAGAACATGAATTAAGAAATATTTCTTCTTGAACTGACACACACACACCTGCACAGATCTTTTACAGAACCCTTCTATTTTCTGATGCTAAGTACAAATCATGTTATGACCACAGGTCTAAATAACACAGATACTCTGTTCTGTTAAAACAATTGACCCTCATTTTTCAGTGATGGCTGAAGTGAACATCAAACTGCTGTTTAATAAGATGTCCCTTTTCATTTCCCTAGGCTTATGTGCATAATATATGCTAGAAGTCAAAAGCATATTGCGTTGGAGGTTTCTGGTTATAAACTTCAAGTATTTATCTTGCAAGACCACAAGAGGCCAAGATTATGTTCTCTTTTATAAGTGATATCTTGAAGAAAACTTTGCATAGTGGTATTCTTGAGGAATAGGGTAACCTGAACTCAGTTTAGCTCCATGCATTTAAAAATCACAGAGAGCTGCATACTCATAGATCTATGAAGTTCCCAGAAGATGAGAAAATGAAGGGTCTCTTTATTATTCACTGTTGTTCCCTGTAGAAGTCTGTGACATCTTATGTGTTTCCTAAATAGTTGTGTTTCGTTTAGTGTGCTTCTCAGCACATTTGTATATTTTATGAATTTCTGAGATGTTTAGTTGTGTGAATTCACGTTCAGTAAATTTTGCTGTGATTTGTATCTGATTCAAGTTATTTTGCTGGTTTTGACCTTAACTGAATTTTCCAATTTTTTTAGTCTATGTTTTGTGAATAACACTGTTTATTATTTTGAGCCTTTAGTTATTCACATGTATCATTTACGTTTGACTAATGGTAATTATCTAGGAATTTACATCTTCAACTCTGTGATGAAGTATGTGTAATTATTGATCAGATGCTGTGCCAAAGGGTCAAAGTCGTCATCATCAGAGTCGTTCGGATAATTAAAAAAATAGCAACTGTTAGTACGAATTCACCAAGATTTCTATGTTCTTACGTGTTAATGAGTTTGAATGAAACAAACAAATAGGCAATAATTTCTGAGAATGGAAGGGAAATTTCTCTAAGCAGTAAAACAGTGAAATAACTGAATGTAGTACTCACAGCAGAAAGCAGGGATATCAGCACCTTCATTCTGTTTGTTAGACTCCCCAAAAGCTGAGCTGTTTACAAAAGCATCCTTTGCTGCCAGTGTGTAGGCAGCAGCATCATAATGTGGAGCCAACAGATACAGGTTAGTCATGGGCATCCCCACGTTGTACACCATTTTTCCCTGGCAAAGGTGTGGTGGTGGTGGTGAGCTGTTTTGTCTCCTAATTCTCACAGCTGTCAAAAAGGAGACTTAAAACCTACAGAAAGCTGTGGGCTTGTTTGTTTCCTGAGGCTGCTAAGCTTCCACAGATGCTGTAAAACTTTCTTGAGATGTAAGCTCAATGTGTGAAGTTTTCAACAATGCCAAGGTTGTACTCATTCATGTGGAAAATACAAAGCATCCAGATCACGAAGCTTTTTGTTCCTAAAAACTATTGTTAATGTGGCTGCAAGCACCCTGTCTAGCCTGGGAGGAGATTTCCTGCCTTGCGGTAGGCTTTTTCTGCAACAGGTATGAAAATGGTGGTGTTATCAGCCTTATTCCATTCTGGTTTCTGATGATGGTCTTCCTTTTTATCAGCTGATGAATTGTTGTCCCTCCTCATTCTTGGGCATCTGCTCTTTGTCCTGTGAAGGCTCAGAGAGTTCACTTCAATTCTTTCTGTCATGAGAAAGGAGAAGTTGCAGTAATTAAAAAAGCAAGAACTAAATATAAAATCAAAAGTTTTAAAACTTTTTATAAGAAGTAAGTTAAAATAATTTAAAATAGGTTTCAGTAGCAGAAATACACTTTTGGGTTGTTGCTTTCATCATATTCAAGCTGAAGAACAACATTTGTTGTGTTTTAGCAAAATAAGAAACACATGTTCATACTTCTCTTCCAATCAGCCAAGAGAATTTTTAAAATCAAGACTAAAATTATGGGGTTTGATCCAGTCTGAACTAGTGGCTGATGTGGCCCTGGAACTAAGCACATCGTGTTATTTGACAGTGTCTTTGTTTTGGCTTTAATTGCAGGAGAATTTTATTTAGTGTTTGCTTTACCTTTCCCAGAAATACACCACCACTCTTTATAATTGGGAATTGTAGTAGAAATCCATCTCTGCTTGGAAAAAACCAGCAACCAAGTTTAACAAACCAAGTGAAATCCTACCATAGGCTATGCCAACATTGAAAAACAATAAGAGAGAAAATGTGGCCTCCAAAGTAGATTAGAAAGATCAATAAATTCTGTGTTGATATGAACTGTATTGGTACATATTTCTGTCCATGTTTCAGTGGACTTCCAAGAGGACACTGGAAAGGAGACCTTTTTCTGTGTTCTTGTTGCAGTTGGAACTGCTGCATTAAGTCTGAAAGGGTAACAGGGCATTGTAACATCGATCCTACTCTCTGAATTGCTATACCTGTCACTCTAAGTTCTGATTATAAATTATTCTTCCTATTTTTTATTTCTAATTAACCTTCTTCACACAGGATATTTTGCAGCAATTAACAGGAGTGCTGTTTCTTTTTCCTCCCAGCAGTGCCGCATAAATTTAATTAGAGATTTCTCAGTTCACTTTTAAAGAAAAGTTTGCTTTTCTGGAGAAACTATCCAGCCAAATAAGGCTGAAAACTGAGACAGATTTTAAAAAACTCAGCCATCTGTTAATGACCTTAGTATCCACAGCCATAGACCATGGAAGAAGCTTTTTTCAGAAGCAAATTCTTAAAGTGTATCCATGAGGGATCAGTAAGGTAGTGTGGAACAAGGAAGACTGAGAAAATTATTTAGAGAAGCAAGACTACATGTTGTCCATTATCAGCACTACCTTGTTGAGATATAGCTCAGTTTTGTCTGCAAAGTGCTATATTTTTTTCAGTATAGATTCATCCTTAAGGTAGTGATTTTATTAGCTGAAATATACCTGATGAACCATGCATAACCCTTTCCTGTTAGTGGGAGCCCCGCTTCAAGAAAATGCTCCGTTGCCTTCTAATTAGAGAGAAAACAGTGATTTGCAATCCAGCTGTACAGTCTAAATAGACATGATTAGAAAATTCTTCTGAGTCTTTATTCTCCCACTTCTTGCACAATGTAAATGGAGGAAAGCAAAATATTTGTAAGTTATTATAACCCAGTTTTTGAAATTTAATGTTGCTTGTTTTAGTCTTGATTTTCCAGCTGTCTTTTGACATTGAAAAGACTGGGAAAATACACACTTTATTCTGCAAGTAAAGAGACTGCAATTGATTTACCCTAGAGAAGGTGACATTGTTTCAGTAAACTACATTCTTTTGATATTGTGTTCTCGGGTTTGTTTACATCAGACATATTAAAATTGTGTAAACTGATATTCCAAGAACATTCACCTGCAGTTTGCACTGTAGCTTTCCATATGTGAAAAAATTCTGACTTGTTCTTTTAAGCCTTATAACAATCTTGCTCAAAATTCCATCTGAACTTTTTGACCTCTTCACTGCTGAAAAAAAATTTCTTTTCACAACGATGTGAATAATGCTGAATGATATTGTGAGAGTAGCATAAGCCAAATCTGTCTGCTAGTAATAAAAGAAATACCATTTTTCATTAAGTGTATCAGCTGCATCGACCGTAGCTATTAAATAAGAGTTTTCACTAGGATAGCATTCCTCTGAAATTCACTGTGTGTCAAAGGCAGCCCTTGTTAATGGTAAGAAGTGAATCAAAGACAACCTATCAGTTTCTGTTGAGTAGAACAGCAACATTGTTTATTATTTACATAATAAGAACAACTGAATTCCTAAATAATAAAGATTAACAAAAAAATCCGTGGTATTATTTTGGACTACATAAACACTAGAAATCAGTTTTTCCAAATCTGTTCTTGACTTGTAGTCAAACTCATACACTTTTATGCTTTCAAACAAACTGTAGAGAAGATTACGACATACATTCTCAAAAGAACTACAATTCTAATTAGAGACAATCACAATTACAACACGAGGCTTTCATTTTCATTAAATTATGTAATCTTTACAGCAAGCGTAGTCTCTTACTACCAATAAATGTTTGAAGACTGAATGTGGAAAACATTAACAGTTTTCTTTCTAGTTTTGGAATAGAAATAAGTACTACTTCTGAAATTACAAAGTTCCTGAGAGGTCAGTAATACTTGCATATTTTCTCCCTTTTCTACTGTCTTGTTATTAGAACACTTGTAGATGTGTGTCGTTTTCATTTCCAGGGAGTAAGCTGTTTGAAGAAAGTTTTATTCCTGGCTTCTGTGTACCTAAATATACCAACCTGCCAAAGCCTTAAAAGATACCAGTCAGGGAGTTTATGACCTCTTACCTGGTTGTGTTGACATACATGGATGAGCAATGAGCTTCTAGCGAAACTCAAGTGGAAGAGGAAGGTCTATGGAATGTGGAAAGAGGGACAGACCACTTGGGAGGAATACAGAAATATTGTCAGGGTATGCAGGCAGGCAGTGAGGAAGGCTGAGGCCCACCTGGAACTAAATCTGGCAAGGGATGTCAAAGACAACAAGAAGGGCTTCTTCAACTACATCAGTAGCAAACAGATGACTAGGGAAAATGTGAGGCCGCAGCTGAATGAGGTGGGTGCCCTGGTGATGGAGGATGTAGAGAAGGCAGAGTTACCAAACGCCTTCTTTGCTTCAGTCTTTACTGCTAAGGCCAGCCCTCAGGAATCCCAGTCCTGGAGGTAACAGAGGAAGCCTGGAGAAAGGAATACCTTCCCTTCGTTGAGGAGGATCAGGTTAGAGATCATTTAAGCAAACTGGACACCCACAAATCCGTGGGCCCGAGTGAGATGCACCCGTGAGTGCTGATGGAGCTGGCAGATGTCATTGCTAAGCAACTCTCCATCATCTTTCAAAGGTCCTGGAGAACAGAAGTGCCTGAGGACTGGAGAAAAGCCAGTGTCACTCCAGTCTTCATAAAGGGCAAGAAGGAGGACCCAGGGAACTACAGGCTGGCTGGCCTCACCTCCATCCCTGGAAAGGTGATGGAGCAGCTCATACTGCGTGTTATCTCTAAGCAAGTGGAGGAAAAGAAGGTTATCAGGAGTAGTCAGCATGGATTCACCAAGGGGAAATCATGCCTGACCAATCTGATAGCTTTCTACGATGGCATGACCGGCTGGGTAGATGAGGGGAGAGCAGTGGATGTTGTCTACCTCGACTTCAGCAAGGCTTTTGACACTGTCTCCCAGGACATCCTCCTAGGGAACTGTCGGCTGGATGAGTGGTCGGTGAGGTGGATTGAGAACCGTCTGAATGGCAGAACTCAGAGGGCTGTCATTGGTGGCGCAATGTCTAGCTCAAGGCCTGTAGCTAGTGATGTTCCCCAGGGGTCAGTGCTTGACCCAGTCTTGTTCAGCTTATGCATCAATGACCAGGATGAAGGGACAGGGTATACCCTCAGCAAGTTTGCTGATGACACAAAACTGGGAGGAGTGGTAGATACACCAGAAGGCTGTGCTGCTATTCAGTGAGACCTGGACAGGCTGGAGAGTTGGGCAGAGAGGAACCTGATGATTTTCAACAAGGGCAAGTGCAGGGTCCTGCACTGGGCGAGGAATAATCCCATGCATCAGCATAGTCTTGGGGATCACCTGCTGGAGAGCAGCTCTGTGGAGAGGAGCCTGGGAGTGCTGGTAGACAACAAGTTGACCATGAGCCAGCGGTGTGCCCTGGTTGCCAAGAAGGACAATGGTATGCTGGGGTGCATTAAGAAGAGTGTGGCCAGCAGGACGAGGGAAGTTATCCTCCCCCTCTGCTCTGCCCTAGTGAGGCCTCATCTGAAGTACTGTGTCCAATTCTGGGCTCCCCAGTTCAAGAAAGATGTGGAGCTACTGGAGAGAGTCCAGCGGAGGGCTACGAGGATGATGAGGGGACTGGAGCATCTCTCCTACGAGGAAAGGCTGAGGGAGCTGGGCTTGTTCAGCCTGAAGGAGAGAAGGCTGCGAGGGGACCTTATAAATGCTTATAAATATCTGCAGGGTGGGTGTCAGGAGGATGGGGCCAGACTCTTTTCAGTGGTGCCCAGTGACAGGACAAGGGGCAATGGGCACAAACTGAGGCACAGGAAGTTCCGTCTGAACGTGAGGAAGAACTTCTTCCCTC
>Ga0065711_1036056_pt1 | contig 21504 bp, 5 predicted proteins | sample Hoacrofraction12_FD_59098 | JGI IMG/M metagenome (GOLD analysis project Ga0065711, IMG submission 59098) | Hoatzin crop microbial communities from Cojedes, Venezuela - Epithelial fraction 12 v2 (version 2) | ecosystem: Host-associated > Birds > Digestive system > Esophagus > Crop | place... | reverse complement strand
CCCGCCTGGACAAGGTCCTGTGCAGCCTGCTGTAGGTGACCCTGCTTCAGCAGGAGGGTTGGACTAGATGACCCACAGAGGTCCCTTCCAACCCCGACCATTCTGTGATTCTGTGATTTAACAGCGACAGAAAACATTAACATTATCAACATTCTTCTCATACTAAATCCAAAACAAAGCAGCTACTGTGAGGAAAATTTACTCTATCTCTGCTGAAATCTGGACAGATGTCTAAGTCATGAGGGGTAAAAGACGTTTTACTTTGTCAAAGGCTACTGCTGGGAATATTAATATTTCAGCTGTCAAAAGGTCTAATCAAAAATCCATTAAAATAAATAGATTAATTCCCATCACTTCTGGTGAGCTCTGAATCAGAGGTCCTCAGCAGTGTCCAACAAAATTATGTGATTTAGAAATGAAATAAAACTTTGGGTCTGCTCAGTCTGCGTATTCATTCTTTGAAGTGGCAGGCACCTTGTGAACCTAAGCTTACCTCATCTGTTTTTCCAGCAATCTCATTGAACTTCAGCCCCACTTCCTGCAGGGAAATGTTATGGGGACAAATGCTTCCTTCTCATTCTGGTGCATCAGTGCTTGAAAATTTATAATTAAGCCTGAAAGATGGTATCTTTTCAAGACTTAGTATCTTTGACACAACAGCAAACACGAGTTAAATATCCATGTAGATGGAGAAGTATCAGTGTTTAAACAGATTTCAGCAATTTATTGGGAAATGGAGCTAGTGTTACAGATGGTGATGACTGAATAGTTTAAAAATAGCTCTGTTGCAGTAACAAAAAATAGCAAGAGATAAAAAAATAGGTTGCATTAGAGCAAAATATCCTTGAAAGCTAAGGTTAAGAAATCAAAAAGAAGAGGTGTACCTCAAGCTCCAAAACTTTTCTCTAAGCTTGGAATTGGATGCTGATTAGCCAACACTAATTTTTTCCTCAGAAAGTTGTAACTTTACAAAGATGAATTTAATGCAGACATTCTATTCAGGCACAAGCATCCCAAAACAAACCTCAGAAGACTGTTCATGTGAACTTTTTCAGGAATTGGTGTGTTCTTACGGCACTAAAATATTGAATTTCTCTAAGAGCTCCCTGAGAGTTGGAGCAGCCCCAAAGCAAGTATAAATCAGTGTATTTTGTCCTTTTTGTAACAACTACAGTTCTAGCCCCAGTTACTGTTTTTACCACAAGAAATTAGAAAAGAGGGAAAATGGAAGTGTCTCTTGAGGCTGTTTCTTCATGATTTCATCATTCTTTTAATGCTTGATTCCTTTCATCAGCTCCAGCTGCCAGTTTTATAAGCAACTTAAGTTGACGCATAGAACTTTCCAGTTTCATTTTTCTCAATGCATAAGATAAATGGCAACAAACCCCAGTGATAAATGGTAACAAAGGAAGTGTGCCCCTCAGCCAGGCCCAGAGGAGCAGGTGCCTACGAGCAAGCACACCCTTCACCTATAGTGCAGAGCCATATCTTCTCTGTGGGATGTCTCTGATGAGCAGCAGCTGGCACATGAGGTCACGTAGCAAGAGGTAGGTCCTTCTCTGATACAATACAAAATGCACAAGAAATGTGAGGGGTTACCTCTTGGGAAGTAGAAGCAAGTCTGTTGAGAAATGTCTGGTGATTGATAACTGCATGGGTGCCAACAGGCTGTTAGGACACACTAAGAAGCTGGAGACAGTTACAGAGCTGTCACTGGGAGGTGAGTCTGAAATTCTCAGTTTGGTGTGCCCAGCTACAGGGTTTGGTTTGGACAAAATTTTAACCACTATTCATTTTTTCTTCCTAATATTTCAGGGAGCGTTTCTTTTCTTTTCCTTGTTATGACTATATAAAAAAAAAACAACAAAAAAACCACGGTAAATTTCAGTACTGAACTATGAATTCTTGTGTATCTGAGATTCACCCTGGGGAATGAAGTCTCAGTAGAAACTACCCACCAGCCTTTTGCACAGTTACACCACTTCTATTGTACTTATATCTGGTCCATTCTTTTGGTTTTGATTATAAGTTGTAAAAAAACCTGTTGGGTTTCTATGAAGGGTAATAAGTTTTCCTAAATTTTGACTCATTTCTTCTCTTGTGCAAAAACATTTTGTGTGCTAAGACCTGGCAACAAGTTCTTAGTCATCCCTTGCCGGCAATTGGGTTTTAAAAGTTTTTTTAGCACATGAAGTACATGGTTAGAGACTGATTTCCTACAAACTTTAAATACAAAAAAAATTCCTTGAGGCTAAGCAAATTTAAAGAACTTTTTGCCAAAATGTCCATCAATATATTTATAGTTCTTGATAGAGTGAATGTGTTGGAAAGTCTCTTGCTTGCAGAAGAGAGTAAATAAATATATTATGGGGTTTTTTTCTGACAACGGATTATTTCACCTTAAGCTACTTGTGAACTCTGTTTTCATTTCTTTTTGGATAAATCATTTCATCTATGTTCAGCACAAGAGCTGAACACCTACAATAGCAGTATAATGTAACAACTTTAAGACCGCAGCCACTGGACAACTTCATATTATTTCATCCTAAGTGAGATTTTAATCATCAGAATAATAATGCAAAATTTTTGACAGACTGCCATCTTTATGCAGGGAGTTTCAAAATATTATTAACTTCAGCTAACTGCGTAATACTATGGAAAGTTGGTTCTGTAATGCCACAGGAATTAGAAACCTATAAATGGTAATAAATTGCAAGCTTATTACAGAAGCTTACTAGAAGAGGTAGTAGCTGTCTCTGACCTACCATAGTGGCTGCACTTTTTAAAGGAGTTTTGGAGTGTAATGTGACAAGTTCCATTATGTAGCTCTTCACTGGTTGGAGTCAAAGAAGTTGCAAAATATTTAAAAGGAGTGTATTCATATGTAACTTTTTAAAATAAAACAAATTATAAAAATGTCAGACCAAGTTCTACCCTTAATCTTATGTTGTACTACTGTCGTGGTTTAAACCGACAGCCAGCAGCTAAGCACCACGCAGCTACTCTCTGGCAACTAGGGTTACGAAGCTGCTCACTCACTCCTCCCTGCTTCCCCCAGTGAGATGGGGAGGAGAATGGACAAAAATTAAAACTCACAGTTTGAAATAAAGACTGTTTAATAAGACAACAAAGGAAGGAATCCTAATCATAATCGTAACCATAATCATAATCATAATAAAGAATATACAAAACAAGCAATATGCAATACAATTTTTCTCACCACCTGACAACTGAGTTCACAGCCTGCTCCCAAGCAGCAATCACTGAATCTGCAGAACTCTTGGAATCTGCGGATCTCCCAGATCCCTGCTCCCAGGCAACTCCCATTTATATGCTAAGCATGACATCTTTGGTACAGAATATTTCCATTGGCCAGCTTGGGTCAGCTGTCCCAGCTGTGTCCCCTTCCAGCTTCCTCTGCACCTCACAACACGACAAACTGAACAGTACTTGACTGCCTAGCAATAACCAAAACATCAGTGCATTATCAACATTCTTCTCATACTAAATCCAAAACACAGCACTACAGCAGCTAACATGAAGAAAATTAATTCTATCATCCCAGCCAAAACCAGGACCTCTACCACAGTCGGTGGGCTTGTATGGATACAGCTGAAGGAAAACTTATGGAGATGAGAAGCTTAAGATGCTTTAATTTTATGGGTATAAAACGTGTTAGGAGAGTTCCCTATTGAATACACCGTAATTCATTTGATCTGCACAGAGGGTTTTCTTGATTAAGTATGTGGTGGAAATGCATTATTTTAATATTGAAAATTATTCTAATATATTTTATGAGAACTTGGATTTTCTTCTCAATGATGGGTCCCAGATTGCCAGCTTTGTACTTCCAAAGAACTAATTTTAACTGAACCTAGCTCTTGTATCTTTGCCATGAAGCCTCCATTTAGATTCCTTGGTTTCATACCTATTACAATAAAGGGGGCTTTGGAAGATGAGCTGTATTTGGTGATCGTTATCAAAAGGATTACAGTTTTACCTAGAAGATGCTTTATGTGATTCACTAAACAGAAAAATATCAAGACTGAGTTAATAGTCTCAATATAAGAAAAGCATTTGTATTTTATGAAATCTGTCATAAAGCATCAACAATCTAACAGTCTAAATAGTCATGTCTGGCAGGGTATAGCTTTACTATGATTGCATGAGGAATTAATATTTTCCAAAATTTAATTAAATTTTAGAAACCTTGTATGCTATTAAGGCTCAAGATAAAAATACAGCTTCTATCATTTGATGGAAAGAATACTCACAGAACTTAGGTGACCCCTCAGATTACTGTAAATAGAACTGTGAAATCAAGCAAAGAAAAAGTCCCTACAAACTCCATTAGAAATCTGTCTCTATCATCTTGAGTGACTCAATAACTAAGGTTAGTATAAAGGCTTAAGATAAATGACTGGTAGATAAAGTATATACACTTTGGTATTGTTTTGACCAAGTAAGAGTCTGTCAAAGGCTTCAGTGAAGTAGAAAAAAATTACAGCATACAAGGAAATATTGTATTTTATGTTTGAAGAATTTGGTTTCTTTAAACAGTTGAGGTACAGTATGCTATAGTGGAAAGCTATGTTCAGGTTTAACAACCGAACATGTATTTATTCAACTGAGAAAATATAGTTTCACCTACTGATCACTGAAATTTCAATTCACTTCTTTTAATTTGAAAAGTCTAATACCTGAATGAAAGAAAGGATGTCTAGTCACTACCATTCAATCACTATAGTGATAAATACTGAGTGTTGCAGAGGGGAAAAAAAATGCAACTCTTTAAAAGTAATTTTGTACAGTAGGTCAAATTTGTGCAGAACAGTTTAAAATCTAACAACATTACATCTGCTTGAAGATAAGCACAACAGTCATTAAAGAGGGAAAAGGCAAGCCAAAGGAATAGATGTATTAAAACAGGTTTCTCCAAACCTTCAGGATTCGTTGTTGAAATTCACGTTCACAAGATCCGCATTAGAACAGTGGAGTTCTACCAAGGCAAAGCTGGGGCTTCTTCCATGCTCTAAGAAGCTGGGTCCTAGCATGAAAATTGCACAGAGTCTCTGAGGACCCCCTTGGCAGGTGGTGAGGGAGCCCTAAGTCATGCATTACATGTGTGTTCTATCAAAGTCTTTCTTTTGCAGTTCTTTTTTCACAAATTCCTTAGAATATACCACAGATAATATTTCCACAGAAGACGTAAGTAAAATCTACTGGAGCATTATTGACCTGGCTGGTCTATATCAGCTCTTGGATATTATTTTAATACAAGTTGATTGGGTATTCCGTATATGTGTATGTGTCTATACATTCATGTGCATGCGTGTGTGTGTTTTCCTTACTTGTCTACTTTTTTCTTGGGAAGTTTGTGTGTTTCTATATTGATAACAGAGCACAGATCAGGGCTTTGTTCTACTTACATGATTGCTGTAACTTAATGAAACCCATCTGCGACACAAACCTGAGCATTGTATACATCTCGGTAAAAATAACATCTCACTACAAAACTGATTATTAATTGCATTTAGAAGGCCATAATTAGCCGTATTTATATTTTGGTGCCAGTGGGAAAGGAGAAAATGAATATTTATCATTCCTTCACGGAGTTAATTTGAAAAAGATGGAACTGAACTCATGCTTTATGTACAGTATTTTTTCATGCTTTCATACAACTAATAGCTGTTCCTTTTCCTCTTTATAATGATCACAGGGATTATATAGTTTATGTGAATATTCCCTTTGAAATGAAATGATTTCTAAGTATTGGCAGTATCAGAAAATAGTTTTCATAGGAGATGGGTGAAGTGCATTTCCTTCAGCAGGTATATTGCCTGGCAACTGTAATTCATATCCAGAAGTAAATGAGAGGTCTGGTAAATGTAATTCTAGTAGTCTAAACAATGTGTGGGCTCCTAATTTTAAACAGTTTATCCTTACTGAAGTCATTTAGGAGAATCTGCTTTATTCTACAGACCTAACTGAACACTGAGGTGATAAGACAATTCTTGTGTAGTTGGGAAAAATATACCACAAAAAAACCTTGAAAAAGGCATCACTATATCAGTTTTCATATGCAAAAGTAATAAGAGAAGCACAGCCTGTTTTGTATTCCTCTTCTCACAAAGGCAGAAGTTTTGCATACTGAATAACATTGATTTGGGGACATCATTACAAGTTGCATAGCTTTTTCTATACTTGTAAAGTCTAAACAAAGTTTGATTTTCATTGAGGTAGATGTTCCAAAATCATCAGTTTTCTACCCAAGTTCCAGGACAATGGATACTCAATGAATCTGATGGCTTTATTTAAGAATGCTGTTACAAATGGGAGTGATCTTTCAATTTTCACTTGAGTACAGCTCTGTTTATTTTAGCAGAAGCATAGACTGCCATATCTGCAGAATCAAAGCTTAAAATCACTTGTCATTGCATTTGTTAAAAAGAGGACAAAGAAGCTAACATTTCAGGGCACAAACCTCAGCTGGTCAGCATAGCTCTAGTGATGAAGAGCACTCAGGCCACACAGATTTTTCAGACTAAGTGAAAAAGTAAAATCTCTGCCATTAGCAAGATATTCTCTGTCAAGAAGCTTAAGTTATGACAACATAGATTTATTTATTTGGTTGTGGTTTTTTATTTTATTTAAAACAGTGTAGCTCCAAAACCACTATGCTGGAAAGTCCTATTGTAAGAATTGTCAGAACCTGAAGTCAGACTTTAATGTCTCCTGGAATCTGTGTCTGTAAATATCCCATGTAGCTAGTTTTATTTGCAAGAGGATTCAGTAAAAATATTCAGGAACCAGGCATAAAGCAGAGACATCATTTTGGACACTATATAATTATCAAAAGCTGGCTATCTAGTATAAATGTCAAATTTATTAGAGTAGAATGAAGAATGGAAAGCTGTATGCAAAAATTCACACAGAGTTAGTGCTTTTCAGGTATACTCACAAACCTTTGTATTTACTATTCTTGAGCAGTCTTATGATCAAATTTGCTAGTTCAATAATTGCTGAAAAACAATTTCCAGAGATATGGATGTTTGGGAAAGCAATTTTAAAAGTAAATGCAAAGTATTTCTGCCAGAATCGTTTGTGCACTCAAGCAGTGAGGAAACAGAAGCAATATCACATTATATATATTACTTGACACTGGTATAAAGTCATAGTAAGAGGTTTTTTCTCCTAATTCTAGACGAATGTGAAAAATGTTGCCTCTAATTTACTGCCTCTTTGCTCTGTCATGATACTCTGATGAAAACCTCCATCAGTCTCTCCTGACCGTGTTGTACACAACCTTTGGAAGCACTTCAGCTAGGCAGTAGAACGAATGTTTATGTTTTAAGTATTATTACTTACAACAAAACAGCAAGTTCAGTAAGACTAATGAAATAAAATTGACTATATGAATTTCTGTATTCAAGACTAGATAGGCAACATAATGGAAAAAGATATCCTTCACACAGTCACAGAATCATGGAATAGCTGAGAAGAGACACGTGGAGATCTTCTAGTCCAGTGCCCCTGTGAAAGCAGGAGCAATTAGAAAAGGTTGCTCAGAGCTGCATCCAGTCAAGTTTTAAATATCTCCACTATGGAGACTCCACAACATCTCTGGGCAACCTGTTCCAGTATTTGATCACCCTCATCATGAAAAACATTTTTCTTCTGTTCAGTTCAGGTGGCTTTTAACCCCCTCACTATCTATGATGCCTCAGTGTCTAGTATATACTTAATCAATTCATCAATGAGGAAGTTTTGGGAGCTAGGTCATAGGCCTTGCAAAAGTCATGGGAAATATCAACTGCTCCTCCTTCATTCACTGAGCAGGTAATCTCACCGTAGAATGTAATCAAGTTGGTTAGACGTGATTTCCCTGTCATAATTCATGCTGACCACTTCCAATCACTTTCTTGTTCGTCATATATTTCAAAATGGTTTCCTTGGCTTATGCTTTTTGATATTTAATTTTACATTATGCAGGATATTATGCACTGTTATTACTAGAGTAAGAAGATATATTTTCTGTCAAGAGCAATTTAGGAAGACAGTGACATGTAACTGTAGTCAGAAAAAAATCACTTACTGTATAGAGCACTTGTCTAGATCCATTGGAAAAAGATATGTTGTCTCCACTACGTATAAGATGTATGTGTAATATACATGCCTTACCAAACTAGATGGTGCTGCAAGATCTGTAGAGTAGATTGTACACTGTAGAGATACAGAAGAAAAGGAAGAGACCATTTATTGAGCCAGAGCTTGAACTTGAAGCATTTGTGACTTCTATTTTCTGAGTATAGATTATAATATACTCTCTTTAAAAGAGTGACATAGTAATTTAATTAAAAGAAAACCCATTAAAATCTATACGTAAATACTCTACGGTAGTTTTAAATAACTTCATGATATTACAGAAAGTGACAGGAGCAAAATGAGAAGTCAGAACACCTAAAGAAGGCCTCAAGACAGTGAAATCTTTCTACTGTATTATCTTGTTCAATGAAAGACCTTATCTCTTCTAACATACTTCACCTCTCTGAAGAACAAATAACTTTGTAGTTAAGATCAATATTGCAATATTTTTCCCTAGTAAAGCCTGTTTATTCTATGAATTTGATAAATACTATTGGCAAAATTTTCAAGATAGTTAAAAGGTGGTTAAAACTTCGGCACCTGTGGTGGAATGCAGTATTAGAAAATTAATGAAAACCGTCTGATTGTAACTGTATTGCTCTTTATCTGTGGAATTGTGCTCCACTTCCAGTACACTTATTCATTAAATGCCAGTTTTGTCAAAATGCTCACTGCTGTTGGCAACACTGAATCCAAAATGTACTTGAGAAGTATCCAAATATTTAGATCTGCAGATGGTACTTTGGTAGCTTCATTCTAGTTAAAGTATAAGATTTGGCAGTAAAGCAATACACAATATGGATGAGATACTAAACTTTGCACAGTTTGCTGCATATTCAGCAGCTAATTTTCATCAGAAGTGTTCTAAATATTGTGTTAAATGAGCCAACTCTGCTCTTTCATTTGTGCTCAAGCCTCCCATAAAGTCAATGGAATTTCTATGCAAATATCTAATAATAGAATTTTGGATTGAAGAATTTTTTTGTAGCAGCTACAAGAGACTGAATGACCATTCAGGATATTTATGGGAGTCCTGGCCAGTTGTTGTGTCTAGCTGATGGATTCATTGACTAATCCCCTGTTTCCTGCTTTCTCTACAGTGCCAGAAAAACAATTCAGTGAAGAATGTTAAGGTACTCAGAGGTATATCTTATGACAAAAAAAAGGCGTAACAAAGGAAAGTAATGCAAAAGATTAGAATTTTGTCTAGAAGGGTAAGAATTGTCTTGAAAAAAAGGATTAAAAAATAACTGAGCTGAACATGGATATTATGAAGTATACAGCATGAACAGAAGATGGTATTTTCTTACTTTTCAGGGAAAATAAAAAAAAAACAACCCCCAAAAAAGTCATTTAATTTCTAAAATGCAATAGAAGAATAAGCAGATTAAGATAAATACAGTATCCCAGATTTGTAAAACCAAACCTTTCACTGTCAAGAAATATATGAAGAGAGTTCTAAGAGATAAAATGTGAGGACTCATATGAAATTATTCAGTCTAGTAAGCTGCCATACAAATTCAAGTTTTCATAAACTACTAGTATTAAGCCATATAACTAAAACCAGAATATTCAGAGAATATCCTTCTTAACTGCAAATGTTATCCAAACTGATACCACGTAAGGTAGATTACAAGTCTTCCAGTTAAAAGAAAACTTGTGAATCCAATTTTAAGAATTCCATATTTCTGTTGCACAATCCACCAAGACAGGACTAATTTAAAAGTATTAAAGAGGATGCAAAACTTGCACCTTGAAAAGGTTGAATTATGTCAATACATGTCCATTAAACTATTCCCTTTCTTTAGAGCTGAAGGATATTTGAACTTTTTCCGTATAACTGAAGGTTATTTCAATTATCTAAACATTTTCCAGGAACTTTGCTAAATTCCATTGAGAAAATTTCTTTAGGTTCAGATATCAACTGTATTTTTACTTACAGAAAGAAAGAAAAAAAAAATCTTATGGGTCTTGCTTCCATCTAAACACCAAAATTCACTAAGTACTGAAACAAGAAAGATATTAAGAAAAAACTGATGTCCTATAAAAAGGACAGGTGTAGAGACTCTCCCATCACATAGAACTGACTCTCTATTTTACTCCTAAAGGATGACAAAAGTCACTATTTCTTGGATGGTTATCAAGTTTTTACAGTGAAGAAAAGCATAAATTCCTGAAAAAAATATAATATGAGTAAATGGAAGTAAATAATACCATAATAACGTTACATACATGTTTCTCCTGCTTCATGGTAGAAATCTGAAGTTTTAGTACAAATATATTTTTGACTTGACTGTAAACTTCACTCACTTTCTAAACTGGTCACCAAAGCAAAAATGTTTTTTACATCCTTTGTAAATAGATTTCATTATGCACTTAATTTTTGTCTCCTTCCTATATGAAGTCCCTGTGGGTAACGTGTAATCATTTATTTTTGCTGTATGGCAATTATTTTAGGACTCATTGACAGCCTTGTTGTTATAAGCTGCCTTTTTGTAGAATTACACTCTGAAATAAAACATATTGGGATTAAGTAAAAATATAGAACAATGTGCAAACAGGGCCTTGAGGTATTGTATTAACAGTACAGAAAGCGGAACAGTCTTCTAGAGATCTATCATATCAGTTTTGGGGTCATATTTTCAGAAAGATTGAATGTTTTAAAAGCTTTTAATCCATTTTAGATGTTAATTTAAACATGTAAAAAGTTTCATAAGAGTTTATTTTTCAAATCAAAAGTTTAATTTACTTTGGTATAGTCAAGTACCTAAAAAAACTAAAGTAAAATCAAATCACTGAATTCTAGGTTCAAGTAAAGTAGAGGTCAATAGAGTATGTCTGGTAACACTTTAAGTTCTTTTAAGACAGTAACAACATTGTTCCATATGGCTATAATCTATGTCAGTGAATTATAGTAAATAAAAAATGCCAAATTCTGTATTTGAGATAGGAAATTGAGGTGGTATTTACTTATTTACTTATTTATGTTGTTTTCTAAAATTATACACTTTTTATTGATGACAATTTCATTTTGTTTATTGGATATTCTATTCAAGCAAAGCAAGATTTGTGCAGATTTAGGTTAGTTTAGATATTTCTTCAACAGCCTTTTCCCATCTCTTTGTTGTCACCTGAAGAAGTAAGACTGCATTTGCAGTACTTACAAAAAGATCACTGTCATTCCACTGCTACTCTTGCACTTACTTTCAAACACTGTCCAGAAAAGGGATGTTTATGATTTATGTGTTTATTGCTCAGCACTCTGAGCAAGAGGGGACAAAATATGGAGGCAGAGAAATACGTAGATGCATCATTTGTCATTTAATTAATTTCTTTGAGATTTAATTAATGTTACAATAATTCAGGTGGTTAAAAATAATCAGTGAAAACAATATTTTTTAACTGAGAAGAGGAGGTGTTTTTATTGTCATTACAAAAACCACAATGGCTAATATGTCTACACAAATTACTGATACTATTAGTTATGTCAACAAGGACAGCATAAGTATTCTTAAGATGCCTTGTTTTGATATGAAAACGCATTTAATTTTTACCCAGCAGAAGTTCTAGGGTGGAAGCTCTAACACTAACAGAGACTGAACCAGAGCTAAAATACCCATGCTGCATGGCATAACTGTGGTACTACTCCAAACTAAAATTGACTGATTTTCCTGATTTAACTCACGAGGAAGGATGGATTAAATTGTGAATCTGTGCTTGTGATCAAACTATATTTCTTTCATGAAGTGGTACCACTTTTGGCTTCCCCTGAACTGGAAGCTTAGAGGAGCTAATTTTTAAAAGTTTCATAAGATTTTGACCTGAAAGAAGCAACAAATTTCAGGAAATTCTGAACTCACTGGCAGCTGAAAACCAGAAACTCCTGTTTTGAAAAGAGGGGAAGTATTTCTTCATATGGGGATAGCTTTCAAGCTGCTTCTCTGTAGGAGCTAGTAATCCCAATGGCAGGTCCTTCTCACAGATGTGTGAAACGCATGTGTTAGAGACACAGTCTTTCAGCTTCCTCTGCAATGTGCAGCTAGCAGGCACAGGAGCAGCCTAGTTGCTGAAGGAAGATCTCTGCCAAATTCAGTAGGCCCTAGAAACAAAGATGCCTTGCAACTCACAAAGAACTCCTTCAGCACATGGGGCTGGATCTTGCTCCTGTAAGCAGTCGGTAGGCTGCTGCTAAAGCAGGTTAACTACAGGATGCTAACAGATCTGGGCCACCGCGGGGTGTACTTGATTCTTATTCTGAAAGAAAATCTGATCTTTAACTACTTGAAGACTTTACCATGTAGACATTAGACATAGTAGGTGCAGCTACGCTAACAAACACAGTCATCCCAGGACCATTCCTTGGCCTTTGTCTCCTCTAAAACAAAGTGGCCATATCTAAACTGTCTTTTAAGAATGGTCCAGAACTATTCCGTAGATCTCTCTAGCCTACTAATATAGATGCTTATACAGGTAAGCAAACATCCACAACATGAAATTACTTGAGTAATCTCTTGAACAGTTATAGACTGGTGTCCAGTCACTGTCTTGTATCTGTCCATGTTTGGGAGGATAATAGGTGTCAGTCATGATCTCCAAAGAGCATCTTGGTTACAGTCACCCTAGTTTAGGAAGTCAGAGAGCTTGTTTGTACTTAGCTTCTCCCAGAGTGAGGTCCAACATTAGTATTATTAGTATTACTATTATCATCATCGTCATCATCATCACGATTTTAATTAGCATAGATATAGTCAATGCCTACGGAAAACTAAAATGCTATAGGCACCAATCCTGAAGGCAATGTCTATACTAATAAGTTAAGCAGTGTCAGAGAATGTTCCAGGCTCTGAAATTTTATTGTCATCACAATTAAATTGCTAAAACAGCTCCTAAAGCAGTTTTAGCCTGTAGCAAACTTTGATGCAAACAGGCTCAGGTCAAGGGTTAGTAAGGGTCAGGGACTAACTATTCCCAGTAGGCAGTTTCATGTTTTGCAGGGAAGAGACCTTTATGACATGGATGTTTGCCTATCTGTGATGACTGACATCAGTGCCACCGTACAGCCTCAAACATATGTAATGTACTGATTGAGACATAGAAAAACTTGTCCCTCTACTTGGGAAGTTTCTGAGGGTGGTATAATCTGTATAGTTGCTTTATAGCACAGTTTTACTTTTGAGTTTGAAAAAGAGAATATTTTAGCAGGAAAGCAGCTATATATAAAAAAAAACCTGAACTATTAGGAGACAGAGGGAAGATTTTTTTCTTTCTTAGTCCCAGGGCTGATTTTATTCAGTACTCGGAAGTGGTGTATGTCACATAAAAATGAATCCTTGATCACCATGACTGCTAAGAATATTTTTTGTACTCATCCCAGAAACCCCAGAAACGTCTCCAGGTTTTGTCAAGCCAGGAGAATGAATATTTAACTGAAAGGTAAACTGCGGTGTTCACAGAGCCTCTCATTCCTTTCATTCCTGATATTTATAAAGAAAAGAATATATTTTTCTTCACAGCAAGTAGCGACTTCTGTCAGTTTAATGTCCTTTAGAACATTTAGGAAAGGGTACCAGAACATACCCATACCACAGAAATTATTACATAGTCATAGTGTAAAGTAGGATTAAGATAATTACAAGGTAATTACAATTTATTTAATGTAATTTAATTATGATAATTACAATTCATTTCTCTCATCCTGATATATACCCATGGTGAGCTCCTGAAGACAATGAAGCCACTTGAGATTACACAGTTTAAACCAAAAGTACAACCTGGCTGTCAGTCCAGTGCTGTGCAAACACTAGTATGTGAGACTCAGTTGCAACCACCTGAGTCTTTGTCCTGCTAATGAGAGTAAAGACTTAATGCACAGGATAGACTATGCTTCAGAGCAAGCTGGCAGCCTAGCTGTGTTGTGACCAAGTAAATTTAAGGAAATGACAAAAAATACTGAACGCAGCAATCTCATATTTAAAAAAAAACGTTCAGAAGCTCCTGCATACAAAGAAGGTGGTGATGTAGATTTTCTTAATACAAGCTTGGTTTCTTTATCATAATAGTATCTTACCTTATGCATTTAAAAAAATCTATTTCCATCTTGTTACACACAAAGAATAATTATAGATCATTGTATTTGCTTTTTCTTTGACTGTGTTTTGATGTTTATTGTATTTTGGTGCTTATAATCTTGCTAAGGCTTTCTGATTAACAATCCAAGTAATTGCAAGAAAATAGTACATGCAGTTGTGCTTCGTTTCTAATGACTATCTTACATCTAGTTTTTTAAATAGCAAACCAAGCAAATGATTTTCTAAAGCTTAACACGTAGTGTTGAGAAAGTCAGATACAATACTATGTAAGATAGCTGTGTTACAAGTGTGTTTTGCTTTGTTTCTTTGTGGGCTTTGTTACATATAAACAACTTGTTTCAATACTAGATAAAAAGTTGGAAAAAAACCCCAAACTCAAAGTCTTTAGTAGTGTTTTTAATCAATAGACTTGTAATTTCATCAATTAATACATGCAACTAAAGTTATGGTGATATGAAGTGACAGTAAAAATTTGAAATTATTTTCAACAGGAAATAGGTTGATCTGAGCTAACTACTCAAATGCCCTTTCATAATTTACATTAAGTATGAACCCATAGAAAGAAAATTGCCAGCATTTGATAGTTAAACTTGTGAAATCTACTTAGCCTCATAATAATGTTAGCAATGATACATTATTAATTCAAGTTTAGCACTGACAATTATTTATGCCACATAACTTTGCCAAGCAAAGATAAGACTCAGATGATTCAGACGTATTTCTCACTTCTTACTCTCCGTTCGTTTGCCGTGGTGCAATTAACAGTGAAGCTGAACCAGCCTCTGGTTCATGTCCTGGGCAGGTTAATAGGCCTTCAGACTTCATTTAGCACTAACATTTCAGACCATCGTAACTTTAAAACATAGCTTCATGGTGACAGTTTAATGGTCAAATAAGCAAAGACTTAACTTACTTTTAGCATCTAAGCCTTCTGACCTTTCTTCCACGGCCACAAAAATGAATTTCAGCATGGATTTTCTGATGTGTCTTTGACTGTGCACATGTGACAATGTCTAAAACAGCTGCCCATGTTTACATTATAACCCTTTCAAAATGTTTTCCTTATCTTTTCATTTTGCATGGCCTCTATGGGACAGGGAAGGTAAGCAAGAGATTCTCCTTTTCTTACCTTTAATTTGGTTAAGTCAACCTTTAAAGTCACATTATAGATCATCTGAGAGGAGGGGAATCTCACACAACCTAAACACTCAACTTTCTCTTCAGCTTTTGCCAAGAGAGGGGTTTGGGAGTTGTTTTATTTTAATGAATGTGTTAGACCCGAAACTGTTCACCATACACCAGCTCTTGCCAACAGAAGGTCAAAGAATTAAACCATTGTGTTCATGAGACAGAAATGTCATCCTTTCCCATTACACAGAGACCCTTCACCTTCTAGCCTTGTAAACAGTCTAATTGGCTCTTTTCCAGCAAAAACACATTAGTTCTTGACTTCATTTTAACATATGAAGGTAAAAGAAATTTGTAATGTGGATAAAACCCTGTCAAAATCAAAGAAGCTAGATTTTTCATGTAGAAAAGAGAGCAGTTCAACTTTCAGGTGATAAACAAAATAATTATCTTAATTTTTAGCTTTTAATAAATTTCTTTGTTTAAAAAAGTCTGTATTATTTTTAGTATTTTGTGTTTGTAGACGTGATACTTGTGAATATCACATTGACAGTTTTTAATGTATACTGCTAAAAGGGAAGGATTCTGCTGGATCATTTCAGGACCTCAGAAACAAGTATAAAAGGGAAGAAAAATTCAAAATATCAGTGATCAACATTTTGTATTTTGTGCCAATCAACAAAAAACTACAAGAAATAATGTGATATTGCACATTTGAAGAGCTTTAAACTAAGCTCGAAGGGGGAAAGGGATAAAATTAGGCATACTAGTGGTAAGCTATGGGACAATATGACAATATTTGAGTGACACTTTGCTAGTGAGGGCTTTTAAAATGTTTGTACTTTAATGCACACAGTATGTGGAAGAAAGAAGAGGAACTAGAAGTTTTGGCTGTGACATCATTGGCATAGATGAGACTTGGTGGGAAGAGTCCTGGGACTGGAGTGCTGTGATGGAAGGTTATAAGCTCTTCAGGAGAGAAGCAGGACAGGTGAGATGAAGGGGAGCACTATATATATAAGAGGGGCGGGACTGCACAGCACTTGCATTTGGGGATGACACGGTTGAGAGATTCTGGGTAAGGATTAGGGGAAAATCTAGTAAAGCATGTGTTTTCTGTGGAAGTCTGCTATAGATCACGCAGCCAGGATGATGACACTGATGTATTATCCCATAAGGAATTAAGGGAAATCTCTAGATCAGTCGCCCTTGTAGTTATGGGTGACTTCAACTTGCAGATGTTAAATGGAACTATGACACAGCAAACACCAACAAGTCCAGGAAATTCCTGAAGTTTACTGAAATAACTTTTTGATACAAGTACTAAGGGAGACAACTAGGAAAAGTGCGCTTCTAGATCTGTTGGTTGCAGATAGGGATGGTCTCATTGGTGAACTGACAATTGATGGTTGTCTTGGCTGCAATATATACAGTACAATGGGTGAACAGTTGCCTGGATGGTTGTGTTCAAAGACTAGTAGCAAATAGGTGCAACATCTGGCTGATGGCAAGTCACTAGTGGTATTCCTGAGGGTCTTTTTTCAGGGCAGTTCTCTTCAATGTTTCTGTCAATGACCTGGACACAGGAGACGAGTGCACACTTAGTAAATTCCCTGATTGTACTAAACTATGAGGATCTATTGATCCCCTCGGGAGAAGAGAGGCTTTGCACAGAGATCTTGATAGATTAGAGCACTGGCAATTATCAACCATATAAAATTTAACATGGAGAGATGCTGGATTTTGCACCTGGTACAGTGTAATCCTGGGTGTATGCATGGACTAGAGGAGAAGGGGCTGGAACTCAGCCTTGCAGAAAGGCATCTGGGGGTTCTCGTTGGTGGTAAGACTAATATGAGCCAACAATGTGGCCTGGGAACCAAAAGGGACAGCCATATCCTGGGGTGCATTAAGCATGGTACAACTAACATGTTGAAAGAAGTGATTGTTTCACTATACTCAGCATTGTTGTGTGCAGTTTTGGGATGCATAATGTAAGAAGGATATAAAAATATTAGAATATGTCAAAAGGAGGGCAATGAAGATGGTGAAAGGACTAGAGGGTGTGGCATGAGGAGCTGAGGGGTGACTGAGGATACTAGGCTTGTTCAGCTTGGAGGAGACTAAGGGTTGCCCTCGTTGCTGTCTAGCTTCCTCATGAGGGGAGCAGAGACGGAGGTGCTGGTGTCTTCTCTCTGACGTTTGGTGACAGGGCTCGAGGAACTGGCGTAAAGCTTCATCAGTGGAAGTTAATGATTGGATATTAGGAACAAGTTCTTCAAGGAAAGCATGGTCAACACTGGACAAAACTCCTCAGGGAAGTGGTCACGACCCCAAGCCTACTGGTGTTCAAGCAGTGTTTGAACAATGTTCTTAGATATATGGTTTAGGTTTTATGTTGCCCTGCATGCAATGAGGAGTTGGACTCAACGATCCTTGTGGATCTCTTCCAGTTCAGGGTATTCTATGATTCTACGTGACTTTTTTCAGCCAGTCAGTAGATAAAAGTCATATACATGGTTCCACTTACATCTGAAACTTAACTACTGCAATAGTAGTTACACATAGTTACAAGTCATACTTGAATTAATGATGAAACAGTAATATATGACTGTGAATTATTAAAGAAAGGTTAGCACTTTCTATGAATTCCAAAAATAATTTGGTAACACTTCACTTATAAGATGAAAATGGATCTGGCAAAGCAGTATTGTTGTAAAAATTTTTTCATTCTCTCTTCTGTGTTTAACTCTTTTTTCCATAAAAGGGCATGTTATAAATAAAAGTCGACATATTGACAAAAATAAGTTTGGAATTTATAAGGCTGATATAACTCAAACATTTTGGTACTCTGTGTACCTACTTTTTGCATTTTCAGATGTAAAAAAAGACAGAGTAACAGGTTATTTCTGCTCTGAGGAGGAATAAGAAGTACCATATATATACTCATGATATTACTTCATCTTACAGGATAGATATTTTACTTCTGCGGAACCAGAGTTATACATGATTAGATAAATAACTAAGAGTCTATGTGCTTTTATCATTAAAGAATATCTAATCAGTACAGTATTGTCTACTGAAAAGAACAGACTGTCATGGGAGAGAATGTAAGAGGAACACCAAATGACCTGCAAATTTATCCAAACATACAAATTTTAAGCCCTCCACAGCTGCAATTTTTTTTAACAATACATTCCATTTACAGGAGGGTGAAACTGTTGTCCCATGCCAGTCCAGACTTTCAACATTGCTTTGCGGCAAAATATAATATGCCGTATGATGGATAAACAGAGTTTTCATTTTCTCTTCTCATACTTTAACTTTTATATTTTTTTTCTTCATTTTGCAAGACAGTAGCAATCACTTCTCTGACTTCTTCACACAAGATTGTAAAAAAATTAATTATCTCCTGTTACCAGTGTAGTAAACTTTTGAAGAAACTCCTCAGTCATCTTACTGTTTCTTCCTCTCCTGAAAACCTCTCCTTCCCTTGGCAGTGCAAACTGAATGGTCAGTGAGCTCTAGATGGAGACAGAGCTTTTAAGCCAAGGCAGATCTCCCTGTCAAGAGCTTTAAAACCGCTTTACTTTAATTTTGTCTTTACCTGGTCACATTTTCTATAAGTGGAAGCACAAGAACAAACTTACACTCATAGATTCATCAGTTCAAAGAGTTACTGCGATGTGCAAAAACTGTCCTCTAATATGAATACAAATTGTAACACCAATGTATTGACCAGGGAGGTTGTGGAGTCTCCTTACCAGAGATATTTAAAACCTCACTAGACACAGCTCTTAGCAGCCCACTCTAGCTGCACCTGCTTTGCCCAGGCTCATTAGACTAGGCGGTCTTCATGTATTCCTTCCAACCTCAGCTGTTGTGGGACTCTGTGATGTTACTCATTTCAGAGATATCACATGCATTTTTGGTTTGATGCTGTACAATTTCAAGGAAATCAGAATAGCATATTTATTTAAGCCACCAAATATCTTCAAGATCCTAAAAATGGCAAATTTTTACTTTTGATTCAGAATCCTTCAAGACTTTATGGTTTCTGAAGGTGAAGTGATTTTAAAACAATGGCCTTTAGCACAATGTTTGTTTCACACTGAAAATGTCAAATAGCTACTAGAAATGCTTTTCAGTATTCTATTCAGCAAACTGGGTTGTCAGTGTAGCTAAGAAATGGACGACACTTTGGTGAATCAAAGCCTGCTATTAACAACAGACCGAAGGGAAGAAAAGACGGAGAATCTTATAAGAAAGCATGACTGAAATGTTAAGTAGCAACCATTTCTCATTCTGTTTTGGATTTTTTTTTTTCTTGAAAGATCATTTTCAGTAAACGTAGAATAGAAACAGCAGAGGCAGCAGCAGTTCAAGATTCTCTGCAATGCCCTTTCTGTGTGCATCAGTCAAGACTTCAGCCATCAAAACTTCCTCTCCTTTGTAGTATTCTTGAATTTGTTTCCCATTTTCAAAAAGTGTATGTAATGGAGTTATTAAATCTGCCTAAATAATCCTCATATTGTCTTCAACAGGAATGTCTGAAAGTAAAAAGGTGTGCATTGGTTACTCATACTATGTTAATAAGCTCTGTAAAGACACCCATAAATAAGTAAAAGAGTAACAATAAATAAATTTGTGAACTTTATGTATGGTAGCTGTACATTCAAAAACTAACTTGACTCTTCCTCTGCCTTCTTGAGATCCCATAATGCCACTTAAGTTTAAATTCACTACCCTTCAGAGAAACAAGCAACCATGGATATAAACTTTCAGCTGGGAAATTAAAAAAAAAAAGAGATTTTTAACGTGTAGGTGATATAAAAAGCAATTATTTATGTAGCTGAATTTTCTTTTAAAAAAGTGGATATAACCCGAAAGTCGCTATTCTTTTTAAGTTTACTATTACTCAGATAAATAATAAATTACATTTGTTCAGAACATTTCCTTTTGCAGGCATTTTAACATCTCATTTTATTTTTAGAATCTTTTTGCTACTTAAAGAATGGTTTAATTTTTCAAGTAAGACATGCATTTCAGAGGCTAACAACAAAAAGACCTCTCAAATTTTAGGATCACAGTTTGCATCAAACAATTTTTAGTAGTTTTATTAAATCAAGTACCCATTTCATAAAAGCAATGTCAAATAAATAAATGAAAAGCAACACGTGTTATTGATTTCTGATCATCATGCTATTAACATTGTAGAAGAATATGTCACGTAAGAACGTGTGCTCTTCATACACACACATGTATATGTAGAATTGATCTGCTGTATCTAGCAGAGATAGATGCAGCTGGGATGGAACGGAAATACTGGTACCTTTATTCAAACCTTTTCTGATCTAGAGAATTTATCATAATCTCAGGACTTCCTTGTGTTTTGCTGCTAATGCAAAATTCCTGATTGAGGAAGCAGTTAGGAAGATTAAAGAATCTCTCAAGGACAACCTCCTTGTGAACTGATATTAAAACATAAAGGCATAATCAGATCCTGTAATCCTTATTTTTAACCTAATATTTTATGCTTTTTTACCTCCTGTGCACACACAGCCTTCACTTACATTCTCTTCCTTTTTTCGTGTCCTCATGCACACATACAGGTGTATACAAGCACAGGCAGACTCCATCCTGAACCCATTCCTTTTCCAAATTCTGGCATATTCACTTGCCTACACACACCACCACAGATACACACAATTTCTCCAGACTTACCATCAGCTCAATTTACCTTAATCAAAAGAAAGGAAAAGGAATCTGGCATGAATAGTAATGCAAGTCTAACCACTTTGCAAAGACACTGACATGGAATTATTTATTCTATCTATGTCCATGATAACCTAATTTCAACATGATGCTTCTCAGTGAATAATAAAGTAATTAATAATTGTCTACCACTTTAAAAAAAATTGCCAGTGAATAACAAAAGTTTATCAGTTATTAAATACTTTGATATTCAATATACTTGCACCACCATGGTGAATTGCTTAGGATTTAGTGAGAATGCAAAATAACATGTAATTCCATAATAATTTCAACATGCTTCAGCATTGGTAGTGGTACAAAATATTGCTTTTCTTTAGGGAAGGGAAGGGAAGGGAAGGGAAGGGAAGGGAAGGGAAGGGAAGGGAAG
>Ga0065711_1007066_pt1 | contig 21504 bp, 13 predicted proteins | sample Hoacrofraction12_FD_59098 | JGI IMG/M metagenome (GOLD analysis project Ga0065711, IMG submission 59098) | Hoatzin crop microbial communities from Cojedes, Venezuela - Epithelial fraction 12 v2 (version 2) | ecosystem: Host-associated > Birds > Digestive system > Esophagus > Crop | place... | reverse complement strand
CTCTTCATCCAGGTCGTTGATGAAGAAGTTAAACAAGACTGGGCCCAGTACTGACCCCTGAGGGACACCACTTGTCACCAGCCTCCAACTAGACTCAGTGCCGCTGATGAAGTTGGATAGGAAGAATAACTAATGTTGTAGAACAACTACTGCATATTAAATTCAAAACAAGCAGTCCCCCAGAACCCACAAATAAAGAATCTATCCTTTGACTCCAACACATGTGTCCAGAAAAAACAAGGCTAAGAACTTAAACTGCTGAAAAAGAGCAGCTGGCCAGCTTCTTTCTTGGTCTGCTCAAGCCATTGCTGTGAAGACATTGCTGTTGACCTTTTGGGGCAATACTTTTAAATAGATGCCACAGCAAACATTTTAGCTCATTTTGAGATCTCTGGTTCGTGTGACAAATTTTTAGCCTTACGGTAATGTGAAAAGAGACAAGCTTACAAAAAAAAAAACCCCACATCAAAAAGAGAGAAAAAAAAAAAGAGGGAGTGGTTGGTGTTGGTGCTGCTAACAGAGAGGTGATGTGCCAGTGTGTTTGTGACACCTTACCTTATCCCCTGGCTGTGGTCTCATAAGAGAGACTTGATCATAGCCTCGTCGAACCAAAGCCCACAGTGCATCAAGTTTGCCCTGGAATTAAAAAAAAAAACAAATGGGGAAAACAGCACAAGATTAAACTGCAGATGAGTTGGTCCAGCTTTTCTGTATTGAACTGTCTGCACAACATTCTTCCTGCACCCTTGTCCTGTGTGTACTGCTTATCTAGACAGCCAGAAAAGAGACCTCAGTCGGGCAACATGTACCTGATATACCATGGGCCAAATTCACCCTGCTTGAAACTCACTGAGGATGACTGCAGTTTAATGTGAACAACTCGCTTAAGAGGCACAATTAGATAGGTGTTACGCGAACAAAAGGCAAGAAAACAAAAGTACTGTACCGATGGGAGGTGAGGCGAGCTGGAGCATGGATAAACAACCACAAGATTCCCTATCTAGGCAGGTTTTAAAATTCACAGGTACTTTCCAGACAATAAATTCAAGCACTGTTAAACTGATCTGTGAGCATGGTGGGGAGGGAGGACCTCATCCCACAAAGTACTGGTCTGCGACATGGCCAGAGGTTTCTGGGATGAGCACCGTATGCTACTCCCTTGGCCTGCCCTAGCTCTCCAGTTTCTTCCTCTGTAAGCTGAGATAACAGCTCTGCCCTGCCTCAAGGGTTGTGTGAGGATACATAAAGGCAGGGAGACACCAGATACTATAATTACATGGGAGAAATGAGGGTGAAAAAGTGTGGAGAGACGGAATGACTTGCCCAAAAATCAAACACTACATCTTGTGGCTGAACTAGAGGGGAACAGAGCTGAATCCCAACCCAAGGCCTTAGCCACAGTGCAACCAAAACAAGGACTGTACCCTTCATCTGATCCTCTTTGCATGCTGCGTTGAGATGGCACAAAACAGGACACCCCTCCCAGCCCCCCAAGCATTGGCATATCTGCTGTTGCAATCCATGCTGTGCAAAAGTAGCCAAAAAGAAGGTGTGAGCTGAAGGAGATCAGATCTCTGCTCATGCCTCCAACACCCTCCACTCTTCCCAAAGAATCTGTTGCAACACAGGGCCAGGTGAAATATATGTTCTAAAAAATGAGCAAAGTTGAGGGTTACTGGCCATCTTTCTAAATAGGCTCTCCCAGCTCCACAATAAGCAAGACTGCGCTAAGGAAGCGGGATGTAGTAACACACATGACATAAGAGACTTGGTAAAACTAAGGGGCAGACACACTACCTTGATTGGAGTGTACCATTTCCGCTGAGAAGGTGGTTTTCTCACATGGGGCTTTTTTGGCTTGGGTTCCCATGGCTCATACTCCTGTTCTGGCAACTTAATAACAGCATTTTTGGGCTTCTCCAATTTTGCTCCTTCCTCTGTTGAACCCTTGTCTCCCCATCGCACCTGAAGTCAGGAGAGCACATTGTAAGTAGAGACACTCCAGCAGTCCCCAACAGCAGGTGGTTTTCACAGACATAAATCTAGTTCCCATCAGATGACCCAATGCTACCAGATAAGAAGCCAAATTTATGAAGGCACCAAACTCCACTGTAATAAGAAATACACATTTAAGAGTCAAATATTCTCACTCAAAATCACCTTGAACTACTAGCATTTGCACCTTGTGGTAACCTAAGGTGTTGCGGGAATTCACACCATCCAGGGCTGATTAACCCATTTCCAAGTGAAATCTGAAGCACTCTGCCCAGCTCCGCTAGGACATGAGTGTAATATGCTTCTCGATGCCTCATGCAAAAAAGCAGCAGCAGCACCAGCTGAAGGTGGACAGCCTTTACAGCCAGCCCCAAGCAGCTCCTGTTTCTGGTGTGACATCACTAAAAATTCATCATTAGGCCCCCAGCTGATACAAGTAAGTGACAGTTCCTTGCCTTATATTATCCATGGTTAGGAATACTGAATTGATTTCACTAACCTGGTTATTTACAGGAGTTAGCAGCTGATCACATCATTATCCACTGACTCCCTGGAACATATATGCTATAGGACAGCACAAGGCAAATTTCTTTCACAGTAACACCTCACTTTACACATCAAGACTGGCCTGTGCAGGAATCTTAGGGCAGGATTTGATTTATTGGCCAATTTCAACACAGATGTGTTATTGTGCATTAGAAATTAATGCTTAACTGAAAAAAAAAACAAACCACAAAATAAAAAAAAAAAAGAGGGGAACAAAGAGAAAAATCACTGGTTTAAATTTCCCAAGCTAACTGCTTCCAGCCAGCCAGGCACAGTGTAGATGACACCTTCAGATACTCAAGACCACTGTAACTCTGCCTGAGACAAGAGAATTGGACACCACTGCACTAACTGAAGGGTTTGATTCAGTAAATTAAAACTTCTTTTGGTGCTTATCCCACTTCTTAATCTGCAAATTTTCTCTGGCTCATAATGCTAGATTCATTTAATTATTCATGCAAATGATGGCAGCTTGATGTCTGTTACTTGGACAGCAGATGCAATCAGGTGGACAAGCCCTAATTAAATCCCAGTCTCTAGTCCATCAAAGTAGCTTTTTAAAAAATCACATAAAAACATTTTGTTACGATTTATAATTAAATGTGCTGATTTACACAACACTAGAGAACAAGCTGAATACCTCCATCCTCTTAATCCCACCAACACCTCGACCTCCATAATAAGATGCATCCACGGTTGGCCACTTTTTCTTTGGCAATCCATCTTCATCATCCGATTCCTATGGGAAAGACAGGGAGATATTGGTGCTGTTCTCACATAAATGGTACAAGCTACGGAAAACAAATGAACATCCTATGGTCCAATCCTTGGATATCTGGCTTTGTGTGTTATACGTATTTGCTGGCAAAAAACAAAAGTCTCTTGTCTCTGCAGCTGCAGTTTTAACTAGGGAAACCAAAGAGGATTGCCTATTCCTCTCTCCAGGAAGCTTTTATTTAGTCAAATATGCACTGAGCTTCAAAATCACAACTGACTTGTAAGGGAGGGCAAAGTGGAGATGAATTGTACATTATACTGGCTTACCACTATGGCATGCAGAAAATCCAGCAATCAGTTTTACCCAAAGAAATCATTTATTAATTGTGCTTTTAGAACTTAGAGTCACCTAACAGGGAAAAAAGCTACCACTGTAAGTTTTCCAACATGTGCATCAATCGTTTTCTCATGGCAGCTGTAACCAGTTATTCTACACTACTTGATTGTTTGTAAAGTCTGGCTCAAGCTGTACAGTTTGGAACCAGGACTCAGACTTGAGCATCTCCAAATTGTCAGGAAGCTCAGATCCAGATTTTTTTGACCTGCAATTATAAAGACTGCAGATTATTTTTCTGGAACATGGGAGAATCTGAATCAGGGTTTTAGCTCAGGTTCATTGTTCTATTATTGCTTAACTAAAATCTGACAAGTGTTTCTGGTTTGACAACCCTGGGAACACATCTCCAGCTCTATTATCTTGAGCCAACAGAAGTCACTGGGATTTCTCAGACTCCCTATCATTACGCTGAGTCAAGGCAGCTGAAAGTCACACCATGACACTCTCAAAGTACACACATAATGGAGGAAAGGGCCCAAGCAGCCTCCTACAATACCATCTCCATTCCTCACACGTTTTAACAAATACAAATAACCACACCTCATGCTGATACGCAGATATGCATGCTGCTCTTGGACTGGCCATGCACAGTGCTCTCTGCTAATTTTCATCAGGTCAAGTATGTTTCTAGAAACACCGCCTGGTCTTAGTTTTTACTTAAAATATATATATAGAAAAAAAAAATCAAGTGAAATCCAAATACTAGAGAAGGACGCAAATTGTCAGATTGCTAGATGACATTTTCTCAAAATTGCCCTACATGTTTCTATTGAAATGCAAAAGGAATTGGGGGTCCAAAAGTCAATAACAGCTTTTAAAAAACTTGCCTTAATTTTTGCTTGCTCATATTTAACTCTCAGGTTATGCCTTGGAGAAAGGTATTTCTAGTAGTTACTTAGTGATATCTGATCTCTCAGCTACAGTTCATGGGTCAGTTCCTCCAACAAATTCTTTAGTATGGCCAAGTAAGACTAGAGTTGACATTTCGATTAACTAGTAAGGGAGTTGGGGTTTTTCTTTGTTTTGGTCTGATTTTTCAGTTGGGGTTTTTTTTGTGGTTTTGTTTTTATCGTAAGTCAGGGAAATAAATATACAAGCAAGGCACTGTGGTTTGGTGTTGGGTTTTGTTGTTTTGGTTTTGTGGTGGTTTCTTTAAGAGTACAAAAAAATGCACAAGCAAATTTTATCCCATTTCATGCCACATCTAAAACAGTACCCAGTGAACTACATCAGCAGTTTTAATTAATTTATGTTTTATTTCATTGTGAACTCGAGTACTATATAAAATATCCTGCCTCTTCCATGCAACATAATACAGATTTCAAGTCTTCATGTCTAACAACCCTTATTGCTGGCAAGCCTGACAGTAGCAGGACACAGTTAATAGTGATGGCTGATACTTCTCCAGCCGATAAAGGATTTATACCAAATATTCCCTGCACTGAACACCTAGCAAAGCAACATCAACAGCTACCACATACGTTTTGAAAAGTAACAGAAATCTAATGTTTGTGGTTTAGAACAAGTTTTAGATAGCTGTATACAATTTAATAGCAGCAATACCAGACTATATCAGCTAAAGGGCAGGTCACCATACCTAGGGAGGCTAGTGCCAAGCATAACGAAACAACCATCCATACTGGATAAGGGCAAGGCCAAGTAAAGGTATGGATAATCTCTGTATTCTCTGTTATTCCTGGAGGCTTACGTCAGCTCATAGTCTCTTTGATTGCATTTAAAATCTCTGCTGACCAAAATAATCGCAAAGAATCTGGGAGCTCTGCTACAGGGGTGCAATGCTCTCTGAAACCGCTTTCAAACACAGCATGGCTGCATTTGCATGCTTCAAGACAACACCAATCACCCCAAAATCAGCATGATTTTTGGTGCATATTCTGAAGTTAAATTGTCACAGTGCTGCTGCCCAAGACAAGCAATAGGATCACATACACAGCAATGGCGGTCTCTAGCAACCTCAAACAGCAGCTGTGGTTGCCTCCTTATACTCAGGCCAAGTTACAGCAAGTTAGCAGCAACCTGTAAGCTTCTCTTGTGGGTTAGGCAAGTATTTTTCCATCATGTAACTGTTTATGCCTAGGAAAGAAACAAAGGCAGGTACGAGTTTTTCCTGGAGGTACTTTTATTTATCACTATTATTTTCATGAAGCTAGTACAATGAAACTAAGCTGAGGTCAGGGTCAGTGTGTTACTGTCCCCAAAAGGGCTAAATACAACCCTGCCTCAAACAGCTCCCAAACCTAAATGGAGAAACAATGAATGTCCTTCCAAAGGTCACTCTGTACCAGTAGTCAGAGCAGGCTCTTGTCTCCCCCTCCTGTAGCAAAGCCACAAGACTGTGGCTTTCACTGTCCTTTCTTTCAGCTACTAATCTGGGCTAAACTCCTAGTGCAAACGATGACAGTTTTGCTTGAGGAGGGACAGCTTTCAGCACAGCTTGAGAAGCAAAGATTTGCTTACACACCTGTGATGCACAGCAGAAGGAACAAAATACCATAGAAACTGTTGGTCTGTGGACTTCTGAGTTATGCAACTCTTTTTTCTATGGAAGGAAATAATCTTGCTGCATGTATATAAAGAGGCCAGAAGGCAGAAATAACTTGTCCCGACCCAAGAGACTTCCTCTCACAGCCTTCAAGGTGTCATTAAGATACCTACAGGGCTGACATTCCTGGGCAGCACAACAGACTGCAGTAGCTGCAGACAGTGCAACAGCTCAAAAATAGCACACTTACAGGCTCTGGAGGTGGTGGTGGCAGTGGCTCCTTGATCACCTGAAATATATGAACAATGGAAGAAATACTAGTTAATGGTAGGGTTCATCCATCTCTGCTCTGCCCTCTCTGCTTTCTTGCTCATATCACAAAAAGGTTGCCCTGGTCCATTCACCCACATTCAATCCTGTCATTAGCCCTGATGCTTTTCAGCAGGCATAAAATAAATGCAGGTGAGAAGCTAAATCCATCACATTGAACTATCCAATTAGTCAAGTGCTCTATTAAGTAACTCATAATAAAGCTCCGTATCCTGGTAGTTCTGCCTTAATATCATGTGACCAAGTTAGTGCAAAGAATTCTCTCAGAATCTGCAGCTCCTATGAGTTAAAAAGCCTAACTCTTGTCTCTAAAAATGACCATAACAGCTTATGCACATATTAGTAAACCAATTCCACTACGCTTTTCTGCAGTACGTTTCAAATCTTGTTCTAAGAAAGTCTTGATCCCCACAGAAACTTGGGCCATGTCCACAAACTCACATAAACTTCTCATTCTGTGATTCAGTGTCGAAATCATGTAGGCCTTGCAACATTCAAAACCCCAGACCAGAGTGACTTCAACAAGCATTTTAAACAATTTGTTGAATTGGGGTCTTACAACCTGGCAGTATTTTTCTTAAACAAAGTTGACCACCCACTCCAGCACTTTAACTCTGTGCTTTCACAGAGAAGAGATGAAAACAAGTCAAAAGAACAAAATCCTGTACTTACCACAGTGCAGCAAAGGGGCCAGAACCACCAAAGGAGTGCCAGAGCCAGCAGCAGAAAGAGAATCAGGAGAGCAATGAAAAGGATGGTCCCAGTCAGCTGCAAACAAAATGATTACTTCTGAGTTATCTGCATATCTCATAAACAAGGCAGGAGCCATGAAGTTACACAATTAGACCAGGCAAAAATGAGCTAGGTTTCCCTCACTACAAGGTCTCAGGTAGATTATGCAGTCAATCACTGTTTTCATTAGGGTCACATCAGTATTCAGTGTCACAAATCTGTATTTGAAGCCATGACTCAGGGAAGCACCTCCTGTTTGTGGTGTGTATAATTCATGTGTAAGTTTACAATATGCTTATAGCTCACTAGATTCAAGGGTGCTTCACTTGTATACAAACCATTCCCAAATCTGTGCTAACAGGTCTCTTCAGACTGTCAGAGGGGTTTTTAAAAAATACATGACCACAGACTCTCAGGTGTGCAAAGTAACCTTTCATCACTAGAAACGCAGAATATGCAAATACTGATATTCAAAGAATGGGAATATTGGAGCTGAGATCTTACGGGTAACTGTTTGTATACCAACATCACAGAACAGAGCACAACTTACTCGTCCAGCCTCACCAGCTCCCAAGCCTGTCCAAATTGTCTCTTGACTCACACTGCACACACAACCCCAAGCTGAGTGCCTATGCAAACTAGTCCTTAACACCACTGGTTCTTGGTAATCTTCCTGGGTCTGGTTTGACTTTAATGACATGCTGTAATCATGTTCTTAACCATTCCTGATTCTTACATTCCATATACTTCTCTGCAGAGAACAGTGGAACTCCAGGGCCAGGTAGCTAAGGGTCTAGATTCAGAATAGAAGTTAATTTTTCTTCAAAAGAAAATGGAATGCAAAAAAAAAAAATTTTCAAGTGTTAACACTTGAAATTAGCTTTTCAGAGCAGTCAGGCAACCAAAGAGAATCACAGCTCTGATTTTCCTGGGTAAATCTTGATGCACTCTTTGCACGCAGAGCATTTCACATCAGTGTGTTCAGAACAAGTATTAACACTGTGTATTGCCCTGATGACTACAGGAAAGCAGGTCTTCATATGCTGCTTGGCCCCTGCAGAACATACAAAGCACATGGCTTTTTGGAAATTAAACATTTGTTACAGATGGGCAGTGGCATGCTGGGACATGCCATCTCCTTGGACTGCACTGTGGTCTGGGATGAAGTTAACATCAGCTCTGGTGTTCCAGTCCTTTCTTTTGTATTGGGAAAAGAAACCTCCTCAGTTACACATTTTCTGAGTTTGATACAAGGTTCAATTTACCAGCAACAGGGGTACCAGAGAATAGGCAAAAACTGGCAGTAAACTGCAGGATAGTCTGGGACTAGGAAGATGTGAAAAGAGCTTGAAGAAAGATCTATGAACCAGGCTGAGGGAACAGGAGTTGGTTAGACAGGAAACAGTAAGAGATTTTCAAAGAAGGATAGGTGAGAGGATAAATTGAAAGAAAGCAAGTTCCAAATAAGATTTATGGAGGATAAAGTCCATGAGATTCACCTTATTAAATGTGAAACTACTTGCTGAATTCCCATGACACCAGCAACTGATGCTTAGCCCCTTCTTACACAGGAGTTCCCTTCACTGTTCCAAGTGGGGTTTGTCTTTCCCCTAGACAATAAAAAGGCTGAGGGTGGAAAAGAAAGTACCAGCTGGTAAGAGCTTTGCAAAGTCTGGGTGAGATCCCAAGTGGCTGACTTTGATGCTACCTAATTCCTCCTCAGGCCAAATCCTAGAGCTGTCAAGACTGACATATTCAAGATGGGACTAACAAAACCATGGCTCCTACTCCATGCTTCTAGGCACGTAGCCCAGTATCCCATATTTCTGTGTCACAGCATCACCATCCGCTTACTGGTCTGGCTTCTTGTTATAGATGCAACAAACTGACCTGTGTTGGGATATAGTATTTAGCTCACCTCATTCATTTGGTCAGAGAGCAGGCGAAAGCCAAGGTGGAGTGCTGCGACATGTGCCAGACTCCCTGCTCAAAGGAGCCCTGTTAGAAGACAAACCACCCAGCTGCTGTACAGCACCGCAGCACGCCCTCTCTGGCCCACCTATGGCCCCATGTAGCACTAACATATCTGGAAAGCAGACACTGGAGACGCATGAATTCCCAGTGAAGTCAGATTTCTGAGAAAATGATGAATAAAAGTCAGGCATAACTTTCAGAGGTATTGCTGCACACCTTAAAAACAAATCCAAGTACAGCAGCAATGTAGTGTGTGAGCCACAGACGCACATACCACTGCTACTGTTACTCCAAACAAACATTACCTCCTTGTTTTGTAGCCTTTATTCCCAGGCATTGTTTTTCCCATGCTAAGTGCTCATATGAATCACTGAGACATTTGCCAGCAGCAGCTCAGGAGCTGCTGGCAGCAAGCAGCTAAAGAATCCTCTTTTAATGATTAAATATACAAAGCATCGTAGTGAAGGTAGACTTCGAAAAGGAAATAGCACACTTCATGCAGCTGAACAGAAATAAGCACAGGGATCACATAGAGGCTTTAGGAGTAAAGTGAAAAGAAGATACTTACTGAACAGAAAGGACAGTGGGGCCAGCTGGGGAGGAGAGCTGAGCAGGCCAGCTGACTGCCACCCACAGAAAAAGAAGCAGGAGAGGAAAGGAAACAGAGCGAGTCTCTAAAGTGAGAAGAGTGAAATGCATTAAATTAAGACAAAGTTGGAAACCGAACTGCCAGCCTATCTCTTATGGGTTCTAACTGGAGTGAGACAGTCTTTTTTTGTACCAACTGAGAATCAGGCTCTCTGCCTTCTTCACATTCAATCTGCATGAGGCTGGTCAAAAATTGTCAGACTGACAGGACTGGAGATCTGATTCCTCTCTTTATCCTAAGGCTCCTGAGAGGAAAGCTTCCTCCATCCATGCACTGGCCTGCAGGAACCCCAGTTAGAGCTAACACTTCAATCTCCATCAGAAATGAATTACATATGTGTAACTAAATGCACCAGTTAATACTTGTGTTTCACTGCAGACTCGGAAAGTTTCGTTGTACCTGAGGTAGAAGAGGGCAATAAAATGTGAAACTATCAGTCTTCAGTGTAGAAAATTTGGAGGAAAATTTTGAAATAATAACAATAACTATGTGAAGCAGCAAACACTTCTCTGCTGAAAACATCAGAAAACGCAATCGGCAAGTTCCAGTCACTGCCTCTGTCTTCTTTCCTGCCCTTCTGTTCTGCAGCTGTCAGAAAGGCCAACAGGATTACAAAACAGTATGACCACATGTGGTGTAAACTATAAAAGTCCTTTTGACACCCATAACAATAAAGCTCAACTGTGATACAAAGTGTTTGCTATCAGGTACTTCAGCAAACTTCGTTTCATCCACAACCACAAGGCCAAATTTTTAGCTATTTGCACCAGCTATGGGTGTTGCCTGTTTTTACTCCAAGGCAAGGAAGAGGACTGCTTATCCAGTAGCCAACTTCTTCATTTTGATTGTTTGACTCTAAAATCAGATCTTGGATCACTTCTAGCTGTTGGTCCCTGATGCTCCACCTGAGGATAGGTGGTCTTTTTGACCAGGAGATGCTCATATCACAACCATCACTGTCCCACAGTAGCACGTTCTCCCTCGGCTAGGCTGAGCAGCAGCGTTTTATCAAGAAGCTCATCCCAGGATCTGAAGCTGCTATCTCTTTCTGGTCATCCCCCACAACACCAAGAGAAAAGCCAACAGCTCGTGTCACTAAATCTGTAAAAATGCCTTAGTGAATCCTGAACTAGTAAAGACAAATTGTGGGGGTCTAAGAACAAATGCTGTAAGCTCCAACCAAAAAATTAACCATGTAAGTTTAGAGGACCTTCCATGCTGTGGCCCTTCCAGATTCAAGTCCTGGCAGTTGCACCTTTCAACCCAGATCCCATAAGGAATCCCAAAGCTCAACAGGGTGTTGCATGCTGATGCTCCTTCTCTCATTTTCCCAGATTCCCTTCTAGTCAGATCCTAGCTTTGAGGATCTCTCTCTTTGAGGGATAGGAATGGGCAGGGTGCCTTTTACTGTAATTTCTTATTCAGTATATCTATCATGATCTATCTGTCATCAATAACAATTTAATCTGAACTAACCCTGGTTATTTTTCAAAGAACTGCTGGGATCCAGTCAATAACTGTGATGCAGAAGATGTAAAGAGCTCATGCTCACTCAAGGAGTGCCTGAAGAGCCGCCGTTTCTTTCCAAGATCTCCTAGTTTCTCTGTCAAGCCCCATTGCAATTACTTACACAGTGTGTGCTGGTGATGCTGACAGAGCTGGAGATGAATGTTAGCCCATTGTTCATGCTGACTTGTAGGAAAACCACCCTAAAGCACAAAACAGATACACTTATTTTTAATGTCATCTTTATACCCATTGTTCCCTTTATTCTGGCTGTGCGTTAGCCATTAACTCATGAACACGCATAGATAGCATGTCCTGCTGAGTCAAGGCATTTTCATGGCTTCAGGTGCTTACCTGTATTTGTCTCACTGTTTGCCCAGGAGCTACCCTTTTTATGTTGGCTTAATTGAATCGGGACATATGTTCTTTATTAAAAAACTTCCATCCCACCTGGGGCAAAGGGCGCTAGGACAGTGAGTCACAACATAAAGTCTCAGACATTTGCAATACTACCCTAGATAGCACAAGAAAATTTAAGGCTTTTTTTTTTAAACCCCTTATGCAGCTTAAAGAACCAGAATGTGTTTTCTTTTATATCCAAGTAAATCCAGAATCCAGGTCAAGCAGTAAAACCACTGAAATGATAGTGAAATTAAAGAATTTGGCACTAGCCATTCTCCAGTATCAGAGAAAGAGTCCAAGGGAAAAAAGAAAAAAGAAAACCAACAAGCAAACAAAAAAACCCACAAAAAAACCACCTAACAACTTCCCCTCACCCACAAATAGGAAAGGGGAGGGAGGCATTCCCCCTCACCCCCAGTACAGTATTTAAGCACATGATCATGCAGGGGGAAGGCAGGGCCTTGTTCCATGTCTCCCAGGACTTTGCAGGATTAGAATAGCTGAAAAATACCAAGACTAGCCAGAGCAGAGCAAAACACAGGAAGCAACATGTACAACAGCAGCAAGGAATTCAAATCAATCATCTCTTTTCAACCAAAATGAAAAGCTTGCCTGGAATTCAATTACCTTTTGGTCTGAAAAAAGGGGATGTAGGAACAGAGGAGAAATCACCATCCTATGATTCTATGATATGGGACCATGGTCCAACAAGGCCTTTGGTTAAGCTGTGCTAAACACCCAGCAGTGAACAGAGCTATGCTGACTCGTATTAGCAGAGGATTTGGCACAGAAGGAATGGAGGTAATCCTACCACGCACATACAAATCTATTAGCTTGGCACTTTGGGCAAAATTCTGAGCTCTTAGCTCAGTAATGACACCCTCATCCAGAAGTCCCCTCTCCCTTCACATGTGCTGGAAAGCAATACTTACTGTCCAGCATCTTCTATCACTGGGGCAGGACAAAGTAAGTAAGTATCATGAACAAGGGTTGGCTTTTCATCTGAAAAGAAATTAATATAACGGTCAGGGATGAAAAAAAGAAATTGTCCCAAGCAGGTCACCCCCTGCAGAAGCACTGACACCAGTGAGAGCCACAGACAAATTCAGTATATAGGCAAGCACCACTATTCCCCTATAGTACTAATTACAAAGCCAATTACTAGGATGACCATTCTTGTTGATGCCAATATAAGGTTATCAGGCTAGAGATACCACAGCTAAGAAATGGAAGTACATCTCTGTTCCTGACAGCAGTGATCTGACATTTGGAAGGCAGCTTTGAACAATATTCATCTTGTCTGTCTGACAAATGCATGCAAACTCATACTGAATATTCTGACCCCACAAGTTACTCAAGGGGTCTAAAGTATGGGGTTCAATTTTTGCCTACCCAATTTCAAACACACACATAGGAGAAGCCAAGGCTGCACTGTTGGAGCCCAGGGAAAAGGAAGAACAGTGATGGGGTGGAATTGAAGTGGACAGACACCAGAGGCAAAACCTCCCCCCACGGTTGGTCATTTACGGGAGACAGGCAGAGAGGTGTCATGACTGATGTTACTGTGAGGACCTGTCCTGCACTTGCTGCTGCTTTTCCTGTCCCCAACCTCCCCTCTGTGGCAGCTCATCTGGAAGCCGCCAATGTTTATAGGGGTTTGGTGCAGGCAGAGCCAAAAGCAAGGCCACAGGTGTTTTCCTGCCTCCCTGCACTCTGCTGCTCCAAGAGGCAGCCATGCTAATCTTGTTGCTTTCAGAAGCAATATCCAGAAAGTCAAGTCTCATGAACACCAATATGAGGCCCAGCAGTAACCCTGCAATGCCACTCTACTAAAAGTGAGTAAGCTGAGGCACAAAAGCAGACAAATCACTGCTGAGATGGCCCCTTAGCTCTAAATGGCCCAACAAAGCAGCTAAGGTGCTAGTCCAGAGAAAGACTGGTCCATGAAAGTCCAACACAAGTGAATTAAGGGCTGGTAAAAGCTGCCAGCTTATTTAAACCTTACAGGCTCGATTACTCTTTCTACCGAGGAAAAAAAAAATTAACTTGAGCAACAACAGATATGAGAGTTGTTCCTTCATGCTTCACCCACCCCAAGCACACCTGAAGGAGATGAGACCATGGAAATTATAGTGATATGTTTTAGGGCTAGCTTGAAGAAAAAAAGCCAGCCAGCATAGATCAGTGTCTCATCACAATATCTGTTGCAGACCTACGCCAAGGAGAACACAGCACAGAGGAGATACAGAATTAGGGCAGTTTTCCTCCTATGCAATTCCAAGCCTGGGTCAGCACTCACTTTGTGAAGTCCAGTCAAGGTGTCAGTGCATTAGGGACAAGGAAGAAAAAAACAAAAGTCTGTCTACCTGGTAAACCACAAGCAACAAATCCCTGGCAAAGGCCATCTGTAAGTGGAAAGAGAGCAAGACCACCAGAGTTTATTTAATGCAGCCTCCATGAAGGCAACCAGGATGGGAAACGAAGGAGCCATTCATGTACTCCCTCTTGTAAGTGAATTCATTGCTAGGGAAGGCACCAGCCTGACCGTGACAGGATATGAAAGCCCGTACTGTGCTCAGCCAACAAGGGTAGCACATACAGAAAAGGAGCAAAGCTCCCCTCCCCACGCTGTGCTTCACCCTGCCAGACATACACTGCTTCTCGGGAATAAGAGAAGACTACTGAGAAAATGGACACTCTATCTTTTTTGGCCATTCAGTCCTTTGCCTGGCTGCTGAGACAGCAAACAAAAGACCCTGTTTAAGCACAAGGATGACAGGGAGTTTCCACGTTACATGCTCTCTGTGATGAGACCAGCAACTGGCATCAGAGAGGAATGGAACAGGGCTAGGAGGGCCCTGCTTTATGGTGAGTGTCTCCTGAACTGGTGAATAAATAGTCCAAAGACACCACCAAGTGATCAAGATAGCATTATTTCTTTTTACTGTTGATGAACAAGGGAATGGGGAACAATTTTATTTCTCCCTCTTGAAACCTGACAACCAGTCTTCACTGGCTGTATGCATAACCTACGTGCATCATTACAATTATGCTGACATTCACTGGGCAGCAGCACGCCCCATGTAAGCCCTCACAACACAATGCCCACAGGTCACAGGATTGAAAAAGGATGAATTTCAAGCTTCTGTTAGGTGTAGGTCACTACCCAGCTCTCTCCACTGCAAGGGCTCCCCCAACATGGACGAGAGGTGGGCTGTGTCACCTGTCACCCACAAGGTGTCACAGCCACAGGGGGCACTGGAATCCATCAGCCTACAAACTTACTGATAGTAAGGCTGTCATTGAGCTTGAAGCTGCAGAGTACCTGGTCGATATTCCTTGCATGATAAAAGCCGTTGCCTCTTACCACAACCTGAAAGGATTCTGTAAGTAAAAACAGGAAAGTTATGAAAAATAGCTCAAATACAGCATTTCTTTCCAGAGTGATCTGAAGTACAACATGACAATGGCTCTTCTCTGCCCTATACCCGAATCAAAACATTTGCACTGACACTCTCAATATTCAGCAGCAACGGCCAGGAGTGACATAGTGGCACCGGTGCTTCACAGAGCAACAATCATCTCAAGGCTGCTCCCGCAAGCATTCCACTGACCCTCGAAGCCTTAATTAACGGTACCACAGTAGTACTGTGAGCCTGACATGGCTGATGTCATCTCATGGCTCCTCCCTGGCTTTTGGGCCAGACATCTTTGCTAACTATAAGCACCAGTCCTTCCTCCTACCTCCAAAGCAGATGGCATTTGGCTTTCAGCAGCAGCTCTGTTCAGGTAAGGCCTCCCCCCAGCCTCCTTTTCTCTAGGCTAAACAACCCCAGTTCCCTCAGCCGCTCCTCGTAAGACTTGTTCTCTACACCCTTCACCAGCTTCGTTGACCTTCTCTGGACAAGCTCCAGCAACTCCATCTCGTCCTTGTAGTGGGGGGCCCAAAACTGAACATAGTATTTGAGATGTGGCCTCACCAGTGCCGAGTACAGGGGCCTGATTACTTCCAAACTCCTGCTGGCCACACTATTCCTGTTACAAGCTAGGATGCCGTTGGCCTTCTTGGCCACCTGGGCACACTGCTGGCTCATGTTCAGCTGCCTGTCAACCAACACCACCAGGTCCTTTTCCGCCAGGCAGCTTTCCAGCCACTCTTCCCCAAGCCTGTAGCATTGCATGGGGCTCTTATGAGCCAAGTTCAGGACCCAGCACTTAGTCTTACTGAACATCACACAGTTGGCCTTGGCCCACTGATAGAGACTGTCCAGACTTCTCTGCAGAGCCCTCCTACCCTCGAGCAGATCGACACTCCCACCCAGCTTGGTGTCATCTGCAAACTTACTGAGGGTACATTCGATCCCCTCATCCAGATCATTGATAAAGATGTTAAACAGAACTGGTCCCAGTACTGAGCCCTGGGGAACATCACTTGTGACCGGCTGCTCAAGGGAGACCTTTGTGCTCCCTATGGCTAACTGAAAGGAGGTTGGAGTGACGTGGGTGTCAGCCTCTTTTCCCAAGTAGTAAGCGATAGGACAAGAGGAAACGGCCTCAAATTGCACCAGGGAAGGTTTAGATTAGATATTAGGAAAAATTTCTTCACTGAAAGGCTTATCAAGACTTGGAACAGGTTGCCCAGGGAAGTGGTTGAGTCACCATCCCTGGAGGTATTTAAAAGACGTGTAGATGTGGCACTTCGGGACATGATCTAGTGGGACTTTGCAGTGTTAGGTTTATGGCTGGACTCGATTAACTTAAAGGTCTTTTCCAACCTAAACGATTCTATGATTCTATGACAGATGCAGACAAACAGGACTCCCCTCAATGCTCCCCTGTGAATCGGTGAGGAAGGTTTGCATTTGGTACAAGTCCTGGAAAAATACAATCTTTCAGCCCATATAAGAACTGAGCCTGTGCACAGCCCCATTAGCATCTGGTGCACATGGGAATAACTAAAGACCCAGGTGCTGCACTTTTCTTTGTGCTCTTCCCCCACACACTGGCCCCAGCAGCAGAAACCACCAGTAGCACAAGAAGTGACCTGCCACATCAGACACACTGTCTGCTGGCCAGACCAAGCGCCCCTAAACCTGCCCTTCAGCTGCTCTCAACTTCTGTTGCTTCAGTCCTGATGGTGGGGCAGTGGGACACCTATGATTTTTGTCATTACTGTGATAAGCAACAGTGATTTGTTCATTCAAGTAGAAAAAGTATTGTCAGTTTTTTCAGCCAACCTTTCAATGGCCTTTTTACCCATAAAGCTGTTTCACATCTGAGTAAAGCCAGCCTAGGATGGGTACTGTCAGAAGCGAGATCCCAACTGCACATGCCCTCCACTGTTAGCACTACTGATCATGTTGCAGTGCACTGAGCTTGCTCACATACCTGATAAATAATCCTCTGTTTGTTGCCAGAGAGATCAGTAAGGTGATCTGACTGGCTGAGATCTGCTGGGAATAGAAATATGCAGAAGGGAAGGGACAGAGACAAGTGGTGAGTTTATATCTGTCGTGAAACACCCTTGAGTCAGTGTACCCACGACAGTTAGAAACAGGAAAGATAATTTGAGGAAGAAGGTATTAAGAAGCCTGGTTTGGTTTCTCAGCTTCTCCACAGCAAGCTTTTAAAATTATTTCTTACTAATCTGTATGTGTAACGCTTCTCAGAGCACTGATAACAGCACGACACAACTGTTTGCTGCTCTTCATTCCCTTTTACCTTACACAGGCAGAGCCCAGCACCAAGTCACAGTCTGCTTCCTCTTGGGGCCAGCCCAAATTGCCAAACTATGCACAGGATGCACCAGGGGGAAAGTGGCAAGGGAAGCTTCCCTCTAGGTCACAAAATGCATTGTAGCTGTTACACTGATCACAGAGACAACATTTTCAATGCAGGCAGGCGGAGAGACATTACAAATTTGTTCCACGCCAAATGTATTTTTGAAACTCCCTCTGATGCTACACACAAGAAGCCAGCTGACAGCCAAGACCCATGGCACACAGCGAGTGACAGCACAGAAGCTGCACTTTCACAGGTACATCTCCTGCTTCCACTGAATCCTCCACAGATCTTGCTTATACCGGCCACTGAGCAGCATTTGAGACCAGCCCAATACCAGAGGGATACCAGCACAACACAGGACCAATTAATCTTCAAGTTACACATCGAAAAATCTAGAATAAACTCCACAGAAGCTCTCCACTAGCAGCAAGTAAAACCACGAACAAGTCTACATGCATTATCAATTACACTTTGACCAACACACTAAAAATGAGAGGAAAACAATGTTGATATGATTGCAGCGAGCCATACCTCAGTTTTAGTGATATGAGTTCTGGCTTTTGATAACATTTCATATGATGCACTGCCATGTTATTTGTATGCTTTGGAGGAAGGACTTGTTATTGGACAACACTACACGAGGCCCAAAGGTGGCTGAAATGCATACTCAGCTTAGTCTGCCTGCTCTTCACTATTAAGTTGCTGCAAGGCAAGCTAGGATGAGGACGTGGAGTGCTTTAACTTTTCCGTACAAGCAGCTTATTCTTGCCAAACACACATTCTCACTATATCAAGGTCTAATGCAACTCCAAACAAATTGGACAAGTGCATGCACAAGTTACAGTCAAGCACTGGAAACCCACACTATGGTTTTCCTCATAGTAACTTTCACTTAGAGTAGTGCTCTGAACTGATACAGGCTGCAAGGAACACGGGAATCGGAGAAGATATTTTGGGAGAGGAAAAAGAAAATATCTACTGGAGTGCATATTAAAGTGAAACACATACTTTGGCACTTTGCTGAAGAAAGATCATCAAATTTGAGACCTCGCTGAGCACATCAAGAGCCAAACACACAAAGCCAGAATCAGAATCTGGCATCTTTGTTAAGGCAAGGGTTATACCTCCTGGTTCCCACTGTGGGTGGAGGGCACTTTAAACAAATAAAATGCACCTGGGTCAGGGCAACCCCCACTATCAATATAGGCTGGGAGATGGAGGGATTGAGAGCAGTCCTCCTGAGAAGGACTTGGGCGTACTGATGGATGAAAAGCTGGACATCACCCGGCAATGTGTGGTCGCAGCCCAGAAGGCCAACTGTATCCTGGGCTGCATCCAAACAAGCGTGGCCAGCAGGTCGAGGGAGGTGATTTTGCCCCTCTACTCTTCTCTGGTGAGACTCCACCTGGAGTCCTGCGTACAGGAGCCCTCAGCACAGGAAAGACATGGTGCTGTTGGAGCAGGTCCAGAGGAGGGCCACAAAAATGATCAGACTGATGGAGCACCTCTCCTGTGAGGAAAAGCTGAAAAGAGTTGAGGTTGTTCAGCCTGGAGAAGAGAAGGCTGCGGGGACACCTTATTGCGGCCTTTCAGTACTTAAAGGGGGCCTGTAGGAAAGATGGGGACAAACTTTTTATCAGGGCCTATTTCAATAGGACAAGGGGTAATGGTTTTAAACTAAAAGAGGGCAGAGTTTGACTGGATATAAGGAAGAAATTTTTCACCATGAGGGTGGTGAAACACTGGAACAGGTTGCCCGGAGAGGTGGTAGATACCCCATCCCTGGAAACATTCAAGGCCATGTTGGACGGGGCTCTGAGTAACCTGACCTAGTGGTAGATGTCCCTGCTCACTGCAGGGGGGTTAAACTTGATGACCTTTAAAGGTCCTTTCCAACCCACGCTATTCTAGTATTCTATGAAAAATGGACTATAGGTCAGATTCAGCTTCTACTTACTCCAGTAAGAATCTGGAGTTACTCTAAGTCTGATCCATGCCTTGAGCCATTCCACATCTAACCCAGCTGATATGCTGAGAGTTATTCTTGACAACGTTCCCTTTCTTTGCCAGCAGAGCTGAGAGTCATGGCCAGGCCTGAGGGCAACTGGGCCTCTGTTCACCCGCCAGAACTACCTGCCTTGGACCACGCATTACCCCAGACTTGCCTGTAGCCAGCCCACTCCACAGTAACTTGAACACCCACTTAAGATGATAATTTCTTTTTTTCTCTCGATTCTATATTATAATAAGAAGCCTGCTGAAATAAAATTGCACTTAGATTCCCCCCACCCCCACCCCACCCCAGATTAATGGTCTTAACAGGCAGCAGCCACAAAGGCTTAATTCACAACTATTTCAGTAGCTTTAAAAAGATGCAGCAAGTAAGAGACTTTCAGCACAAAACATCGAAGGTAAAAGCTATATCTAGGAGTTAGTCTTGGCAAGACAGTTTACCTCTCCTGCCCTTCTTTTCATCGTCAATGCCACTCTGCACAGTCAGTCGTGAATAACTGACTGGGTGGTAAACCTGTTCACCGACACAAGCTGACACCATAGTTTCAAAACCAGACTTGCACAGAAATATAAACAGCTGGTGCTGGATTTGGTTGTTGCTATTAAGAAGCTTGCCCCTTCGGATGCTCCATAGCATTAATGTGTTCTGGATGATGGTCTGTTGAAATGGCTAATTCCATTTAATTTTGTGCCCTGGTTCTGGCTGCGTCCTTTTCTTCCTTAGTTACTGTCAGATCGCAGATTGCAGCTTTTGACAAGACAGCGAAGGGAAAAAGGTCAGCACTGAAATAACCGGGCGGCGCTGGCAGCGAGATGGTAGGCTGAAGCTGGTGTGTGCTGGCTGCGCTGTCGGCTTCGCTTGTATGACTCTGATGAGAAGCTGACGGCTTGCATCCACACCTGGTAGTTGATGTGGCCAGTAAGATGCCACATCCAACAAAATCTTTCAATCACATCTGCGTGCCATAAGCATAATCAAAGCAATGATGCTGTCAAACTGAATATGAGGCACCTCCAATTCAGCACTGATAGCCTGTTTACAGGCTGCATGTATTGGTCACTTTAAATCAGAGGGAACAGGAAGGACCTAACTACATTGCTCCACATTGGGGATGATGAATTTGCAGAGTCAAAAAGCATTAAGCATCAGATAGCTGTCACAATGTGATGAGATCAATTTGTAAATGGACTTGCGAGACAGCTGCGTCACAGTGAGCCAGAGTCCCAACTAGAATTGTCACCACATGGAAATTTTTTCATCAGCATTTTACTAAACCTCTGTCAAGTCAAAAATGAAACTGAGATCAGAAGTAATCACCAGCACAGTGGCAATTATGAGTTGCAAGAACAGTTACAAGGAGTGGGTCAGTCTGCTCTAAGCCCTGATCGTGACTGGCTTCCACCAAGCAACAGAAAGCCCTCATGATCTCGTATCAGATTCTAAAAATTAGTAATAACGCTGAATAAAAGCCAAAGTTATTATCACCTCACTCAGGTAAGTTTCATGCAAAAAGTATTGACAGAGCCACATTTCAAGGCTGTAAACAAACAAGCTTCTTTGCTGGATAATGTGATAACATATTGCACTCTTTCAAAAGGTCTACTGTTTTTCAACCAACACTTTGAAATGCAAATTTGAATTACATATTTTTTAGAAAAACAAACAGAATTCCTCATTTAGAAAAAAGGGGGAGGAATGTTGCATTTCTAGAAAATATTATGTTCTAATTCAGCCATTTCTAAATGCAGGTGTATATATATTTTTTACATATGATTCAATGGCTATATATTTTACCTATATGTTACAGTAAACTGTATTAATAATTATCTAAACTTAAAAAGCATTAAAATTCTGAGATTACTTCATAGGCTTCAGTACTTTTTGTGCTAAAGTCCCAACAAAGTACTTTAAAAAAAAAAAAAAAAAATCACATTATATACAGAGTAGAACTGTAT
>Ga0065711_1036055_pt1 | contig 21505 bp, 14 predicted proteins | sample Hoacrofraction12_FD_59098 | JGI IMG/M metagenome (GOLD analysis project Ga0065711, IMG submission 59098) | Hoatzin crop microbial communities from Cojedes, Venezuela - Epithelial fraction 12 v2 (version 2) | ecosystem: Host-associated > Birds > Digestive system > Esophagus > Crop | place... | reverse complement strand
CCTGTCATCCACCAGGACACCCAGGTCCCTCTCTGCAGAGCTGCTCTCCAGCAGGTCTGCCCCAAGCCTGTACTGATGCATGGGGTTGTTCCTCCCCAGGTGCAGGACCCTGCACTTGCCCTTGCTGAACCTCACCAGGTTCCTCTCTGCCCAACTCTCCAGTCTGTCCAGGTCTCACTGGATCCAGCACAGCCTGCCAGTGTATCCTCCACTCCTCCCAGTTTGGTGTCATCAGCAAACTTGCTGAGGGTACATTCTAACTCTTCATCCAGGTCATTGATGAAGAAGTTAAACAAGACTGGGCCCAGTACTGACCCCTGAGGGACAGCACTAGTCACAGGCCTCCAACCAGACTCAGCGCCGCTGATGCCAACCCTCTGAGCTCGGCCATTCAGCCAGTTCTCAATCCACCTCCATTCACCACATTTATTCTCAGTGAACCCTGTTATCATGACTTCCACAGTTTCTTTCAGTTCTACTCACGCCACCTCCATCACTGAGCTCCACCTTCAATGCAACAGATATTCTCCGATATTTTCACCAGATATTTCTGTACAGTCCACAAATACTGACCCATTTCAGCAAAACGCTCCTTCCCCTTCCCCATCAGGAACCTCTGAATAAACTCTGCCTAGCGGCTCTCTCTGTGTGCGTACTTCGGCTGCGAAACTATTTTTGTATAGAACTGCAAGCATGACATGTGTGCTGTATGCCTCCTAAGAAACATAGATCCCCACGGTCCTTCTCTTCTTCCCAGAGTTCCTTTGAAGCAACCTCCCACTAAATACCTTTGTTCTACTGTTTTCAGAAATTCCCCATCCATTTACTTTCTGATTCTCCTTATGCTAGATTGCTTGTGCAAGACTCTTTTTTTCTGAAGGGAAAAAACCCAAAAGCCTCGGAGAAAGCTTGTTTAACACCATTTAAACCTCTCCTACAAATCCTTATTTAAAAACAAGCCCAACCAAAATTAGACTGAGAGAAAAATCAAAGAAGCATCTCTAAACTCTGATTTTAATGATCAAACTAACCGTGGGATGTTGCTAGAGTGTAGAAAAAAGAAAGATCTAATCGCAGTAAGAGGTGAGCGAGACAGGTCAAAAGGCAAATCAGGGGAAATAGAGGGAAAGCAAGGACAGATCCCCAAAAAACACAAATGAATGGGCTGGGCCGAAAGGGAAGCGGGGATAGGTGGAAAGCTAAGAAGACTGGTATGGTTTCAGGGAGAAAACCTCCAAGTTCAGAGACGTGTTTAAACATTTTTGGGCTTGCTGAAACCTAAACAACAAAACCCATTGAGTTAAGTATTCTAACAGAAGACGTATTCCCTGCATAACTGCAAGTGACATGTGGAGAAAATGTGACTTTCAAAGTAATAGCTCTTGTAAACCATTTAATCTTTGCTTTATTAAATGCAAAAAGGGGACAAAGTAAAACGACTGTCAGAGAAGGAGCACTGTTGTAGATGGCATTTAAACATCATGAGCCTCATGGATAAGTAATGCGTATATTCAAGAATACAGTACAAAGGCTACTTCACACTTCCGTGACCTTTTTGCCGAGGGAGCTGCTATTTCACTTCTCAGTAATGAGATTTCTTTAGTGCTTAGAAATTCAGATTGAACTGGGAGAGCCACAGGAGCCTTGATGCAAGGTGTTTTTACTAAAAGAATTATGCTTGCATTTATAAGTGAAAGATCAATATTAAATTAGCTTTTGCATCGAAAGAAGGGTGCTGTTTCTTTGCGGCAGGCTATCACTTCATCACATAAATCAATATCTTGCCATCAAGAAAGCCCCTAATAGCTTCTGGATACCACATGGAGAGCTGCTGATTTTTAGCTCTGTCTGGTACAGTATTGCCTCTTTTAAAATTCTGCTTTTAAGTTCTAAACACCAGCTGGGGAGATAGATGTAACCAGAGCAGTCACCTGTAGAAAAAAATACCTGACTACTAATAACCCTCAAATAACTGTTTCAGAACACACATAAAAAGGCAATTGTATGTAGAGAAAGGAAACCTAAGTTATATCAGTCAGGTGTAGGCTAGATGGAACAGCTGACGCCATGAAATTTGATGTTTCCTTCCAAAACCCTCATGTGTGAGGAGCTGTGAATTCTCATTCCTTTCCTCTTGGCGTTTCACAGCTGTTGAGCAACGCTGCTGCGACCGTGCTGCGACCAAAGCGAAGGGGGCCAGGACTGAAAGTGTTCAGTGCTGTGTTCTTTCCCAAGTGCAATACTGAGTGTCAGCACCCCTTGCTCACATGCCTCTTCTCAGCCCCACAAAACGTCTACCAGTCAAATGAAAAGCTTGCTTTTGCTTGACCAGTCCACCTCCCTTCTTCATTCTATTGATTCAGTCCTTCTGAGAGATGGGCAACGCCTTCACACAGCCGTGGACCCGTCACAGGAACATGATTCAGGTTTCAAATCCATAAATTGTTTGGTGCTCATGCACTACCACACTGCTTTTAATCTCATGACCAGATAATATCTTTAAAGGATGTGTTTTATTTGGTACGACCGTGAGCAGTACTCCATGAGCAACTGTTCCGGTTTTAATTTTGTTCTCATGATGCAAAGCTTGGTGCAAGCCTTTTTCACTGAAAGGGAATTCAGACTTTGTTCTGAAGAAAGAAATATTTCTTTCCTCCTGGGCATATCGATGCCCTTTATTACCACTATGTTGGGATTCACAAATATTAATGTTAATTCACAGTGTTACAAAACACCTGTGACATCAGAAAATATGTTTGGTTTTGACTTGTAAATGCAGGGAAAAAAGCACAGATAACTAAGGTAAAAGTACAGCTACTCCAGTGCCCAGTGCACACCTGTGAGATGAAAAATTCCCTTATTACGATCTGCTCTCAGTGGTAGCAGTAAATAACTGACCATGGCAGTTTGTGGGTGCATCAAAACTCTTCGAGTAAAAGTCTTACTGCCACGGATTTCACCCATTACACAGGGGGAGGATGCCCACATGCTGAAAAAGAGCCTTTATCATGATTACAACAGTGCAGAAAGGAAGTATTCTTGTAAAAGTCCCTCATCAATAACCTGAGGGCACATTTGACACAGCGTGACCCACTGGCCAACACTGAAGTAACAAGGTGAGGAATGATAGAAACATAGGTTGGAAAAGACCTCTAAGATGATCAAGTCCAACCATCCACCCGACACCACCATGCCTACTAAACCATATCCCAAAGTGACACATCTGCACGTTTTTTTAACACTTCAGGGGACGGTGACTCAACCACCTCCCTGGGCAGCCTGGTCCAATGCCTGACCACTCTTTCAGTGAAGAAATTTTTCCTAATATCCAATCTAAATCTCCCTGATGCAACGTGAGGCCATTGCCTCTCGTCCTGTTGCTGGTTACCTGGGAGAAGAGACCAACATCCACCTCACTGCACCCTCCTTTCAGGCAGTTGTAGAGAGCAATGAGGTCCTCCCTCAGCCTCCTCTTCTGCAGACTGAACAGCCCCAGCTCCCTCAGCCGCTCCTCACCAGACTTGTTCTCCAGACCCCTCACCAGCCTCGCTGCCCTTCTCTGGACACGCTCCAGCCCCTCAATGTCCTTCTTGTAGCGAGGGGCCCAACACTGAACACAGCACTCGAGGTGCGGCCTCACCAGTGCTGAGTACAGGGGCACGATCCCCTCCCTGCTCCTGCTGGCCACACCATTCCTGATCCAAGCCAGGATGCCCTTGGCCTTCGTGGCCACCTGGGCACACTGCTGGCTCACGTTCAGCCAGCTGTTGACCAACACCCCAAGGTCCTTTTCTGCCAGGCATCTTTCCAGCCACTCCTCCCCAAGCCTGGAGCATTGCATGGGGTTGTTGTGACCCATGTGCAGGACCCAGCATTTGGCCTTGCTGAAACTCACACAGTTGGCCTCAGCCCATCGATCCAGCCTGTCCAGATCCCTCTGCAGAGCCTTCCTACCCTCAAGCAGATCAACACTCCCACCCAGCTTGGTGTCATCTGCACACTTACTGAGTCCCCTCATCCACACCATTGCTAAAGATGTTAAACAAGACCAGACCCAAAGCTGAGCCCTGGGGAACGGCACTCGTGACCGGCCACCAGCTGGATTGAACTCCAATCACCACCCCTCTCTGCGCTCGGCCATTCAGCCAGTTCTTTACACTGGAAGGATGGTCTTTTTAAAAAGCCAAGCACAAAAACCATGCAAGGCAAAGGTGAAGGTGATCAAGCAGCACGCGGGCTCAGATGTAAAATTATGATGCATTCAGGTGGATAAAAGACGCCCGTCTCCAACAGGCTTGTGCGATCACCCAGGCACGACTCCGTCACTCCCACCTGAGCACTGGCACTGCAGGACACTGGGGATCCGCAGGGACCTCTAACAACACTTCCACTGCCCTTCAGTCATGCCCTACTTTCCCTTTTTTTCCATTTCAGAAATCTTAATATTTCGCACGACAAATTCAAACCCAGATCCAGACATGATTCTCCTGTGATATGAAGGTATTCCAAACAAAGGATGAAATCACAGTGCTGATGAACTCAGTCAAAATATTTAAATTTCATTTCAGCCAAGACATTCTGTCACCTACTCGGGCTGGCCTTGGCAAACTCCACACATGAGCAGCTAATTAATGGAGTACACCTACCTGAACAACACAGAAATTAAATGCAGATGGTAAAAGGAAGTTCTGTTAGGCTTGGGAAGATAAAAAGTTTTTCATTAAATAACCTCCCCACTGGGAAACAAAGGTAAATATAATGATGTCTATGGCTCTTCTGTATTAATTCTCCAGTTCTTTGGATGGTTTTGCTTTAACTCCAAATATATTAAGTTCAAATGCTCAGATATTTTCCACCTTTTATTCCACAGCCATGATATTTTGAGTTCTAATAATTTACAATCACCATGTTTTGTCTGGACTTGCAAATAATCTAATTAAGGAAACACAAACAACCCCAGTGACTTATATAACTTAGCAACCATCATCACTTCTCAAGTTCAACTATTCACAATGAATTACTCACAAGACATTCACATGGAAAACTTGTTTTGAAGAAATACACAAATCATTTCAGACATCCAGTCTCAGCACTTCATAATCAGCTCAGAACGGAAGCAGGCACAATTAGACTAATTGTTCACTATAAATTATTCACTCAGCTCTACACTTGCTAATCTAATGTCAATTGATGTTTATGTGTGAAGGAGGAAGAAATGGCACTTTGCAGACTGACTAGCTTCAGACAATGCACACGGTTTGTTGTGATTTACGGCAGCGTCACCTCCACAGCTGCCTGAACGCCAAACTGAGCTGAATCCCCGTGCGCAGCCCCTGACGCCTGGAGGGGATGCAGCTCTGGCACGCTGATAGAAACTCCAGATCCCAAACACAATACAGCTAAACAACATGTGCATTACTCTGCACCTTAAAGGAAAAATTGGCTTCGAAGGATATTCTCTCTTCTTCTTGCCAGTGATTAATAGCTACTTATCTTTTTTCCAGCAAATTGCTACTATTTTTTGAAATCTGATTTGAATTAAGAACTACCTCCCAGAGGGGATGAGGAGCAAAGCTGTTTTCTCTAGGAAGATAGTTGTCAGAGTTCAAGTAACAAGTCTTGCAGGCATTCAGAACAGTAGAGAAAACAACAGATCAACTGGAAAGTACTGTGTGTAAATAGACTGAGTAGGCTATTTATTTTATTTATGCATATAAATAAATGCATATGCATATGGAAACGAAAACAGCAGTCGGATCCCTCTGCAACGTGATATTTATCCTGTCTTTCACAGAATCTTTCTACAAACAAACTGGGCTCAGGGAGTTTGGTTCCTAGCGACAGGGCTGCTTCACTTTTCCTTGAGGTGTTGCAGATCATTAGTAGAGACTGACAGATTGAAGTTTTCTTGGAACACACAAAGAAACATTAAGAAAGAATGTCTTTATGGGTCGGCTTCATGAAACACCCACGCCTACCTCGTACATCTCATGTTACCCATGGCTGGAACAGGGAGTGGTGGCCAGCAGGTAAGAGAATCCACCTCCAGGCTCAAAACAACCCCCTTCTCCTCTGACCTGGGCAGCTGACAACAGAAAACCTGTAACATCCTGGTGAAGTTTGGTCTGCCAGCTTAATGGCTATTTTGCCACCTACAGAGTAGTCCTGTCTTGCTCATTGCTCAGAAGGTTAACATCATATAGATGCTATGGTTTTTAAATAGAAAGCATTCTTTATAAAAATTTGCTCTATTTGTTATCTCGCGGACACAGAGAGTGGAGGGAGCCTGGAGGGTGCTGATAAAAAGGACTGTGCTAGACAAATGAATGGAAAGGTGCTGTGCCCAGCCTTTAAAACTTGTCACTCAGACGGAGCAATTCATTCTGCAGATAAGCAGTTTCTGTGGAGGCCTTTTAAAGGGGGAGTGCTTGAATACTCTTCTTTTTCAGGAAGGGCAGAGAAGAGAATTGAGGCACATTTGATCAAGATGTGGACTGAATACAAACTGTGTGGCCAGAAGTCAAGATATTGTTTTTATCACCACTACTCCCCTTTTTTAGCATAGACCTCATCTCTTCAAAGAATTAATCATTTGTTAGTCACTTCATACCAAACTGAAGTGCTCATTTCCTGAAAATACTATACATTTTTAGTGGTGTGAGAGAGGGTTTTTAAAAGGTTTGTGCCCTTTGCTGGGCTCATCCACTGTATTCAAAGCACTACGCAGAATTTGACTTGCTGTCTGTTTATAACATATGAAACTTGAACACTGATTTTTAATGATTGTAAACTACCAATGCCAAGTCATTTCAGATTGTTGCTGAACAACAAGTTCACACAAGTATGCAGATCGTCAGCAGGGCAAGTGCAACGAAGTTACTGAACACCAGCTATCACTAGGAAAGGATCTGACCTAAGATCTTAGCAAGAACACCCGGCACTAAGTAATATTTACAGCATCTGTAAGATATTTTTTAAATCCATCCTTCCAGCAGATCTTTAAAGTCATTTTCACTGTTCCTCTGAAGCTACTCAGGTCCTTCACAAAATGAGTGATTGTGCACATGTATTAAATGTCTACTTGCTATCTATTCGTTTATTTTCTTTACTGTTCTCAACACCGTGCTGCCTGTTCTGAATCTGCAAAGACCACGAGCACCTTCGTTCCACCACTGCTGCTTACAGACACCCAAACGGCAGCCCCGCTCCACCCCCTGAAGCCAACGGCCAAACACCGAATTACAGAGAGTGGATTTGGCCAGCCGTGTGCCAAGGTGCTAACGCCCACGGGACGTGGACATTCCTTAGGCACAGGTGGCCTGCATCGTGTGAAAACCTGACGCCACATGGCACTCCACTTGCTATAAATGAGGAGGTTATACACAAGCACAGGCACGTGCAGGGGTGAAGCAGGCTTCAAGACGAGACAAGAAGTAACAAGGTGCATGCTCAATACCAGTCAAGTATTTTGCAGAGAGAAAATGGAGGGGCACATGGTGAACCTCCAAAGAGCTATCCTCACCTGACTTTGTCGCTAAAGCCACATACTTCCCTGACTTCGGATGTACTTGCTCGGCCATCCCCCTGTCTGCACTTTCTTGTCTTCAACAGCCTGGTGAGCGTAATCGGTTTCTTTCACACTTATTGTCAGTTCCACTTTCTGGCTCATATGGAAGAACTCCTTTATCCACTCTTGTAGTTCTCGCCTGCTTCATACAGACAAAAAATACGATGCAGAAACCTGAAATGATTCAGTTATGTTATTTCTTCTACGTTTTCCTTTTGCTTCTAAAACCTCCAGCTCTTTGCAAGAAAAAATATTTCATCCTTCAGTATTTCTTTCTGTAGAAAGCAAAAAGTCTGAATTTCGCAGAACAGTATATAACAATACATTTTATGTTCAATAACAAAGAATTAATTTTAGATGCTGAAAAGCAAATATACATACAGTGAGAGAAAGAGCGCTTATTGGGTGTATTTCAGTGGTCTTACCATCACTGTGTGTAGGCACCTCCCAGCCTATTCTCACAATCACTCTGTATGGAAAATGAGTATTATTCCTGTTTCACAGTTATGGACCCAAGATCCAGAGGAGACAGAGAGGTGTTTGCACGATGTAGTTTGGTCTGCGTAGTCTTCCTGGATACTTCACACAGAGACAGCCTTTCTTTAGAAGGCAAACCAAACACTCAAGTTAGGATCCTGCTTTGCACTGTCACTGGAGAAACGTCTGTCTTCCCTCAAGGATTATACAGGAAAATTTGTACTTCCTGAAGTCGGCATTTAAGGTCAAATCATACAGCAAGGTGCTGAGTGACAAAACTCACCATCCCAAAACTGAGAAAAAGTAAGAGATGAAACCGAGATTCCTTTGCGTGTCTCCTGTATGCCTGGCTTGGCTTGCTAGCTCTCTTGCTAGGGAACCACTGCCTGAGCTTGTCTGTCCCCTGTGCTTAACGCCAGCCGCCCTCCCTCTCTCGGAACCGGGCGGCTCGGCTGTGCCAGCGCTTCATTTCTTCCCATCCCCACGCGTACACCTGCAGGAAATCTTCACAGTCAGCTGCCAGACAGCATCCAGCACGCTTAATTCTTTCTCAGTCCCTCTGTTGCCCGAGCAGAGCCAGCCATCACCCCACCGCCTGATAATTTCTAAGTGTGTTCCACTACCCTCAATTTTTTTTAGCATCGAAGCGCGTTGCTGATACCACTTTATGCATATTTGTTCCTGTTTCTGCTGGCCAAACTCCTGGCTGCCGCTTGCTACGCAACACAGATGAAAGCTGGCAGGAAGCGCTCTTTGGAATAAACCAAATCCAACCCGAAATTACCCACGCTCTGTCCTTTTCGTCTGGTTAAGAGAAGACCGACTGGAAACACCCGAGCTGAGTCTCTTCTTTGTCTTCGGTGCCAATTACCCGAAATGAAGCCTACAATTCTGATAGCTGGGCAGGGACTATATTAATGGAGCTGGAAAAATCAAGTGTCCTGGGCGAAGTCCGTGAGCTTTTAGGGCCCAGCTGCGCTTCCAATGGACACATCGCTGTACGAACATCAGTTATAGAGCTGACTTTCAGACGCAAGCCAGTCAAGAAGGTGGGGGTCCAAACGTCTTCATTATCTGCTCAGCACTCTGTGCTAATTATTTTCACATTCAGAGCACTACATGGAACGGAAAAAGCGGATTTCATAACGCCCTTCTGCAGTTAATGGATGTGATTGGGAGCAATTTCTCCAGTGGGGCTTTCTGCCTTCTCATACTTGCTCTACTTTTCCAGCATGTTCCAGGGGAATGTTTTTTGGCATTTGTCAGCGTAATTTCAAATATCTCTTTCCTACAGTTCATACCACAGGACATGACTCAATTTCTTCATTATAATAAATCTCCCTCTAACTGAAAAGCCTGGCAGGAATATACGATACTTCCCTGCTCTAAACAAAGTGGGTGGTTTTGAGCTCACCTGTCCTCGTGATTTTCTTATGATTATTCACCTATATTATCCAGAGGAGAAAGCTTTGAATAAAGCAATTTCAAAGTCTTAAGATGCCTTGCACATAAAAAAAATCAGATCCAGCTGCAAAGAATCCTTCGAGTTTCCTGGTGTCTCAGGTTCCTGACTAATTAATTAGAACATCAGCCGCTTGGCACTTCCACCTGACTGCGCCCTCCCAGTCTCTTAGCACAGACCCTGCACCAGGGGTTGGACCGTGCTGGTGGTTACACCTGACATGCCTGCTCCTTCCTCCTCCTCACTGACTCCACGGATATGTTACCACCAGATACAGCAAGTGCTCAGTAAAACCCATCAGTTACTGAATTTATCCCATCAATTTAGTAATTTTCCATCTTTTATGATCATCATTTTCATTAGGTTTTTGGAAGCTAGTTTCTACACTCATAAACAGAATTAGAGAGAAGGGCTCCTTTTGGCACATCAGACAGGAAAAAATATGCAAAATGGAAGACTTCAGCAGAATTTGATTCTGACAGTAAAAACCGAAGAAGTTTCTACAAAATTTACCCGTGATTGATTGTATCTATCTACCTCAGGTACTTCCCAGCTCCCACACCCATCTAGTGCCTTAGTTCTCCGGCTGCAAGTCAGCGCCTGGCTCAGGCAGACGACGAGATCTCTCTGCCAGTGAGGGCTGAGCCCACCCTGGGTAGAGCTGCTGCTTGTCTTCGAAAAGGCAACCGGTGACAGCTCGCAGGCAGGACACAAACCCAGGCAGTGGCACTGCAGACATCTAGCTTAAAGCAAAGAGAATGTAAGCGCCTCTTGAAGTCTACCATAACAGTATGTGTAACTCTGAGGCTATGGCAGAGGCTGGGGAAGTAAAACCTTTATGCTAGGACTACTTTCCTCTCCAGGATATACATTGTGCTAAGAAAGTAATTATTTTCCTGGAAAAGAAACAGTGATGATTCTTCTTTTGAACAGGCAGTTCCATGTATTCGAATGAATGACACATATTCCTTAAGCTACTAATTACTAGTGAAATAAACACTTTTTTTTTACCTTGGTCAGAAATTTCTTAGCTCCATTCTTCTGAGATAAAGGTTTGAATTATTCCTGTTGCTTTGCCGTACAGCTTTTCTGTGGGTGAAGCTTCAGTTAACCCTCATTTCCCCATTAGCATGTACGGCCCTTCCTCTTCACTCCTCCCTCTTCCTCTCCTGACTACGTGCTTTTCAACCCAGCAATGTTCGAATTTCTCCTGCTGGTGAACGGGCTTTTTTGGTATTCACTTCTGGAAGCCACTTACTCACACAGGCTGCCAAGGGTCACCCGACAACACTGCAGGTAATCATCTGGCTATTTACCTTGGCTGTAACTCATACCAAAGGGTTAGAGGAATAATCACCCCATCATATCTGAACTCTGGAAAAGGAGGACTGGGGAAAAGTATGACTACGAAGGAAAACGATAAGCCACCAAGCCCTGTTTTATCTTTTCAAAGCCCCCATCCCAGATCCTTTCCTGCCTGTGGTTTTGTTCAGCTCTGATTTTAGTTCCCAGGGCAGCACCAACACGTGTGAATTGCCGCCCTGAGACCAAAGCAAGGGAGCAATCTCATATTGATACTAGCAGGCATTCTGCTGGCAAGAATTAAGGCTTTATGAAATATTAGGATACAATGCTGGATTTTTTGTCAGAATTATAAACAGCTTGTCATGAATGTATTAAGTTTATTAAAAGCCATTTCTTGATGTCTGTTAGTACTGTGCTAAGACAATCTGCTGCTCATACCACACTGGTTACAGCAAAAGGGTTCATCCTAAGGCAGGGATAAAATCTTTTAGGAAGAGAGGAATGGACGATATTTCAGTTTTTAGTTACAGGTGGCTGAAAAATTAATTTAATATAAGCCCCTTCTCTCTTTGTTTGCTTCTTGGCCATAGGAATCATTTGATTTCATTTCTACAAAATACACTGGCTGACATTGTTTAGAAAGGATTTTATCTGATTTTATCTGTCTTGCCCACAGCTTGCTCATTAACTGTCTCAGGCCAGCCTTGCTTTTGGCATTCTTTACTTATAATTTGCTGTTTATACAGTGCTACCACCATCCTAAATCCCAGGGTATTCATTTGGTTGTCTCTACCACCCAATCACACTTACAAGAAAAGGGAAAAGAACTCGAGTAAGTTTTACAGAAGTGAAAATTCATGCAAACACAGTCATTTGAGAATTCACAACACTTTCAGGGCAAACACACATTGGCATGATTAATTTTAAATTTTTTAATGAATGTTATTGCTAAAAAAAATTGCAGCTTGTATGAATATTCATGGGAGCATATAAACTTTCAAATACCAGACTGAACTAATTTCATTAGAACGTATTTTCATAATGGCATTTTGAAGTAGTCTCACAGCTCTCATGTAAATGATTTCATTTTTTTAAAGCATTATTAGTTCCCTCTCCATCTGCTAGTACAATGATATATCACTGGTACTCTGAATAATACTGAATAAAGTAAAGCTACCACAACAACTCTTAAAATACATACGGACAAGAGACCTGCGTATATTCTACAAGGCCAGGTATAGATTTGTATGGTATTTTGGGAAATGTAATTATAAATAGTTACTTCTGCATGTTAGTAGCCAAATATATTGGTTACTCAAAACGATGAGATGGTGGATCATCTAATCCCAAGATAAAACTTGAGTTAGAGAAGAACTGCACTGTCAGAGAACATCTCTCTCCACACCGAAGCCTTCCTGTGGGCTGAACTTGCTGGCTGAGGCAAGCCAGCCGACTGTCCCTGAAGCACCGGAGGCGAGCCGTCACGGTCTGCCTTCCCAGCAGATTCACGGGACGGCCGCCTCCAAGAGCGAGATGGAAACCAGCCTCTGCGAGCTCCTACTTCCACCAGCACACCCGAACCCCGAGGAAGGTACTCGTTACGAGGCCGAGATGCTGAGGGGAGTCTCCTCCTGCTACTGTATGAGGCAGCAGAGCCAAGAAGGCAAAGCTCGTCAGTGGAGATCTGCACTATGACTGAACCTGAGCTGAGATTTCTGTGAGAGCTTCGACAGCCAGAAGTCAGAAACAACTGAAAGGAGGCACACACGGCTGCATCTGCTGGCTCTGTTCTGTTGTTCACAAGAGTCCGAGTGTCTACGCACGCTCCTGTCTCTTAACAATCCAAGGACAGGGCGCGGGATTCCTCTGACGTGGCCATGACGATGCCTGCGCGGTTCCGTACGGCTGAAATCTCTCCCAGGCACAGCACGGCTCTGCTGCAGACCCTTCCCACCGCCCTTGCAGCAGGGGTCTGCAGGCAGCAGCAGGGGTCTGCAGGCAGCAGCAGGGCTGGGTGGTGTGCAGCCGCGGGAGGAAGGCTCTCACACCCTCACAGCCTGCTGCTATCGGCGAGCGCTTTCCAGCGGCTTTCCCTGGCCTATCTGCTCCACCTTTCTTCCTGATCAATATTCTCTGTTCTTACCTTCAGCTTGCTCTCCCCGTTCCTCTCACCTCGGTTCCTGTTTTCCAGGTGTCTTCTCCCAATAAGGTGCAGGGGAGACAAAGCAGTGTTTCAGATGAAGAACTATGAACAGGAGACGGAGAGCTGCTCTTCACCAGCCCAGATCTGTTTGTCACAAATCACACACACCTCCAAAAGCAGGCAGGTGTTATGGAATGACACACGTCAGAACCCACCCTGAGCAGTACTAATAACCCAGTCAGCAAGCCATGTTAACTCTCACCAAATAACACCCTGTGATTCTGGGGATTTCTGTTTTTCAGAGTTGAAAGTACAGCCAGGTCTGTCATGATGCTGCCTGTCCTGGTCTGATGATAAACTCCCATGACGTTGTCCCTGGCTTGTGTAGTTCCCTTGTGAGTCACATTTATTCCCTCTCTGAGCTCTTCTTACACCTGGTTTTTCCCTATCCATACATCAGCCAATCCTTTGCCAACCATGATGGCTTTCTTGGTGAAGAAGTCTATTTCATACAAATAATTACAGATTGTATTTTGATCAGCATTTCCCTTCTTGATGTGGAAATGGACTATCTCCTCCCCAGAAAGCTGCTTACGATGTGTTCCTTAAAGAGCGTGTGCATTGCTCCACCAAACAGCTCACGACTTTCCTGCCGCCGTTTCTCCTTTCCTCGCTGCTGCATCAAGCTCTTCCGTGGAACCATCCTAGCTGCAAACGGCAAACAGCAGGTCAGTGGCTTCACTGCTAAGCTGGCTGCAAGCCTTCTGGGAAAGGCTTGAAGTGAGGAACAGAGTCTGCAACAGCTTTTTGGAAAAGTCTCACGAGGTTTCTGTTGACAAAGGCCAGGCCAAGGCAGTGTCCTCACAGACACTGGTTGCTACTGTAGGCTTCTAGGTCATGGATTAGGCCGACAAGGGGAGCATCTGCTTGCATGCGACCTCAGCTCCCCACTCCCAGCTGCCACCACTGCTCCTGACATTCCAGGCACTCGGGCATTTAGTTCTAGGCTGCTAACAGAAGACTCTTCAGCACTTTCAGATCTTCTGGTGAGTGCTGGTCAGCAAGAGGAACCTTAAGCCTGTTGACTTGCTCAGATTCAATCAGAGACAGGTAAAAAATTGACTAAATTATTCTTTCTGGATCTGCTTGATTAAATTGTACTGGATTGGCCAAATGCTGTCAAAGGAAACTTTTCTGGTAACTGACCAGCTTTGCTAAGATGCAAGCCAAGACTGTAACAGCAGGAATGAAATTAGAGAAGAGAATCAACTGGCCAATGGGGAAAAAAAAAGACACAGTGAGTCAGAAGGAGCAGTGATAAGGAAACTAACTACAGACAGCCATGAGTGTCACCGCAGATGAGAACTGAGGACTTCAGTAAGACGATACACATAAACATGGCATAAACTACAGCACCTTGGTATTTAATAATTTGCTGGCTTTGGTATGCTGAAAAAAAATGGAAACTGCTCATCTAACAAGATTTATAAATCTTTATCTTTCTATCATCATGAAGATGATGTTGGATCCTTAGGATATAGCATCTGGCAAATTAGGATGCCAGATGTTATGTTTTTTGTTTTTCGTTTTGGTAATAGCAGTGAAGCTCCTTTCGGAACAAAAATTCAGTGCAGAAATGTGCCATGTTTGCACAGAAGCTTGTAGATAACAAAGCTGAGAGAACTGACAGATCTGAAGGTGCTTTGTGGTATTTACCAGCATCTGCTGTGTCTTTTTTCAGTACAGTGTATTGTGTTCAGTGCAGCTGGGGATGCGTTGGAAAAGAAACAGCAAAGTGGCTTTCAATGACCATTTTACTGTCCTTCTTTACTCAGGATGATCTGAAGGACTCTAGGACAGAAAAAGGTTAAAGAGCACAAGAAAATGAAAGGACCCTGATTGCCCTAAAAAGTCACCCTCTCTCAGAAGGGGGAAAGCAGTTCTTTAGGTCAACCACGCTGAAACTATGGCACATACACAGAGGTTTGTCTGAAGAAAACCCATGTATCTCTGGGATGATATTTCATCAGCGAAGACAAAACTAAATTCCCTTAGGACTTGCTATCTAGAAATATGCCTTTCTAACACAGTTAATAAGCCTCTTAATAAGCCATACTTTGGTTTAAGGAGGATCTTTAGTCATGAAACATCTCACTGGTCACAGGTTCCCAGACAAAAAAATTACCAGGACCAGAATTCGGCTGGTCACCAGAGTAAGCCGGACAGAGGCACAAAGCGCTGCAGGTCCGGGGCTCTGCCCAGCCCGGCGCCCAGGGGACTGCTGGAGAGCGTGCAGGAACATCCGACATTAAGAAAACAAACTCAGGGGGCTCAGAAGAAGAGGCATGGCCACGTCTTCACTCCTGAGGCACAGATCTTGAAATGAAACACTAAGCTGATGTTTTTGTCGATGGCACAGGTTAAGCTTTTCAGAACTGGCTAGTGATTTGAGGTGTTATTAGAGGCCCAAATGCAGTTCAGTGAAGGGATGTGATTTCTAGAAAGTGCTTAGAAGCTACACACTGAAGAGAAAGCCTTATCCACTGTCTTGACACTGGACACCCAAAAACTTGAATAAATTGTACACATCTGAAAAAGTCTGCTAGTGTGGCTGGGCGGTAGTGTTAGAGCAACGTTGTACTGGGTGTTCCCATGAGTATTCCCTGGGAAACCCTGCGGGAAAGGCTTTCCGAGTCAGATGAGTCACTCTTCTCCAGCCAGTCTTGATCAAGCTTAAAAATAAAAATCTTGGCTGATTTATACAAAAGTTATTTCCACTTAAATTCAAGATTTTTTGAGCTAGTATAAATGCATCTCCCTAGCCATCCGTATGAGACAGCAAGTATCAGACTTGCACCCTTTCTGTACCTTATCTGCAAGGAACTCCCTCTCGACTCCTCTAAATCCGCCCTTGTTGGCTTCACAGCTCTCCTCAGCAGTATCTGCGCCGTTCTTTGTTATTGACTCCAGACTAACATTTTGTCTGAAATTTTGGTGTGTTTTCACATTTCTTTATTCCTTACCCTCCCAAAAATTTATTTCTGACTCTATTGAGTCCTGTTTTCACTAAACCCTTAGTGAAGTGAACAAAGTCAATTAATAATAGAAATATGTACGAAAGATACTACAGAAAATAAGATGAAATGGTTTCCCTCTTCAATAGTCCATTCAACACTTTTACAATGACTAAGAAATTTGTCTTTGATTAGTTCAGTGTGAAAAGTCCTTTAACCAGGCACAAATGCCATTCTGTTCTAACAGTGGACTTGATAAAAATGGCATCCCAGGTTTCGGTTTTTATTGTGGGTCCAGTTCATGTATGCTGTTTAGCAGAGAAATACCCTTTCACTGACTACCACCTGCCTTGCAAAATCTGGTTCGAGTCTGCAAGTCAAGCTGTCCTCTTTCCTCATTCGCCTTATTCAGTTAACAGTTTGAAGTTGTGCAAGCCACCTTTGCAGTCTCTTGATTGTCTTCTCCTGGGTGACATCTCTATCACTATCCAATGCAGAGTCAGCCCCAACATGTTGATCAGATTCAGCTTCCACTTGTGCCTGTGACTGACTGACTTTGCCATTTTACCCACCAGCAGTAACCTGGTGCGCCTCTTCACAGCCCTCCATTGCGCTACAGAGACAGATTCACAGCTGTATTTTTTGCACTGGTGACTTGTGAGCTACAGAAGCCAGCTCTGTCTCCCAGTGCTGACCCTGCTGCTCCGACATGGCTGAAATGCTGGCTAGGTGAGCTTGTAGACATGGTTCTGAACTAGTATGGGGAACAACCGCTGGGTAGTCAGCAAGTCTGGTATAGTGACTTGAGTACAGCCCTACTTGGTTCAAAAAGGAATGAATTTGCACATAAACACGCTGGTCAAATGTGCCAGCAGGTATCAGAAGAGAGCTCTTACGGAGGTGGAAATGAAAACGTTACAAATCTGAAAAGTGAGTCGAAAAAACTTTACAGCAGCTTCTCTCCGCAGACACACAGATCCAAATAACAAGTCGACAGTGTCTGCTTATTACTGGAGCGACAGGTTAAAGATGTAACAGTGACATTTCCACTTCTGTCAGTTGTACAGTTTCATTCCAGTTCCTGCATATATTAGATTAAAACACATCTCGGTCATTCCATGTTTTTTCTCCTCTATCGTAAGTCTAACGCATTTTTCTGTCTCTAAAAGTGATATTCCAGTTAGCAGAAAAAGACTTTTTCCTGAATTGCTCACCACTTCCTGAGGTAGTTTAGACAAAATTGCCATAAGGATTTCAAGGACCCATAGCCTGACTTTGTTAATAAGTGTATAAAACACTGCTGCTCAAGAAACAATTCTAAGAAGATATTTGAAAAACTGTGAAAACCACAGCTAGCATGTTAATGAAACCAAAACTTCGGCTGCTTCAAAGTTTTGTATTGTTAGCTCTATGATTGAGAATTTAATTTTTGAAATATTCCCATTTCTCTTGTAGTAGTTGCTCTGGGGGGACACAGATCGCAGTAGAGGAAATTCTCCACCCAGTATGTTCCATTGAAAATACACTCAAGCAAAAATAACAGGGTACAGTATACAATCCGCTCCTAACAAGGACTCACCCTAAATATGGCAAACATCCCTTACTTTCTGTGACTACAAAGAAAACTAAGAACTTGCAGCCCTCCACTAGCTACCTGGTGCTCCTTCTCCGAGTTCAAGGAAACACACACTCTGCAACGCGCTTTAGTTTGCCTAAGATGTCGAATCAAACACCATCCCGGGCAGCCCGCTCCAGCTGACCCTGCTTGAACAGGGCAGAGGGAGCAGACAGTCTCAGAGGTTCCTTCCAGCCCCAGCTGCTCTGGGAGCCTGTGAAACAAATTCCTGGTTATTACCTGGGAAATGATGATGCCAGGGAGTTTGGTGCTCCCTTAATGAAGCCTCTAGTCCTGGCGACTCGGACTGCTGGGTGGAAAGCGTGAGGGAATGCATCTCCGTGATGAGCTCGCTCTCGAATCAATTTGTTGCTTCCTTTCCCAAAGCAGGTTTTAAGGCCAGCGTGCTGCTTCCTCTATAGCTGCCCTACGTCGCGTGCACGTGCAACGGCCTGCGCGCTGCTGACTGATGGCAGGCTCCGGCTCCACTGCCCTCGGGCCGACACAGCCTGCAGCGAGTGCTGGGGGGAAGGTAATGCGAGTTCAGGCTCTGGGTAAGAAAATCCAGTTTCTTTTTATTATATACCCTTGCTGGCTAACTAAGGTGTTATACTTTGAAAGCATTTACTGACATTGAAGAAAAAGCTAAGGACATCAAGGAGAAGGTTCCAGCTGTCCTGATTATTCAAGCATGACACCCGCTCAGCAGCTGAGAACACTCCTCCTTCCTGCAGGACCGGTATGCTCTCTAGTCCAAGTCATCTCTTTTGCAATCGAAGCGAACTATTTCCCGCCTGTTCTGCTCCAAACACTGAAAATGATTATTCTCACTCCTTCATGGCAACCTTACATATCTTAGACTCCATCATACCCTTCTCCAGTCCTTCGTTATTCAGGCTACCTGGTCCCATTCACACTTTCTCCGTAAGTCATCCTTCCCAACCTCTGACTGATTACGTTGCTTTATGCCAGACTGTCCCCCGTCAAACTACACCTTTCTTGAAGTGTCATGTCCAAAACCGGGCACTTCTCCACATGAAACCTGCCTAGAACCGAACGCAAGTAAAGACTTCATCTATTTTGCAGACCACCCTTCTCTTTCTGCAACACCAGGTCGTATTTGCCCTCTTCCGAAGAACTATGTATGCCTCACAGATGCAACTCCTGCTTGTGATCTACCTCCGAAGAACTATGTATGCCTCACGATGTAACTGCTGCTTGTGATCTACTGCAACCCACAGATCCTCTTTTACACAACTGCTTCGTACCAGAACTTTCCCAGCCTATCATTATTTCTGCCCAAGTATAATACTTTGTATTTTTCCCTGCTGAATTGCATCGTCTGTTTTCTTACTGCATTTGACCAGGTCTTGGTTTTCCCACTGACTGCTACGCCCAAACAAGAGTTCCGTAGGAAATGTGTGATGACCTGAGTTACGATACTACTCTGTAGGGAATTAATACTTACAACGAACTGAGCTATTTAATTCAAGCTGGAATGGCACTGAAAGCTTTAAAGCAGTACACGCCCTGTGAAAACAACCCACCTTCCAGTCATGGCTTTACAGGGACCCTGTTATCCTGGATGTCCTGGATGTTATTGATAATATTTCTAGCTGTGAGAAATAGTTCTGAACTGTAGCCAAGCCACTACAGATCTGAAGGTCTCTGGATAGGGAGAAGCAAAACCATTCTCTATCAAGTGTTCTTCAAATTATCTTCTGCTTTAGGGAAGGTTTCTCACTACATTGGCATTTCTCAGTTCAAAATTATTAGTATCTGTATTTGTTATTCTGTTTCTACTGCTATTTTCTTTACCGAACTGACCTTGCTGGCTTGCCTCTTCTCCCTACCTTGCCTTACAGATGGATCAAGGGACTACAGCTGCTTTTTCTTGTACAGAACCTACCATAATAGGGCTCATCTGCTTGGCATTTAGGCACTACAGGACAAATATGTCAAATAAAATTAAAGGGCTGAGACCTTCCTCAGACTCATAAACACTTTAAATGAAAGACTATTTAAAAATGTGGCTGCTGTAAATATCTTTGCATCTCTAACATAGGCAAAATGAACACATCTATCAGTAAAAGCATCACAAAGTAGCAGGAGAAATCAGAGAGTGATGAACAAGCTACTTTTAAGAGGAAAATAAATCATGGCTCATAAAAATGCCAAGTGATACAAACATGCCAAAAGCAAGGAGGAATCTGATGAAATACATTCAGGCCACAGGAGAAGTCTGTCAGGGGGGCAGGAAGCCTGAATAAGGACATCTTCTCAGCATCATCTGAGCATTTATTTGACGTGACAATTACAAGTTATCATTTCAAAATACAACGATTCATTTCAATGCATGTCTATAAACCATCATACAAACGGATCTCTCGCTTTCAGATAGGCAAGAAACCAAGAGCTGAACTCAACAGTTTCTTAAACAGAGCTCGTCTCCCTTGCTGTCATCCAGTATTTTTCATCCCAGGGTTCTAAGCAAGATCTGACTGCTACTGCTATCTGGTCTGGCAGGAATATTGAGGTGCAGCAAAGACGTCTCTGGGGAATTTTAAACCTCCTCAAAATTCTTTGGTGCCTTTATAGAAGAAGAATTCCTGACTCTGAGGATATCATCCTCTTGGTAGAACCTGCCAAATCAGAGGACAGAGCTTCAGGAATGAACAGCCATTAGCATCAGTGGGAGCCAAAAAAGAAAAAACAGAGAAGAAAAGAAGTAAAAAGCTCATTTCTTTCAGGTAGAGATGAGACTATCAAATACAGTTGCCTGGACTTGAGAGAACGGAAGACGCTTCCAGCCTTTTGTTTCAGTGATAGCATCTGTCCTTGAGAGACACAAGGAGTTCTGGTATTTTTTAGCTAGCTGACTATGACTGCACATAAATAATTGTACAGGATTAGCTCTTCATTTCCTTGGTTCCTTGAACAATAAAGGATGAAATCCTGACCCTAAAGTCAATGGAAAATTTATCCTGCCCTTCAGAAAGCATCTATTTACACCATGCATTTCACCCACGCAGCTTTGCCAGCTGTTGGAGGGACTCCCCAGCCACATTTCCTACGCCTCTCCCTGTCCCCATGCCCATTTATGTCTGCCTAGGCTTTGAGAAGGTTTTCTTTTGAATTATTAGTTCCCACAGTGAGTAACAGAAAAACTAGGACACAAGTGCAATTTCTTCTGTCCATAATAAATTAAAATTGGAAGAGATGCTAATGATACCACATATTCTAATACGGATTAGTTTAATTTATCAGCTGTGGCAGGACAAAACAGTTTAAAATGTACTTAAGAGTTTGCTCTCTATTTGCCATTAGGTTCCCAGTACAGTAAGTCTAAATACAAGATAAAATGCATTTAAAGTATCTAATTTGCATATAAAGTCATTTGTCAAGCTTATCCTCGTGAACTACAGAGCAGCAGCAGGCCTCATGCCTCAAGAGAAATTTAAACTCTGTTATCGAAGCTGCGGAAGTATTTCCAGTGAGACAAACGAGCTGTATTATCTCAGAAATGCACACGCATGCATGGATTTTACATTCAGTGGCTTGCATAAACGTGTCTGCACCAACACATTTAAACAGCAAGGAAAAGAAAATAAAACTTTTGGAATTTCCCTTCCAAATCCCTACTGTTCCATTTGTGTAGCAGTTCTTCCTTTCTGAAGGTTGTTTATTGCTATAAACAAGCAAATATAAGGGAAGACAGGGAGGAACACACATTGCACTGCTACTTCACTGAAATCATATTTGTTTTGAAATTATGTCTGAAAAATAAAACTAACGATTGAGTACAGCATATAGTTGGACTCCTTCTCTGGAGATATTCCAGCCCCGCCTGGACAAGGTCCTGTGCAGCCTGCTCTGGGTGACCCTGCTTCGGCAGGGGGTTGGGCTGGGTGACCCACAGAGG
>Ga0065711_1006030_pt1 | contig 21506 bp, 18 predicted proteins | sample Hoacrofraction12_FD_59098 | JGI IMG/M metagenome (GOLD analysis project Ga0065711, IMG submission 59098) | Hoatzin crop microbial communities from Cojedes, Venezuela - Epithelial fraction 12 v2 (version 2) | ecosystem: Host-associated > Birds > Digestive system > Esophagus > Crop | place... | reverse complement strand
AGGCTGCACAGGACCTTGTCCAGGCGGGTCTTGAATATCTCCAGAGAAGGAGACTCCACAGCCTCCCTGGGCAGCCTGTGCCAGGGCTCCGTCACCCTCAGAGGGAAGAAGTTCTTCCTCATGTTCAGACATACCTTTATGCTGTGTTACAATATACACATGTAATTCTGTAGTCTGAGTGATACTCTTACACCTAAGCTAACCTATGTTAAAACTGTCTTTCTGAGCGTTAACTGAAGTTGCAGCCTTTGTCACTGATCTGAACTTGTGTATATTGGAATGGGTGTGCTTCATTCCTAATGATGGCTCTGCCAGCACTGACACAGGTCAGTTTGACTTTTGCCCAGCACTTATGTGAGCAGTCAATATGAAAAAATGAGCTTATGAAATTTGATCTGTACATCTTGTATTTGCTGCCCAAAGCTATTAATTGGTGCCCGGAGAGAACAGCACAAAACACTGCCTAGATTTTGGGAACTAAGTGTAGACCTGGGAGGAACATTCTGAAAACGTTGAAGTGTATTGTTGCTCTTTGTTTGTTTGTTAAGCATAGAGCAAAGAAAGAGCTTTTTATGAAAAAGAGGGGGTTTTCTCTATAAGAGGATATCTTCTTTTAATATGGAAATAAAGTTATAAATCAGTTGGACAGTAAGTCAAACTGTTTACCCATTGATGGAAGAATAAGTAGTAGTAGCCAAACAAGGTGGGAAGCTCTTTTATTCTTTCCCCTTTTTTTGTTCTTCGCCTTCCAGGTTACTTTCTTGCATTTTGTCAGAAATTAATGCACGTTTAGGAGGAATTATACAATGGAAAATAAGATTATTTTTTTAAAACCCAAGAAAATTGGCAGCCAGACTAAGGGCCAAGTGAAACTGTTTAATTTTTCTTTCAATTACAGCTTTGAAGAGATTTAAATTATCAATATCTATTTTCTCAGGAAGTCCTGTATGCATTGGCAGTATGCCTATGTAATTCTTGCTCAACCATAAGTCCAGTAGCACACAAACTGGCGCTGTATTTTTCCAAACTGATAGTTAACAGATACCCTGGTCACTGAGCGGAGACAGTCTTTGCTGGGCTGTCTCTTTTCACAGCTTTCTAACTCTCTGTACAGCCCTGCTCCTTAGGGCCACAAATATATAAAATAAATGCAAAGGTATTTAGGGAGCAGGTTGTTTGTTACGGTTTAGTGTTGAATGCAGCTTTTGTTTTAGGTCAGATTCTACCCAGTGCTGTGGGATCAAGGAAGACTGGAGGTTCTTTGTCGAAAGCCAAAACATGCATCTTTCTGATATTTATAAAACAAGTAAACAAAACACCAAACAACAACATCTACCCCCTCACCCCCCAAAAAAAATCCTCCTCCCAAATTTTAGGAGTTTAGACCCGTGTTCCACAGGCGCTGTATTTGCAATACCACTTTGATGTCTTCTAAAAGCAATCATGACATGAAAAAAATTGTTTTTCTTTCAAGAGTTATGTGAAGGGAAGGAATGGGAGTGCTAACTTTTAAAATATGAAAACTGAACACCTGGAGATAATTATATTTTTAGATGTTTTCAGACTGAGTCAGAGTTAATGGCAAATGGGATCTGTATTAGATTGGCAGATGATTAGTAGAATTTATCATTATAATATGCTTAGCATAATAAGCATGGTGGTCCTGATTATTCAGTGACAGTTTGTGTAGTAATTTTTCCGTTAAAAGACTCTGTCAGTCTGTTAATAAATACATTCATTAGATCAAGTATGCCATGCTTAAAGCATGTCTGGTTTCAAATACAGTATTAGCTTTCTTCAATAAGAAAAGACCTCAGTAGTTTTCAGATGGTTTACAAAACAGACCTTAAGCAGAATTCACTTAAAACCATGAATTTTATAAAAAGACTGAAACATTAAATATAAACAAATCCTAGTAGCAGCCCTACCTCTACTAGTATACAAGTCAACACGAAACAGGTCTAGGCAGGTCATGAAAAATCAGCTGGAAAAGCCTTCTCATTTTGTTGATGAACTACAGCAGTTGTGGTTGCATACAGAACGAGTGACTGACGGTTTCACAGACTTACAATGTTACAATATCTCTTTCAGAAATTGTCCCAAAATTCTAGAAAAAGCAGATTTGGGTTGTGGGTTTTTTTGTGTGTGTGTGTTCCAAATCATAGCCTGACAGGTAGACTGTAATCTTGATGCGTGATCAGCCATTAGCCTTAGTTCTCTTAGGTCATTTTTTTGGATTATCATCAGTTTAAAACACTTTCTTTTTATATCAGCAACATCTCAATTTAGTAAGAGAACAGTACCAGTTAAGTTGCCAGAAAAGAAGCATTCACATGATTTCAGTTAATAGCTGAGAATAATATTTTGTCTACTTTATTCCTAATGATGGGATGCAAGGAGGTACTCAGTCTTATTCTCGTCCCTTTCTCTCCTTATCTGCCAGGTTTCCTCCCAAGGAAGTAACAACCTCTCTTCCTTCAGAAAAAAAAAAAAAAAATCAAACTCCCAAGGATTGCATTAGTCATCCACTGGATTATTAGAGATTTTTTGTAACTGTGACAAGAACTTGGACTTTGGATTTTCTAAATATATGGGAGGTGGAAGAGTATTGAGCAATTTTTCTCATTATCTTGCAGAGTAATCTCTCAGGGTGTAGCATCGCTGAATTAATGGCCCTCAAATAGTAACTTAGCAGAGCTGCTCAAGGATTCTTGCCATTGCTATTAAAAGGCATTTGGCAATAAGCAGTATGTCATCTTAGAAGCACAGCCGTTTACTAGAACATAAATATGCTAACATACTTCACTTACGAACTCTTCAATCGTGTCTGGTTCTAGAAAACAGCGTAGATGATCTTGCACACCACAGACAACTAGTTGTTCTACATACTACAATTTTAAAGCAGTTGTTCTTGAGATGAGTGATAAATAGTAGCATTCGTTATGTATTTCTGTTGGGCATTTCACGTGATCTCTCAGAGCTCTTTGGTAAATACTAATTAAGAAGTGATGACTCTTTTGCAGAAGGTTTGTTAGGTGGTTAAACAGAGAAACACACATCACTTGGTGCAGTCTCAGAGATAATTTCTTGACTGGAGTTTCCTAGTCTGAGCTCTTTGCTTTTTCATTTGATTTCTTTTCTTGAGCTAATGAACGTGGTTAAAATGCTGCTTCCCCACCTCTGTGGGCAATTGGCTTGCCAGGTGCTGGACTGCTGCATCCTCCTCTCGCGCTGCTGGAGCGGCTTGGCTCGCTTCCCCGGGTTCTTGCTGCCGCGCTCCGTTACAGCCCTGCCTGCAGGAGCCCCGCAGCGGGTGATGTGCCCGACGACACTGGTGCAGGGTCGGTGCGGTCCTGTTCGGCGGCTTCCAGCTGCGAGTGGAGTCCTGGCTGGCCATGGCCTGTGGCATGTGATTGCTGTGTTTAGCGCTGGGGGGGAAATAGGTCATACACGCAGAACGCTGATATATTAATTTACACTTTCCAGAGCATTGCAGCCTCCTGTACAGGTTGAACTGGACTTGACTTCCACTCTTGGCTGTGGTGTTGTAACTTCACGAGTAGCCTGCTGCTTTCACGGTTTAAGGAAACTTCAGTCAGAATCTGTAGGCTGCTCCTGGGATCGGTCGGTGCACCTTTAACAGTACTTGGCTGAGAAAGAGATGTTGCTGCTGCCGAGGAGAAAAGTGCCTTTCCACTCCCTGGCTGGACCTGCTAATTCTTGTTTCTCTCTTAGATCTGTGGTTTGTGTATACTTAATTGCCAGCCACGTCTCTTGAGCAGGTGTTGATTACACAGATCATCGAGGAATCACAGGTGTCCAAGTGTCAGTCAAGCAAACAGTTGATTAACGTGTCCGTGTAGCCAGAGCTGGGTGCTCCCTGAAGCTCTCGGATGTTTTCTGACTGAGATTTCATTGCTCCAAAGGACTACCTGGATCACATACACTATTTTAACTGAAATGGTGTTAGCAACATATTAATGTTAATGGTTTAATGTTAATTAAATTGTTTCTTTTCCAACACGTTCATTGATGGAACCTGACCTACTCTTAATTTAAATGTTCAGGTATTACTTTTTTTTCATAGAAGAGTATCTGTTACTCCTTTTGATGTTGTTCGTTGATATAAGGATTCCTAAACTAGTCATACTATGAAAAAAAAAAAAATAATAGGAAAACAAACCAAAACAACCCAACACCCCAAAAAGAAGTGTAAGTCAGTATTTTAGCTGCTGTTCTCAGGGTATTCCACACTGAAGGTCTAGTAGACCATACCAAAAGGTTGTGATGAAATGAAAGTTAAAATGTTGGCTCCAAGATAATTTTGACTATTAGGAGACTTACTTACATATAATTGTTATACCTTGAGGAAATACAGTGTTTAAGCTTGCTCAGCCTGAGGATAGGGGTCTGTCTACTTTGTGTGTCTGAGGCCCAGGTCTGATTCTCTCTTTTTTGTTCTTTAAGATGGAGAGAGAATGAGGAGGGTTATTAAAAGCTAAGCTCTAGTGGCTGAGGAACATAGCTCCCAAAGTTGAAAGAGACTCCCGTAATGGGCTGGGGACCAGCGGTGAGTTGGAGCCTCATGGGTTACAGTGGGGCTTGAATCCTCTGTGCCCTGTGTATGGCAAGGAACCTCCCAAGCCAGTAAAGGAAAAATGTCAATGGAGTAAATGACAGCATGAAGTATTTCTAAGAATTGTTTCTGTATGGGAGCTTAAAAGGCCGTTTTCTCCTCCTTTTCAGAAAGAAGACACAGCTCCTCCAGCAAGCCGCCTTTGACTCCTCCCTCCTCTTCAGTATTTTCCCTCATTTCATCTTTCCCTTCAAAAAACAAAGGTAGCAGTGGAAGTGGGAGCAATCGTTCATCCAGTGGAGGTACTAGTGCATCATCATCAAATTCCAAGTTGTTGAAATCACCCAAAGACAAGCTGCAGATCAGCGGAAACAACAGGTTAATGCATTCGGTACAACATAGCAAAGTTCCCCATGATAAACTGTGAGTATGCGTTTTGACAAATAATTAGATGTTATTACTTGCATAGACACTGCTATATCAGTAGAATTTCCTTTTGTTGCAGAGGGTTTTTCGTTTAAGAGATAATCACTTCAAACTCATGACTATGTTGAACAAGAACTCTTGCAAAGCTGCATCTTAAGTCACTATAAATAAAGGTCATTTTACTAGGGGCTCTTATTTCTTTGATCTAATCTGCATACTTTGATCATAAGGGAGTTTTAGCTCTGATTCAGATTATTTTTAACCTGCACGTGTGAGATTGCAGGAGTGATAATATAATTCACTATCACAGAACGGGGCATTTCTCACTGGCCAGAACAGCCCCATTCCAGTTGCTTTGGTGATGACGCTGTGTCTGTGAATCCAGATAACAGTTTCTGAAGTCCCTGATGACTCTCTGAAATACTTACAAGGAAATGGAGAAAAGAGGACAGAGGAGATTATGTACGTCATAAAAAATGTGAACATAAAAAAGAATAAGAAAACTGGGAATAAAGGAGGAAGGTCTACATTTGCATTGTGAATAGATCAGAGTATTGTTGAGTGATAACATTTGAAGTATTTTTATAATTTATGACTTATTTTTAATTTTCGCCCCTTTGCTTTTATAAATAATAGTATGACTCCATCTGTCAAAGTGGAAAAGATTCATCCAAAGATAGATGGTGCCCAACTGAAAGCTGCTGTTGGTCCAACTTGTTCTACTACTGTGAGTTCCTCAATAAAGACTGGCCTTAATTGTCCCTCAATACCAAAGCCACCCTTGCCTTCCCCTGGACAGATACTGAATGGTAAAGGTCTTCTCTCTGTGCCTCCATTTTTGGAAAAGAAACCTGAAGAAAATACAAATAATAGGAAATTTCTACATAAAAGATTGTCAGGTAATGGTTTTTAATTATTATTTGTTGTATTCCTCTTAGTAGTGTATCTATAGAAATACAAATATAGAATATATAGACATAAGTTTCAGAAGTAAATTGAATGCTTTTATGACACTGTAACTTGTAATTAGGTACGTTTTGTGTATTAGAATTCAAATTATAACTTGACATACTCTTAAAGGACGCAGTCAACTTGAAATGTAGCTGTTGCTTTCAGAAAACATGTAGACCTCAAAGGCCTGTCAGTTCTTACAGTCTTAAAATTAAGCTCTTCTGTTGTCTTTAAAGTTGTTTTTTTTTCCTGATGTCTATATGGAAGGTTCAAATGTACATAGAAAATGAAACAACTAGCACCTCAAACTCAATAATATAAAACCAGTCTGCTCTTTACACTTATTAAAGACAATGACTTTGAGTGTTAGTAGAATGGTAGAAAAATTCTTAACACCAAAATGAACAACACAGAACCACCATTAGTTTGTCACAGTTCATGTTGGTGGTGACTTCTAATCCCAACATGCAGGATCTGCTCCTCCTTTAGGGTCCCTTTCAGCTGTAAATTTCTCCATTCTGTGTGTAGACTTGAGATCTGTATTTCAGCACACCATAAACTTGCCAAGAGTGTAGAAAAGTTTATTTGCACAATTTTATTGTGCATTTTTGTACATTTGCCTGTGTTTACATGTGAAAAGTTTCCAATATGGTTAATTTTTATAATGAAAATATTAGTATTTAAAAATGTCTTTTGATAACTTTTCAATACTGCATACCTTTGACAGAGAGAGAATTTGATCCTGATATATACTGTGGTGTCATTGATGTGGAAACCAGGAAACCTTGTACTAGGTCTTTGACATGCAAGGTAGGATATCTTAATCAGAATAAGATTATGTAAAGTTTTAATTCCATTTCCTAAGGAATAGGATAGAAAACAGAAAACTACGAATTTTTGCTGTCAGTAATTACTGCTGTAAATGGTATCTCTCAAAACCTGTTGCCCAGAACCAAGAAGGAATTGTTTTTGAAGTTAATTATTTATTCAGAAAACATATTTGCTAAAGTAACCTGGAGATTTATATTTTTGTACAAGCCCTTTAAACATGAATGTTGACATGGGACAGATTATGTTACTCCACATGTCGGTAGTAGGTGGCCAGCATGTTCTATTTTTTGAGGGATAAACTTTGAGTCATTGATCAAGAATTATAAAATGCCTCATAAGCATTAAAAGCATTATTTGTTTATGCAGGATTTAAATAAATCAAGCTCCTCCCCTCTCATACCCCCTCCTTTCCCCCTGGCAGGGTCTGCAGCAGATACTACTAACAGCTTGCCCAGAGAAGCTGTGGGTGCCCCCTCCCTGGCAGCGCTCAAGGCCAGGCTGGACGGGGCTCTGAGCAGCCTGGTCTAGCGGAAGGTGTCCCTGCCCACAGCAGGGGGGTTGGAACTGGATGATCTTTAAGGTCCCTCCCAACCCAAACCACGCTATGATTCTATGATACTTGGGAGGTATTTGTGTAAATGCCCATGCTGCTCGATGTGCGGCTACAGCCAGCTCAGAAATGAGTCTTCTGTAAAAGCCACTGAGTATGCCTAGAGGTCAAACTCTAAATTAAACAATCTGTAAAAACTTTTGGTCAAATTAAATGTGTTCTCTGGCTCAAAAATCTTGGGGACAGAGGGATATCACTTAAATCCAAGGAACTAAAAATCCAGATCCCCTGGAACTGTGTAATATTTAGCCACTTTCCTGCAAAGCTGCTAAACTGTCTGTAGGGGAAGCATCTGGTAAATAAACTACCTACAGAACAAAGGTAAATGAAGCTGGTACCGGTGACCCAGAGGAACTCAACTTGAACACATTGCCCTTTTGGATTTAGAGGGGAGAGGTAATTGTTTTGCTAATAGAGGAGGGAAAAGCTTCAAGATTGTACAAGAGAACTAGACAAATCAGAAGTGTAAGAAAGAAAGTAAAAATGTTTCTTAGCAATTCCTTATACCTACTGATAAAATGTTTTTTGGAATTGCTATTTGTGTCTAAATTATGTGATAGAAATTTTTACCTACTAAAATGAACTCAGTCAAACCTTTTGTGCCATATGAAAAAAGGTATTGTGTGTGACTTTTGCAATTCAGAAAAATAACCTCCATCTATTTCACTTTACCTAGAATTTGTGCCATATATATGTATTATACATTTTACTGTGTGTAGCATTCAGGACACTCAAAGGACTTTTGAGTTCTGTCTGACTGTGGATTCTGCTGTATTTTTTTGCATTCCTCAATACCTATTTGGTTACATTAGTTTTCAAGGAATATATTGGTGTATAGAAGGCAGGCAAGTATTTTTAAATCTTTTTCATGTTTAAAATCAGACTTTTATTGGGAGAGATTATTGTGTTAAATATTTTCGTAAGTGAAAGTAAGTATTTAGTGGTTTTGGCTGTGCACTAGGGTAAACAAAATGTTTTTAGATACCATGTTGGAAATTAAAATATCAATGTCAAAGACTTTCAATTCAACTCTTTGGCAGTTTCTCTTTTAAAAAGAAATTTGAAAGAAGCCTCTTACTCAATTGCAGGGTTCTGTTATTTTATATCAGATAGGGATATTATCATCCACCAAGCAATTTTAAAGTTTCTTTTCGAAGTCATTCTTCCATTTGTGTACTAAACCATGAGTGGGATGATTTTCTCTATTCTAGAACTCTGGACACGTGTTTTGAGTGTTTAATTTCCACAAATCTAATAGCTTGGAATTAATGATTTATTCATGGCTTTGCAGACACATTCCTTAACCCAGCGGAGGGCTGTACAGGGTCGAAGAAAACGATTTGATGTGTTACTAGCCGAGCACAAAAGCAAAACCAGGGAAAAGGAACTTCTTCGACATTCAGATCATCATCAGCAGATGCCCCCTCTCAGGGAACCACATCCCTCACCTACTAAAACTTCCCAGGAGCTGCACCAAAATTCTCATGGAGTTACTCTTACAGAATCAAAGCCTTTATTACCTAATAAACCCAAACCTCACCCCCCCAGTCTTCCAAGGTAAGGAAAATCTGTGGGTTCAATGTTATGAAATTAATACTGGTAGCTTCATCAGGTGGATTTTGAAAGAGCGATATGGATCTGTTGGATGGGGCAGTATTTTTTGCTCTAGGCCTGGTGACTGTCTGTCTGCAATTAGCAATTACATACTGAGCTGTAGCTCGTAGCATGGAGGGTTTGGTGTTTGGAACAGCAAAAGCTGACTCGCATCGAAGAAAGCAGTTCAGCGGCGGTTAGGCAATGTTGCTTTTCTACTGGTACCATACCTCCTGTCCTTCCTCTTGGTAGACATGTTACAAGACTGTGGAAAATACCAGGAATCTGTAAATGTAGATTTCCCTCTGTAAGTAGTAGTAAGCATTTAAGCATGGAGTTTTTAACTGGACTTAGTTCAATAGCATCTTTACTGCTTGTCTTGCCCAGGCCTCCTGGCTGTCCAGCCCAGCACAGTGGAAATGCCCCTAGCGAGTCTCCTTCTGTCCACGAGTCCCCGCACCCTCCCTTGCCTGCAGCTGAGCCAGCATCTCGGTTATCCAGTGATGAGGGAGAATGTGATGAAAAAGAAGAGCCTGTTGAAAAACTGGATTGTCATTATTCAGGTCATCATCCTCAACCAGCCGCTGTACGTTTTAACTAAAAGCTAACCTTGGTCTCTCGTTGGCCCTGAACCTGTAAAGAGATTACTTGAGGGTTTTAAGGGTGGTTTTCTATTGGGTGTGTGATTATTTTTTTTTTTTCTAGTTTTTAAGAAAATTATTTTGTTGCCTTGTAAGGAGTGAAGGTTTAACTGTAGTTGCAGAGTAAATATGCTGAAGAAATGTTTTTGGACCTCACTTTCCCGATCTGAAAGAAATCAAAATGCCAAAATACTTAAGATAAAATTGGTAACTGCTCAAAAGGTCTGTGGTTTTGGAATAAGGACGTGTAAACAGTGCCTTTTTCATGAGATTTTGTTATTGGACTTTGACGCATACGCACATTTTTTTACTCAAGGTGCCAGTCGTCCCAGTAAGGTTACCAGTATTGTGGTGTTTTAATATTTAAATATTGACAAAAGCTAGTTAGTCTAACTAAAGCACAAGCTTTATTGCCTAGCCTGTATATTATCTCCTTTTTTTTAAAACAGACTATGAGCAGATAGTTCATAGTTCTACAGAAATAGATGTTACATAGTATATATTACGTTTTTATACACACACACTACTGTCCTTCGCTGTTTAATCAGAGGGATTCAAATTTGACTGGTGCTTTTGGCCATAAGTGTGGAAGTATCAGGTGGAAAGAAGATGATCCCAATATACCAAGGCCAAAAATTTAAAACAGTTGTTAAACCATAGAAATAAAAATTCTAATTTATATTTTTTATCTTTGATTTAGACATCAAAAAGCATATTCATTTACCAATATTTAAAGTGCATCGTTATTCAGAAAGTTGTTGCTGAAAGTAGAAAACACCAATAAAAAAATCTGTCTTTTCAGTTTTGCACATTTGGTAGTCGGCAAATTGGAAGAGGTTATTACGTGTTTGACAAGCGGTGGAACCATATTCGATGTGCACTTGACTTCATGTTGGAGAAGCATCTTAATTCACAGATGTGGAAGTGAGTAGAAGTGAAAGAGTTCTTGTTCTTAGTATTTGTAGAAACACATGAAGCCTGTGATTCTAGTTAAAGTACAGTAGTCTTGTGTTCAGAGCAACTGGATCAAAGGTTGCTAGTCTATGCTTTACATTTTTTGCAACGATTAACTATTAATTTAACAGAATATTTTAGTGGCCTTGATCAACCTGAAGATACAATCGCTGTAATGTAGCATTATTGGACTGGGTATTATTCCGAAGAATGGTAGCTACGTAGGTTTTTGTTTGTTTTTCTGTTCACCTGCAGGAAAATTCCTCCAGCATCTAGTAACACGGCATCAGTTCGTGCACCACATCGGACAAACTCGATGCCTGCTTCACAGTATGGTGTCAGTGCAGCAGGTTTCCTTTTACCCACCACGGTTATGTCATCGCCAGCGTTGGTATCTCCTTCCTGTGTGTCTCTGAATAATAAATCGGTACCATCACATGGAACGACACTAAATGCCAATCCTGCCGCGCTGGGTGCAGTGGATCCTGTCTGCAGTATGCAATCAAGACAAGTGTCTTCATCCCCTTCAACACCTCCAGTGCTTTCCTCTGTACCTTCACCTATGCCCAGCAAACCTCAGAAAATGAAATCCAGCAAATCTTTTAAACCTAAGGAATCTTCTGCTGGCAGTGGCACCTGTAACAGTACCGGCAGCGTCAGTAGCAGCGGCGGCTCAGGAAAGAAGCGTAAAAACAGTTCCGCACTGCTAGCACCTTCTCATTCCACAGAGTCCTTTAGAAAAAACTGTGTGGTTAACTCTGGAAACTCTGGGACCTCCTATCATCCATCGGTGACAGCTTCGTCCCACAGTGTTGGCCTCAACTGTATGACTAGCAAAGCTAACTCTGTTAGCCTCAAACATGACCAATCAGGGAGGGGTCCTCCGACTGGAAGCCCTGCAGAATCGATAAAGAGAATGAGTGTGATGATGAACAGCAGCGACTCCACGCTCTCCTTAGGGCCGTTCGTTCATCAGTCCAGCGAGCTGACTGTCAATTCACACAGCAGTTTTTCACATTCGCATACTTCCCTTGACAAATTAATAGGAAAGAAAAGAAAGTGCTCACCTGGTTCAAGCAGCATAAACAGCAGCAGCAGCAGCAAATCAAACAAAGTTGCCAAATTGACATCGGTGAACAATGTTCATGCAAAACACACTGGTGCAATCCCAGGGACGCAAGGACTGATGAACAATTCTCTTTTTCATCAGGTATGAAATTTTGTCTTGAACTAAGCCAATATGAACGTGCCTCTTCATGTGCTCGTGTTACCTGTGTTCTCTTAATTCCTAGCTAGACAATTCCAGATCCTATTCAAGTAAAAGGTCGTACTCTTACTTGTCCACTACTCATTTTGAGTGTTTTTACAGTGCATTTCCATAAGATTTTTATACACGCTCTCATGCAGTGTAGATTTTCTTTTTTAAAGTAAACTTAAACATGACGTTCCAAAGTTCCATAGATGTTGCCTGTGAATTGCTCTCGAAAGAAATTCAGTCCTCACATTTTAAAAAAGAAATTCAAAAGTAAATCTTGCCAGCCAGCCATGGCAGTGAGCTGCATGTTGCAGCCTGACTTCTTCTTTCTGTGTCAGCAATAAACATTCTACAAAGTGGAACATAATGATGCTGATAACAGAACTGTGATACTCTGATAAAATAAGCCTATTATCCCAAGGTGTCACTGACTAACTTCTTAGCAATAACGAGATTATATGTTATAAATAAGGTAGAAACCTTTTTAGTCGGTAAAGCAAACAGATTTACTCTGAAGGGAGCAGCTCTCGTGAATGTGCAGGATTCCATTTTAAAAATTAGTTTGGGGTTTTGTTTTTGAAGCAAATCGCACTGGAAAAGTAATGTGTTGGGAGGGAAAGTTCTTAATATGCTAGGATGAGAGATAAATTAGAAATTGGCAGCTCAGACTTCGTAATACTATTCAAATTGACTTGGAAGACCACTTGGAGGGGTAAAAAAATTATATGATACAGCTCGAGGAGAGTATAGAAGATGGAATTTTGGAGTAGCTTTAGAACTAGACTTTTCAAGATTGAAAACCCAAGAAACTTTTTTTGTTTCTTCTGGTGCTCATGACCTGAAATTTCTGTACCTGAAGAGCTAGGAGGTCAGTAAGAGCTTTTTCAGAATGTTCCTTAACTGTCAGTGTCAACCATAGAGGAAGATTTTCACCATTATGTTGTGTTTACTGTAATAAAAAAAAGCATTCAGGTGGCTGAATTTATTTTTGGACTTATCTAACAGTTACTGTTTTAGCTATGCAATATAAATAACGGAGAAATATAATTTGAGTGAATTAAGGAAGGAAATCATGTCTAAAACCGTTACAACTGTAAAGAGCTTTAGCTGGAGAATTACTAAGTCTTGGAGAAGCCAACCTGCACGTTAGTGGTGTCGCATTGTGCCTGCTGGTTCTCCCCAAAATATGCTCTCGTTTTCCAGACAGTGTCTTTTAAGGGCATCTGCTGTAACAGCCTGGCTGACTCGTCCTTGTCTGCTTTTTCTTTTCCTTGCTCAAAAGCCAAAGGCGCGTCCCTGATAGCTGAATGCACCATGGTGAGAAACGAACTGGACAGTTTTCACTACAAGCAAAACCTCCATCTGGATTTCTGGACTCCAAGATGCCTTGAGTTTTCCCGAATTCCCATGGTCCTCAGGTGTGGAAATCTACTGGACTGTCACTTAAACAAGGAATTTCCCTGAAGCCATGTCTGTAGCAGCGAATATAGTAGAAATGGACACTGGATGAAGTTCAGCCACATAATTGCTCTTATCAGTGTTAACGGTGGTCTGGACTGTTTGCTACAAATCTGTGAGATTTTACTTACAGGAGTACAGCATCTTGCCACTATTTGACGTAGATTGGCTGAGCAAAAGAATGTTTTCTGGGGGGAAATAAACGTTACTGTGGACTTTATTTTTATACTGATGGTGTCTTTTGTAGGTGATAGCTAACCAGACAGACACCCTCAATGGAGAGGACTCCGTGACAAGGGGGAAGAAATGTGTGAGGCACAATGGAAAGAAGCCCTCAAGAAGGGAATATGGCTTTAGTGTTTTTATAGCAATGTTCCTTTAATGGAATATAAAAATAGCACAATTCAAAAAATAGTCTGTGTTTTGCCCAGCCTTTTGCAAGTAATTTGGGATAAGAAGCTATCAGGAGTTTAAAAACAAAAAAACAAACCCAACAAAATCCAGAAAAACTTGTTTGAGGCCATCGCTCAGAAAACAAGTATAAAAATGTCATACTTGCGTGATACAAAAATCTATTTTCTATTCTTTTGAGTAAGATTTTATTGCAGAAGAAAATAAAAGTTAATTTTGCTTTTTAAAAAATCCAATACCATTCAAACAAAGGCAAATAACCTCTAAAACTATATGCCCAAAGAACGTATTTATTGACCTATACTGTATACCATAGGCCTTTGTTATTTAAAATAAATAACAACTATATTGGTTAAATTAGGCTGCATTTGCCTTCCAGCCAGTAAAAATAGCCCTTTTAAAACTTAAGTATTTAAAGTATTTAAATATTTTCTAAAAGCCAGAGAAGTCAGTTTCTTCATGCCTTCTTTGTATAACTAAGTAGGTAACATGTTACACTTTCCACCACTCAGTAGGATTTTTTTCACAATTCTGGAATAAAGGCCAATTTGACAGCAGAGTTCAGCGTAAAGCGCAGATGTGTGCATCGCAGTCATCCCGCGCCTGCCCAGGCTTTATGAATAAAGGGGGCTTTACACAGTTTTATATAATCCAGTCAATTTTTATGAAATGCTTTGTCTTGCTTCGAAACACCTCAAAAGTGAATTCCGCTAAAGGGCTTATTGTATTATGATTTGATTCGTCTGGATGTCTATGTTAAGTTTTTAAACATCAGGTAAAGTCTCAAAACTGACTACGCTTTTCTTAAGGGGGCAAAGCAAAGGAAAACAAATTTCCTAACCAAGAAGATATTTTTTCTGCCTTAAAGGGGCACCAGCTGTTGCTGAGAAGAGACAATCTGAGCCTGCCCAATTGTTCGCGTAGCCCAGCCTTCTCCCCAGGTCTGGTGGCAAGCAGTACATCAGGGAATCCAAAGCCACTCTGAGTAGCAGTTGCTTAGTTGTTTACCTAACGATGCTTTCAGTTTAACCTGAACTGGCTACGAAATCGTTGTTACACAGCAAAACAACAAGAAGCCTCTATGCAGACACTTTAGCTTTGAATTGATACAAAAGATCACACTGAGAAAGCAACGTACTGGAAACACTTATTATGCAAACTTTAAAAAGAAATAAAATAGAAAACTTTTCAGGAACAAAAGAATTCCTATTTAATAAGATGCCCTGTTGAAAGGATTCTTAGAACTGCGATTGGTTTAACGTAGAAGGAACCAAAGCGATACGCCACAAAGAGAAGTCCAAGCGTGTTAAATCCTGCACGTTTGGAGTGAAATCCACGCTCTGGTGAGGTCCCTGGGCCAGAGCTTCCGCTTCGGGACAGCATCAGTCACAAGTGCAGTTTGACTCGTGATAGACACAAAGGTAAAGGAAACAAAAATTGGGCGAGATTGAATGCTAGTGAGTTTGTGATCCAACTCTCCTCTATTTTTTTTAAGGTTCTGTTGATCTGAAAGCATAATGGCAAATTATTCGTGCTTCTTCGATAGCATGCGGGCGTATCACAAAGCGAATTCCTGATCGCTGCTCGTACCGAGCCAGTGTCTGCAGTCCCCTGCGCCGTCTGGGTTTAAGCCATTGGGAGTAAAGAGTTAGAACATCGCAAATTCTGTCTGCCCTTGAGCGTAGACCTGCTTAAATGTTATGTTTTAGATCTTGCTTATAAGCAGAACATTGTTCCTGAAGCTTTTATTGTCACATAGTTCTTACTGTAAATAACTAAGGAAGCTTAAAATTAATTTTCCTTGCAAAATTGAATTTGCAGTGGCTGGGTTGTTTCTAGACAGATTTTGGTATTAATTTAAGAGATACAGTTTTTATAGTCTTTCCAACTTCTCGTTATGACTCCTGCAGTTTTCTTAACCTAAAAAATTGCTGCAATGATGAACAAAGAATTATACAAGAAAAAAAAAACCATACTTTTGTATCTTTATTTTGGAATTTCTTGTTCTATTATAAATATTGAAGTATCCCTATTTCAGAAGACATATTTTGTTAATTGATTGTACATATTTAAATATGTATTTTTGCACAGGTCTTTTTTTCTTATATCCAGTTTTGGTACAATTGAGATCATCTAGTATTTATTTATTAATTAATTAAAAAAAAAAAGCAAATACCTTTTTATAATTTGAAGTGGTTCACTGCCAAGCCAATAGTTAACATGCCTACTTTGCAACTCGAGGGATGCCTCCGTTTTGTGAAAGCTGTGTCCCTTTTCATGTCTTGGGAGTGGATCCACGCGAACGATTGACCGGGTCCTGCGGTCGGGTTCTGCCGCGGGAACCCGAGCGCAGGATTGGAGCCGAAGTGGTCGGTCCGGCATTGCGTATCGGTTGCCTGATTCCCAGAAGACTACATTTAGTTAAGTGACACACTGCTTCTCTTTTTTTAGTGTTCGTGTGCGTGTGTGTGCGTGCGCATTTGTGTGGGTCTCATGTGGTTTAAAACTAACGGAAAAACTGAAAGTGCCTGATATAACTAGTTTTAAGCTTGGACTGTTTAGACAGCTTCTCCTTAAAAGACTTGAATGTTCAGTTGAAATTTTGGAGCTTGCTTTTTCCACCTATATATAATATATGTGTGCGTATATATATGTATGTGTGCGTGTGTATATATATATATACACACATACATATATATGTTTTCTGAAATTGAGATGGGTTGACAAAAGAAAGCGAATGATGCTGGTAACTTTTGTAAAATCTTTTAATTAGAATACCTTCTGTTGGAACAATCCCATTGATAACTAATATTTAATATAATGCCAAGGGTTTGAAATATGGTTTTAACCAGCAGTTTATCTAACTGTCTCATTTTGGAAAGGGGGGGAGGGGTATTCAAATGAAATAACTTAGAAAATGTTCAAAATAGTTGGTATTCCAGGAAAACAAAACAAAAAAACACAAGTAAGTACCTCTTAAAACCATTAAAAAAATAAAGATGTGATTTCCATATGACATTTCTAAGGCAGTTGTCTTCCTGTAAGAGTTCTCTTGCCAAGAAATCTCTCTCTTGTCTTTCACTCATTCTGTCCTGGAGGAGGGAATTGGGCTTAGAAAGATTCTTAAATGTTTCACTGTTCAGCAGAAAATAATCATTTTTACCTTTTGTGCAAGACATTTTACGTTTTAATGATAATTTTAAAATGAGCACTACATAATGTCAATGTGAATGTAGGCCTTGAAAGCATCTTGCTCAGTGTTGAGCCTGGTTCTAAAAGCAATCTCCTGTGTAAAATGTGTGAATAGTTTGATAATTTGTATACATAATCAAGAGCATCTGATCAGCTGAACTCTGTGTTGGCTGCTGTATAGTACATGAACAAATGTCATGGGATAGAAAAATTACTTTGGATATTTAAAAGAAAAATAAATATATAGTCTATTTGTTTTGTAACAAGTTTCTGTAAATAAAATAATTTATACTATTTATAAGAAAAAGTTGTGCTTTGCTTCATGAAAAAGATTAGTTTGTTGAACAAACATGTTACTAAACAAGGCAATAAAATTAGGACTTTTCAATAAATGAGGTTGGTTGCATGGAATACATTATATGTTTCTGCTTCATTATAAAATCATTCACCATTAAAGGAAAACATTACCTGTATCGGTGCCTATGTGAACTAATTTCGGAGAATTGGATGTGGTCAAATTCTGTCGCTGTACCTCAGCGTCGCGAGAGCGGCTGCAGAGCCCGCCCGGCAGGACCGCAGCCTCGCGCAGGGCGGGCTTGCGCTGCCTGGCTTGGAGGGGTGCCCGTGTGGACCCCGCAGTGCGTGTCTGGGGCGAGGGGCACTGTGGTACTGAAGGGTCACGCTTTGTGTTGTTTTCTGAACCGAATAAAGAGAAGCAGCTTTTACAGCCCCAGACGCGGTACATTGAATGATCACATTTCCTGTCTTTTGTGGTTTTTTTTCCTTCTGCGCAAGCATCTGCCGTGTTTTCACAGTATAAAGATCCAGTGTGGGAATCCAGCAGGTTCAGTACTCCGCAGGCTTTTCTCCGCGTGTGGTGGATGACTTCTGAGGAGCGGTTTGTAAAACCGGTAAAACGCCTGTTAGTGGGATAGGAATTCATAGTTACATCCATGGCCATGCTTCCTGTATTTTATTTTTTTTTTCCTTTTCGTTTCCTCTTACAACATTAACAACAAAGTTTTCTTTAGTATTTGGAATAAATGCTGCAAGATATAAATGGGGGGTCAGGCAGCAAGCAGTCTGCTTTGCCTTTTTATAATGAGTACTTCTGATATTTCTACAGTTAACTTCTCTGTTGTGTTGACTGAAGATTTTTTGTGTGTCTCACATTCCTGCAAATATCTTTCTTTTCTAGTAGCAATTTCTGCTCCACCCTGCGAGCTGCTGGCACTGAAGTTGGTTGCGCTGGGCTGTACAAGTGACGGCAGCGTGGAGCGTGCAGGAGACACCAGAGCAGAGCTCCCTGCTTGTCATCGCATTCCAGCAAGTTCATGACTGAGCTGTCTGCGTCTGCTTCAGAACCAAAGGATCAATTCAGCATTTAGCTGCATTTAAAATAGGGTTCTGATCGTCTAAAACTGGTGAGGTGAGGGAAGAGGGAAGAGGTGGTGGTTGTCCTGCGTGACCCTGAGCTCTGTGAGGTCTCGGGGCTCTGCAGCTTTGGCACGTCCTCCCTTTTCCCTTGCCCTGCTGCGTGGGCACCGCTGCTGGCACGCGACGGCACGGCGCGGGAGCCCTGGCCTCGGGGCGGGGGGNAGAGCTCCTCGGTGGGCTGCCGATTGCTTCAGTGATGGGGTTTGTCATGAAAAATGGCTGCTGGCCAGCTGGAGTAGAGCGCCATGAACACAGGCTTCCCTGAGGCGGACAGGAAGCGGTTTCTGTCCTGTCACCGGCTGCCTCATGGCAAAATACTCCAGATCCAGGAGCAGATACCTGGTGATGGAGTGCGTGAAATGCAGGATACGCACAGGCGCGTATTGTCGCTACCCTTCGCATTTCAGACGGAAGCTGGTGATGCACGCTTCGAACACAAAGGTGTCCACCCTGCTCCTGGCAGAGACGTGTTGGGCTGGGAGGCTGCAACCCGCCTTGGGCAGGAGAACTCCTCAGCCCGGGTCCTGCACCCGCAGCACGGGCAGCGCTGGAGGCGGGTGCAGCACTGGCCCCGTGCCCTCGCCGTGCACGGTGTGGCCAACGGCGAACGGCCCTGTTGCCTTCGCAGGCTGAAGCCCTCCGTGGCCGCCATTACTTGTGCTGACTACCGAAACAATCAATATGAGGGCCTGCAGTTGGCTTTATTTAAATGCAAATCCTTGTTGGTTCATCATTACCACGTTCTGCTGCAACAAATAATCCAACACACGTGGCTTGTAGGATCCACCATGGGACTCTTCATTTGACTGAATGCTTTTCTCGGTGCTTTGGCTTAGAACTGCGTTAGCTGCTGGATTTGTTCCTAACGAGCAGCATGGGATCTTTGTCGTGGAAAAGCGGCATATGCTTGTTTGGGTTTTGTTTTTCTGGCCTGCCAAACTACAGGGGAATCTCAGAAACCTGTTCTGAAGTTGTTCAAAGTAACCTAGAGTCAAACGTTACTGCAGAGGTTGAAAACTGGCCTGAGAAATGCAGCCTAAAAGCCTCGTCCAAGCCTTTGAGAAGCGACTGGAGCTGACGGCTGTAGCCCAGTGGGAACAAAAGCTTTCTTCAGCGTCAGCAGGGACAGTGCGTTGCTGCTCAGTTCAGCTGCTCTCCAACACAGCGCTGGAGTGGTCCTTGTCCTCCATCTTGCCGTCGAGCTCCCTTCACCTGGGTCTCTTCCCATCCACAGGAGGTGATTTTTTTTTTTTTTCCCCAAAAGCAAGTGCCTTGTCTCTGATCTGCATGGCCAGACCCTAAACTCTGTTCAGTGAGAGAAGAAAGGGAGCCTCGGGCAAGCCAGCAGAGCCGGGTGAGCCAGAGGGTGTTTGCACACAAACTAGATTTCAACCATTTTGTAACAGTTTTACTGGCAAACCCTACAACGAGCACCCCATCTCCTGTCCTGCCCTCCTGCGTTCCCACAGCGTAACGGCAGCCATGTGTTGCCGAGAGAGGTGGAAAGCGTCCCCGTGGCGCGGCTGCATCTTGAGGTCTGCGTCGGAGCCTGGCTCCCTTGTTGGCAGTAAGAAGTCAGCCTTCCAGAGCGAAACTGGAGAACGGCATCAGCTCAGGGAGCTGCACAAGCTTAAATTACAAGAGAGAATGTACAACTTTGGCATGTGGACTATAAATCCATGGAAAGGTGTCAAGACTGAGGCAGGAACGGCTGTGGCTGGAGTGCTGCTCACAAGCAGAGTTAAATAAATGGAAATCGTGAGATGAAATAAAACCAAGGCAAAACGAACGTGACTGCGGGGCAGTGAAAGGTAACGCGAAGTTACTTCGGGGTTTAAAGGAAGCAGAAATCCTGTCGCTTCTGAGGTGACGTGGAAATTGAAGCAGACAGTTAAAAATGACAGAATAGAAAAAACTACGCCCTCGATGAGCTCAAGGCCTGACCGCCCCGGACCCCTCAGCATTCACGCTCTTTGGAAAACACTAGGCACCAGACAGCTTTTTCTTTTTTTCAGGAGAGCAATGTAAATAGCTGCTCTGGCTCTGCTTTGTGCATCCAGCTGTGGACTTCAGGAGGCGTTGCCTTTCCCCACAGCTGTCCAGAATTTTATCCCACCACTACATGGCACGGCTGAGAGGCCAAACTGCTGCTGGAAGCCTGAACTGTTCAGGTAAACTTGTCGTGGCTCTTTGCTGCCAGGTCTTGGCCCAAAAAGCTTTGTCAGGAAGCTCTGCAGGTTCTTCCTGGATCCTCCTTCGCAGGATACAGTCTGAGATCTGAAAATGAGCAAGGCAAGTCGGGGTCTTTAAAGGGGTCCTTTGCTGTGGTAGGGTATGTGCGCTTCTGTTTCGAACTCTGTTTTCTCCCCAACCGGAGCAGAGAACACCAGATTCTGAAATGCTTGGCTCCCAGGGGGTGGCAGTGATGGGTAGAAGAACATTTTAGAAGTTGAAAGCTCTGCAAGTATCTTACAGCACACTCTGAATCTTTAGTAATGCTTTTATTTTCCCCATGAAGTAGACACCTCCATTTTTTTTTCTGTTGCTCTTACCTACAGTAAAAGAGCAGCAAGGTTTTTCTTCAGTGAAGAAAGCCTACATTAGCCTTGTTTTCTTGAGTAAGTTTCTATTCCCTTCAACTTACAGTGAAAAATATATATGGTAATACATAAGCTGAATGGAGATTTATTTCACGAAGCTTTGATATAGTTAATTAAGGCCAGTTCAAGTACAAATACTTTGGAAAGGCAAATTCATCTGCGCACCAGAAATGAAATCCCCCAGTTCAGTGAAGCCTGTGGCCCATACCGCCTGTAGTACGGTCTTCTGATGGGCTTAATGTTTGCATCTACGGAAGGGGGAAAAGATGTTACCAACAGGCAGCCGGAATTAAAAGTCTTCCCAGCTAGCTCTACTTTATCAGATATGGAACCAATCTAGAAAAACTGAAATACTATTGCAGCTCTGAAAAGTCAGAATATTGGCCTAAATTAATTAAAACTTTATAAGAAGTGATGTGTGTGAATAGCTGACGGCGTGGTAAGCAAACACTCAGGTACTCTTTTATTACTCTCACTAGTCTAAAGACAGCACAGATCAGAATTTTCTAATTAGCACTGTCTGAAATTTCAATCTTTAAACTGTAGCTAAATAGCTAATTCCGAGGGGGGG
>Ga0065711_1036054_pt1 | contig 21508 bp, 25 predicted proteins | sample Hoacrofraction12_FD_59098 | JGI IMG/M metagenome (GOLD analysis project Ga0065711, IMG submission 59098) | Hoatzin crop microbial communities from Cojedes, Venezuela - Epithelial fraction 12 v2 (version 2) | ecosystem: Host-associated > Birds > Digestive system > Esophagus > Crop | place... | reverse complement strand
AAAAAAAAAAAAAAAAAAAAATTTAGCTATGTTGGTGTTTGTGTGTTTTGTTGTTGGTTTTTTGGTTTGTTGTTTTTTTTTTTTTTTCTTTTTGAAGTAGGAAAGAAAAAGGACTGTGAGTTTTGCAGGGCAGGTCAGAGACTTGTGGAATGGACGATGCCTGTTGTCACGCAGGTGAGAAGAGAATGAGATTTTTGAATTTTAAGATGAGGAGAAGAGCTTAGAGGATTTGGGCTCCAGAACAGAAAACAAAGATCATGGAGAATTCATGAGTGTTTTGGACTGAAAGAGAGTAATCAAGTGCCACTGTTGTTGCAAAGGGGACAGCGAACTGGCATCTGACACCCGGTATAATTTGTTGTTTGAGGCTTTGTCTTGACTTGAAATGCAGTAAGTTTGTAGAAACTTAGTGAAGCCCTACTTGTCTTTGGAAGAAGTTGTTAGCTTGCTTTTTCTTTTTTTTTTCACCTTGTCATCGGAGTCTCTGGATTTCCCAGGAGGGTCCTTTGTGAAATAGGTTAATGAAAAGAGAAACCTCGGTTCTCATTCAGTCCTCAACATTGACATCCATGACCTTACTGAGCCAGAAAGGGTATAAGTGAAACGCTTCCCGAAGGCTCGTAACCCCTGCCAGACCCACGTGTTACGGAGGGGAGCAGGGAGTTTCCTTCAAGTGATTTTCCAACCCGTAGAGTTTGGATGACACTTAGCGTTACCTCATTTCTCCTCCACTCCCTCCCTATCTCCGAACAGGCAGATCGATGTCCTGTGTATCAGTTCGTTATTGACTCCCACAGCAGAAGCTGAGGAAGAGAAAGATGTTACTGTCATTTCCTGGTCCTCTCATGTTCTCCAGCTCACAGACATTGGAAACTTTCCCAGACCTTACAGGTGCCTCCGAAAACAGGCAAAATGGAGACTCCTGGCACTGTTGGGGCTTTAAATGAAAACTTTAATGAAAAAGGCCAGTTGACTTGAAAATGCCCGAATGCTTCCAGTCTTTAAAACAGCTCCAGAGCTCCATAACATTCCTGGCTAGATAGGAACACCCTCTGGCTGCCCTTGACCCCGCCGCCGGGGAAATCAGACCAGCTGCACCGAGGGGGACGGAGGTCGAACTTTGTTCCATGGGGTCTTCTTGCTGTTGGAATGAGTTGAGAAACATATCTTTTATGTGGCACTTCCCTTGTGGCCAAGTATTTCTTTTTTTCCAGTTCTTGGAAGGGTGCCAAAGGCTTGTCCAAGTGATTGCTAGTTTAGTGCTGGTAGGCACTTAAATCTCTGGTCACTCGATAATGAACAAGAGGCCTGGGTGTTGTTAAAGCTGTTGATACCATAGCCATGGTAGGTAATCCATATTGGATATCCATAAGGACCACGTGGAAATATTTAAAGAGAGAGAAATATATATATAAATATATAATTATATACATTTTATCGTACAGATTTTTCGTAAAAAAAAAAAATAATTTTTTTTCCAAGTTTGATACTGTAAATCTTTATTAAAAGAAATTGCCAGTCCAGGGCTCCCTGGGTGGTGACCTGGAGGGGAATGAAATGTTCTGGCTAAACTGCCACAGAGGGATCAGAGTTGCAAGGTAACGTGGAGGGAGGAATGACCCGAAAGCTGTTGACCGCATTGGAGACCCAGCTCCTCCACCCTCCGCCCTGGAGGGCCCTCCAGCTTGGGGTTGTCGCATTGCATTCCTCTGGGGTTCGGTTTGTTTCTGTTGGGGTTTTTTGTTTTGTTTTGTTTTGTTTTTTTCTCTCCGTCCTGCACTTGCAAGCCTGACACCCGGGGTGAGCGCAGCGTGGGGCCCTGGTTCCGCAGCCATCCCCCGCCGCCGGACCTCTCGCTTGGCTCTCTGCTGCAGTAGTTTGGATGCCGGGGCTCCCTTCCCTGCCCCTCTTAATGTGTCCTGCCCCAGTGAGGAGTGGGGGCTCTGGATTGGAGTGCTGGGATCCTCTTCCCCTGGGCCTGGCCTTTCTGTGGTTGCTCCCCATCCGCAGTGTGACATGGGAACAGGCTGGGCGGGAGGCAGGAGAAGACAGAAGGTGTCGGGCAGGGACCGGGAGGGACATCTCTGTTCTTGCAGATGTGTTTGCTGTGCGCTCTGTTGGGAGTGGGGAACCTTTCCCTCCAGGGCAGCTCCAGATCCCTTTGAAGCAAGTCAGCGTCTCTGCTCTTGCCCAACTCAACCGTGTGCCGGAGGAGACCGCAGAGCGCGGGCTCGGAGACCTGGGTGACACCGCAGCTGCGGGGACGGCCGGGGAGGGGTGAGCCAGCATGGAGGCAAGCTGTGGCAGGGCTGGGCGCGATGCCACGGGAGCACGGAGTGGTCAGGCCACTGGACGGCTCAGACCCGGGGAGGAGGAGAAGGTGGCATTTTTTTTCTCTCTCGAATCATTTAAACTTCATTGTCATGATTGTTTTTATTTAAAAAAAAAAATGAAACAAAACAAAAAGGAAAAACTTTTGTAAGGTGGATTTGTTTTCCTTCGTCTGTATTTCAGTCTGCTGGGGTGTTTCCGTAGATGGTGGATACTTGCTTTCATTTTTTTAATGATAGAAGTCTTCTGTTTTAAGTTGTTTTTTATCACCAGCTCATTCTATCCTCTGTGGTTACTCAGTAATTTCATTTCAATATTTATTTTTGTGCTGCTTTTTTATTATAAAATAAATTATTGATATACCAAGCAATGTGGATTCCTGTTTGTAAGGCGAATAGCCCTGTGTATGTGTCCATTACTTTCTCTTGACAGCCACAACGTAATTTATTGCTGTAAATTTAGCTGCAGTGACTGGTTTTTTTGTACCTTTCCAATAAAGCATTTTCTGGTTTCAGACTTGCCCTGGTCTATGGTCAGCGTTTTGGAGCCTGAATTGATCTTCAGTGTTTTCCTTGGGTTTTTTTGCCTGCCCGTCCCCAGTGCAGCGTACGGCTGGCTGCGGCTCTGCTGGTGAGCAATGTGGGTTTGGGCTAAGGTGGGTGCGACGGCTGCTCGGGCTTCTGCAAGCGTCCAACCCTGCCCAGTGTAGCCAGCTTGTCCATCTCCCATCCTCGCTGTGGTGCTTCCTTGGCGTGTTTGGAACATGCTCAAGGGGTAGCGCTTGGCCAAGCCGCTTGTCTGGTAGATCCCATGCTCAGTCCACATATATCTGTTCTGACCCAGTAGGAAGAATATAATAAGTGGGTGTGCATATATATATATATATATATATCTATATAATCAGTGGGTATTTGTGGTAATGCAAGCAGGGAGCGATAGCTGAGCAGGCACCTGCCCACAGTTGTGATGCTGGCCAAGGCCACTCTTGGTTTGGAGACCCTGTGCTGTGACATCTCACAGTGTTGGAGAGAGACGCTCCCCTCTCCTCCTTCAGGCTGGGAAATATCCCTTCACTGCTTTCCTATGCAGCTGCTTGTGAATAAACTGCTTTAATCCCTTATGTCAATATTTCATCTTTCTGGTTTTCCCTGTTTGGGCGTTAAAGAGGTGGTACCTTGTGCCGGTGAGCTCCTAGGGGCCACATTAGCTTTAATCCCCTGTTCCAAGGGGCTGATTTTCTTTAGGCGATGGCTGAAGGAGGAAGACGCTTGGCCTGTGCTGGGCTGAGGCATAGGTTGGAGGCAGATGGGTGTGTTGGCCTAAGTTGGAATTAGAGGTAGGATTATACATGGTCACGGTGGAGAGAAGCAGGGCTGAGAAGGCTTTGTGTGTCAGCAGGTAATGGATGGTCATTAGGCACCAGAGGTGGGGCTGGGCAGGCTTGGCTGAGCAGGGACGCGGGTGCAGCTGGGGGGGTGATTGCAGTCACCATGCTGAGCAAGAAAATCACCATCATCTGCTTCAGCTCCTGTCTGGAGACTGCAGCAAGGAGCTGGTGACCGTGGAGAGGAGAAGAGAGGGAGGCGGATCAGTCATGTCTGTCAGAGGGATGAAGGAGCATTAGTTCAGGAGGAGAAGGGCATCAGGAATGGGCCAGGTGGAGGTTCAGAAATGAAACTCAACCTTCACCATACTTAGTGGAGGAGAAAGTCCTAGAGCTGGGGGGGGAGAAGACTCCCTGTGAGCAGGGCTGCAAGAGCATGAATCCTGCTCTGTGGCGCAGGTCTGGCAGCCCATTGCCTGTCAGCAGCTGTGACCAGGGACTCGCTGGTAGGTGCTAACACCCAAAAAAGAAATCTCTCTGCCTCTGGGTGCTGCAAGGCAAGCAGCTGTGCGCAAGAGCACTGGCTCCGCTCTGGCACGCACAGCCGCCTTCCCTCTTCTCGGCTCATAGGAAGCGTGGTCGGCCCCAGCTCTCACAGGTGCCGTGGCAGGGTATGCCCCACACGGACGCATCCCCGGCGCAAGCGGGTTGTAAACCTGCCTGACCCAAGCCCAAAAAGCACTGGGAGAACCGATAGCCACAGCCCAGCCTTGTCCTTGGGGAAAGCCAAGATGAGCAACAACTAGAAAAAAAAAATCTGCCGACCACCAGAGCCTGCTGCTGGCAGCGAGTGAAGCCTGTTCCTCCCAAGCTGCCTGCTGGCATGGCTCCAGGCACAGCCGGGCTCTGTGTAGGTCACCCCTGTGCTCGCTGCCAGCTTTCCCCGCGTCCTTGTTGAAGAGGTGGAGGAGACGTGTTAGCAGAGGAGCACAGGACCGTGTCTGCTGGGGGACGCGTTCAGCCTGCAACACTGCTGGTATTTCTGCTCTCCGTGGATGCGTTTTGACAGTGGAACGGTTTGAGGGCTGTGACAGCACCCGGCCTGAGCCGTGAGCTCTTGCCTCTCTCCCTTCTCCAACAAAAAAGACAACCAGGAGGCCAAGCTCGCGCCGGCCGGAGAGGGGAGCGTTGCCTGCTGCTGCACGGCACAGCAGCCAGCTGGTGTCCAGCCCAGCACGGCTCCTTCAGGCTGGTATCACACTGCTGACTTGGATGAGTCACAGCTGGTTTTATTTTTTTTTTTCTTTTCCTCCTTGTTTTGCTTGCAAGAAAGACCTGTTTTACATATAATACAGTAATCAGGGCTTGACATAAATAGGCAAATGTTATTGTCTGCGATGGGAATTGCACCTGCTGGTAAGAGCAATGAATGCAGCCCATTATGCACCAGGGTCAGTCATTTGTGCAATGAAGTACAACTGTGTTCCTCGCTGCGTTCTTGTGCAAGTCTTTATCTCAGCAGCCGCGAGCGCGTCGACAGATGCACCATCGTCACCTTTGCAGTCTGTCCTCGCCCCGGGAGCCGGAGCAGCCTCTGTTCCTGCAGCTGTGGCTGGCCCTTTCCCAGAGGGGTGGAGAAGACCAAGATGTTCAGCTGAGAGATGTCCCTGCTTGGGTGCTGGCTGCGTTACAGAGCCAAGCAGCCTCCTCCCTGAGCATCGAGGCTGCACTTCACGGGCAGGAGGGTCCTGCTTCCAGGATGCGCACGACCCTGGATGGATGCGTGGATGCTCAGAGCGTATGGCTCTTGTATATGGACCTCACTGCAGGAAAAGTGGCAGCGGTCTCACCAGCTAAGCAGGTACGAGCAGCGGTGCTTCAGAGCAGAGGGACTTGCAACACTGGCATAGCTTTAGGCTGCTCGTGTGGAGTCTGGGCTTCCAGCACAATAAGTTTTCTCCAATAACAATAAATAGAGGTTGTCTTGTTGCTGATGGAGTCTGGGCTTAGCTTGGCTAAAGCGGATCCAGCAGCTCTGAAGTGCTGCATCCGCAGCTTAGGCGAGGGCTGGAAGAGGTGCAGTGCAAGAAGAGGAAGTGGGGGGCACGCACCTCTTTGTGGAGTGAAAAAGATGGGCACAAATCCAGTCGGAATGCCAAAATGTGCAGGATGCTGCATGTGCAGGTATTTCTGCTGGGCCAGCATCGAGGGGCAGGGAGGACCTTGAGCTTACAAGCATCAGCATTAGAGCAGGAACAGGCAGATCATGGGCTTTGCTTGCTGAGCTAAGTGAAAGAAAGAGCAGGGGAAAAAAATCTGCTAGCAGTTGCATGTAAAATGGCTCTAAGCCTTACCCCACAGGTTTGTTTGCCATGCGACTGCAAATCTGAGGCTGTAGATTTGCCCTCGTCTTTTCGCTACCCAGCTCCCACCCCCAAACAACAGCCCGGCCAGTGCCTAAGTTAGTTCCCCAGGATCATCTGATTAACAGGGGAATAGAAATCGGACTAAAAATTGAGAGAAAAAAAAAAGAAGCAGAGAGGAAGTTTAACAGAAGGATGCACGCTCTCCGTCACTGATATGGGGAAGATCCCTCCGTGCAGTGTCTTCGCTTGCCAGCGGTCCTGCCCCGAGCAGCAGCAGCCCCCAGAGCCTCTCCATTCCCCCACCGTCACCCGGCCGGGCTCAGCTCCCGCCGGCCTCCCCACAGGCTGGGCAAAGCCCAGGGACGGGGAATAGCAAGTGGTTCGGAGGAACAGACAGTTCCCAATAAGCGCATTCCTACCACCACCAGTCACAGTCTGGTTCCCTTACAAAGACTCTGATAAGGAAGCTGGAATCCCTTTTAACTTCTGATTCGTTCAGAGATAAGTTGGTTTAGACATAAACAAGCGCTTCTGCCACCGGCAGCTCTCAGAAATGCAGCTGCGAGACCGCGCGTTAGCCCCGAGTGGGACCTCACTGCCACTCCCAGGGGAGTTACTCAGACAGCTGCATCCCCATCTGGAGGGAGAAGAGGATGATTTACTCTTCCTCCCTTGTAAGGGTCTTCTGCACAACTCCGTACGCTTTTCTGGGAGAAAGAGAAGGGAGAAGATGTAAAAATAAGGAATGACGTCTTTCGACTGTTACCGGGTTTTGAGGTGAAGTGAAGTCACCTTCCTGGGCTGGTTTTCTCCACGGGGCCCTTCAAGATAATTTTTTACTCAAATTGGGAGAAACTAGAGCAGAACTGTGCTGAGAAAAGCATTTCTCTCAGGCCTCAGCACTGCTTGGAGGCAAGAGGAAGGCGAGGGCAGCTGGTCTGTCCTGCAGCCTGGCTCCCCTCCCTTCCTGGCATCCCTCGGCGTGGGTGCGGGCATGAGGCTGGTGTCAGACACAGGCATTGGGGCAGCAAAGCCCAGACAGCAATACAGGGCTGCTCCATGGCAGGAGAAAAGTCAGCCCAGTCCCTAACACCAGTAGAGACAGGACAGCAGAAGCTGGCACTGTTTGATTTAACCTTTCCCTGGGTTATTGCATCATCCCTTCGAGAGACTGGCTTTTTGGGCAGAGTTCCTGGCTTATTGGTACTCCAACTAGACCAGGTTGTCTTGGCCTTGAGACAGCTCCCATTTTCATGGGTTTAAATCTCTCCAGTGCCACTGTCCCCTCCAATGTTTCCTACAGCTCCTCGTCTGACAGGATCAGCACTCTCTTCTCAATGTTTTTGCTGTTTCTGCCGCTCGGTCCCTCCACCTTGGCGGCCACCTGCTCATTCTCCCTCGGCGCTTTGCGCTCTGCCTCCTGCATCGACTGCTGGATGTACTGCTGGTATGTGGGTGAGAAGTTGTGGATTGCATCCTGCACGATGTCCTGGGGGCTTATAGTCTCCTTCAGTCCACTCGAGATGCTCTGCATCGGGGCAAGGTTTGCTGAAAAACAGGGAGAGCGGGAGGGTGATGGGACATCAGTCAGTCACTGAGGCCAAGCACTCCAAGACTGGAGTAACACTTTTCCTTAGAAATTCAAAGTCAGGGCCTCATCGTGGGCCACTTCAGCTGCGGTGGCAAGGCCCAAGGAGAAGAAAGGCAACCCCAGCTCCATGTTTCAAAGAGGATGGAACCTCTCCAGCAGCATGTGCTATAAAACCATAATCCCCTAATTCTGCCCATCCACGCCAAGGTCTCTTTTCCTATCCACTCTCTGTGGCTCGTGGGTATCATGAGGGAGGAGGGCAAAGGAACTCATGGAGCACAGGTGAAGGAAACTCCTCTGGTGGCATTTAGCATCCCATTGGTAATGCTCTAAGGGGGAGGGTCTCCTCTTACTCACCAATGAAGGAAGGAAAAAGAGAGAAGAGTTACCTGTTGAGTTTTCTTTCTTCTCTCTGTACACCTGACAGGTGAATGCGTAGCGCAGGGCAATGGAAGCACAGAGCATCTCAATGCAGATGATGAAGTTCTGGTAGCCAGCAGCCACCGTACCAGCTCCTACCTCCTTCCCATCAATGAGCTGAACTTCAGGGATCACCCCACATTTCTCCAGGATTGCAAGCAGCATCCCTGTGCAGGGGAAGGGAGAGGGATCAGCTCTGTCCCTGTGTCCCCAGGTCAGGTGGGGCTGTGGGAGGAGAAGTGCTGGGCATGTGTGGTGGGACCCACCTTGCCAGAAGGAGAGGAAGATGACGGCCTTGATGGTGATGAACTTGAGGACCGGCTCAAATGGACGCAGCAGATCCATGGTGGCAAAGTAGAAAAGGAAGAGAGCGTAAAGTGCCAGGCTGACGGAGAAGTTGTAGATGATGGTGATGTAGAGGTAGCCGCTTTGGACGCTGCAGGGAGAGAGCGAGCGAGCTGCTGCCCTGGGCTGCAGGAAGCAAAGCGAGTGCAACCGGAGGCAAGGAAGGAAGAAATGGTAGCGGGGGAGAAGTGCGTGGCTCTGCCAGGGGGAGAGCCCCGCCCGGAGAGGGGGGAAGGAGGGGCAGGGAGAAAGGGGGAGCAGGGTGCCACTCTCAGCTTTTCCTCTGTGGGTGGGACCTCTTGTATTATGGCTCACAGGAGTTTTGTCCCTTTCTTATTTGGGGGTAGTGAGTCTCTGTTCCCTGGCGCTTTGGGCTCCGTGGAGCAGCTCCCTGGTGGGGAGGGAGCTGGCAGGACACCCTGTCCCTTGTGATGGAGCAGGAACCTGTCCCCTTCACCCGACCCAGCCCGACCCAGCATCCTCACTTGAAGTCCCCGTCGTGGTACTTTCCGAACGCCTGCAGGATAATGGTGATGATCGCCATGAGGGGTTTCACGATGCAGAATTGCAGCGTGGCCTGCACAGGGGGAGAGACACTGTGTACCCTGGGCAGCAGGGATGTCCCACCACCCTCCCTGCAGCTCCTGCCACCCCTGGCCCCTCCACGTGAGCCAACCCCTCTGCTCCTGGGACAGAGACACAGAGGAGAGAGCAGTTCTCCATTACAGGAGTGACCAGTGCTGTGGGGTGAAACATGAACCAGCTCAAGGTCTGCAGACGGGAGGGAGCAGGGCTCCCAAAAGGCAGCTCCTGAAAGGCAGAGTAGCTACTCCGAGGGGGAGCACCAGGTGGCTTGGGGACAGGATTCAGCCAGCAGCGCAGCGCAGGAGCGTCAGAGAGCCGTCCAGGCTGACCTGGGACTGGACAGAGATGGCAATCTCAGCTCTGCAGTGGGAGGAGACCCTGACTCAGCAGTGAGTCAGAGGCAAGGACAGCGAGCGGGCGCCCTGCTGCTGGCCAGGTGCCTGCAAGCTGGGTGAGCTGCTTCCCTCGGTGGAAAAAAACCCAAAAAGAGCATCTCCGGAAAGCGGTGAAGCAGAGCCCTCTCGGCAGGGCAGCAGGGAAGGGAGCTGCTGCCCAGGGAGCCCTCATCAGGGGGGAGCAGAGCCGATGTGCCCCATCGGGTACCCACCTGCTTGCAGAAGCGCAGGAACCCGATGGTGTAGGACATGCCCTGAAGGCAGCAGGTGCCATAAAAGCAGCTGGACCTGGAATCAGAAGCCGAGGAGATGCCATTGCGGCTGCTGGATGGGGGAAAGTGGGCGGAGGTCTGAGGAACTCATGGGATGCTGGGACTTACGCAATGGGCTTCCCTCGGATCTCTGTCATGATAGTGCTCTCCCCTCCGAGGTACTCGAAGCACAGGCTCAGGAAGCTGTATATCGCGAAAGCTGGCAAGGCAAGGGCGGGCATGATCAGCAGGGCTGATGGAGGTCTGGGGTAGGGGTTGTTACATTTCACATTCCTTCCTGTTCAGGTGTCTTATCTACCCCAGGACCGCATGAGAATTCGGGACACTGGTGGGTGGGAGCCCAACGAGAGGAGCAGCAGGTCAAATCTGTCTGACTTCCAAGCACAGTCAGATGCACCCGCCACGTGCACAGCGTTCACTGCAGAGGCAGCAGCTCCTCCGTGCACACACAGCCCCTGAGTGCATGTGGCAGCAGTCAGATGTCCCAGCGGTGCTCATGGAGCCAGCCTCGAGCCAGACAAGCCCAGGCAGGAGTGCAACGGCCAGAGACCATCTGCATGGAAGGACCTCAACAATGCCAAGGGGCAGCACAAGCAGCTGGTGGCCAGCAAGGAGCAGGTCTTGAATGGTTTTCTTGGACATCACCATCGCTTACTTTCTATATACTCCAAACCTGAAGTAATACACATGCCCACACCCCTCTGTTCACTGGGGCAGAGCATCAAGGTGGAAGAGCAACCTCAACCTCAACTGTGACAATCTTCCCCTGCATCTCAAAACATCCCAGCTCCCCTATTTCTTAGGTATGTCTACCTTACACTTCAGAGAAGCTGCATTTCTACTCCAAACGCAGCCAGAAAACCTCTTTGCCCGGGAGCATGACGCTGCGGTCCCTCTGAGCCTGCAGGCAGGCAGCAGAAAGGCACCAGCTCGTGTCTGCCCATGGGGCATCCCCTCCCTGCTGCTGTTGGAGAAAGAAGGGGAAAACCCCTGCACAGGGAAAAGGAGAGTGGGAAGCGAAAGAGATGGAGATTTGCCACTTTGTGCAATCCAGGACACTCCAGAGACACAGGTCAGCAAGATGAGAGCCCTGCTTTGCCCATCAGCCTCCCTGCCAAGGAAAGGCTTTGCTCACCTTCGTAGCAGTCGCGCACCGAGTCAAAGTAGACGTAGTACTGGTGGCTGCCGAGGAGGAGGAGGCTGAGCCAGGAGTCGAAGGCATAGATGGGCACAATGAAGAGGATGCGGATGATGTAGCGCTGCTCCTTGGGTACGGTGTAATTCCTCAGGTGTGTGTAGATCTGCAAAGTGCCCAGTGTGCAGAGCTGTGGCTACTGCCAGTCAGGAGGGGAACAAGAGGTACCCCCAGCCTGCAGCAGGCTCATCCCGTGTCAGCCCTCCCGCTGGGGGTGAGAGCACCGCCAGCTTTCCACCACAGCCCCATCGCGGTGAACAGACACATGAGACAGGCTCCATCCTGGTCCCCGGGGCAATCCTTTCCACGTGGAAACTGGGTCTCTTCCTCGGCACTGTGCAAGGAGTGTGCCCTCCTCCATGCCAGCCCACGTGCAGCCCCATCCCAGCGCTCAGAGGCACCAGCTTTCCCCAGGGCTGCCTTCAGCAGCATGGATCCGTACAGCACCCAAAGCCATGCCCGCTGGCAGTACATTTCAAGGCAGCCGGCAGCCCACACCCCAAAGCCACAGACCCCGGGGTACCAGATGAGAAACCCCGCTGGGTGCTGCCTTTGGGCAGTGCCGATGCCCTGCAGCTGCTCCGGGCTCTGGCAGCCACCTGGGGAGTGCATGGACAAAGTCCACCCTCCCCAGCTGCCAGCACGGGCTCCCGACAGCAGAGATTTCCCCTCCGGGCACCAACAGGAGGAAATATCCATCCGGAGCTGAGTGATTTGCAATGAACTTGGGGGGCAATCAATAGGCTTGCCCTTGCATCAGTCCCGGCACCGAGCCCTGTCTCTGCTCGAGCCCATACCTGGTGGAAGGTGACGATCAGCGCTGACCACACGAAGATGCCGGAGATGACCTGCGCTGCTGTCGTGGTCAGGAAAAGCTGCTGGCTGTCCTGGGAGTTGTTGTGGGTGGCCATGAGCTGGGCAAGGGCTGGGGATGGAGGGGCTGAGGACAGCCGGGCTGCTGTGCCGGGCCCCAGGGTGCCAGGCAGCAAGGGAGAGAGCAAGGCACGTGTGGCATTACTCATCTGCAGGGAGGGAGAGGCAAGGGGAGCGGCACAGGAAGGCAGGAGTGAGGTAAGCTGATGAAGGGGAAGGCCCCAGCAGATTTCCCAGCCCACACAGTACAGACAAACCTCCTGTAAGGTTTATCTCCTCCCCAGGCTTTTTCCAGGCTGTCCCTCACCCAAACCATCCTATTCACCATGGCTGGGTATGCTTCTCCTAGCAGGAAAATCTAAATGTCCTTCAAAAGCAGACCCTCTTTTCAGTGAGGAGGTGCATGCGGTCCTTGTGTCCTCCAAAACACCTGCTCCTCCTTCCCAGCCTTGCTTCTCGTTTTCTCAGGGGTCACCATCCCACTTGAAAAGGAAAGACCTGCCTGCACTTGTGCCCCTGTGAGTTCACACTGGTGGCTTAGGACCCTTTTCCATCAGGAACCAGAGACTTAAGGGTTAAGGTTATCCCTCACCCATGATAATAATGAGCCCCTTACCAACAAGCCATCAGGACACTGATGTCCTCCTTGGGACCCCAGAAAACACAGGGATCCCTGTGGTCCACCCCCCAAATTCAGCTCCTTTCCTTGTGCGTGGCCTGCTGGGGTAAACCCCAGGGCTGCCCAACAAGCTGGAGGTTTGGCATCACCCAGGGCGTTTGGCCAGCCTTGGCCATTTTGGTATCGTGAGGGTCTCGATGTGTACCCTCCTGTACCCGAATTAAGCACCAGGGAGCAAGTCTGCCGTGCCACAGGCAGAGCAGGCAGAGCTGCTGCCCTTTGGGGATGCTGAAGTGCTCCGGCATCTCCCTCGCAGGTCTGCTCCCCTCGAAGCCGGCTGCCCCACGGCGCCGAGCATTCCCGTCATAGAGCGTGGCTGAGGTGTATGGGCACTGTGTACCCTGTGGCTCCAGATAGCAAGGACCAACCTAATAATATGCTCTTATTTATAGGGCAGCTTCATATCTCAAGGCCAACAGATGCACAAACTGCCATGTCTGGCCTGTCTTTCTGCTAATCTATGGAAAGCTGCTTTTTCCCCAGTATAACAATAGCAGTTTAAAAAAATAAAACCAACAACCTGCAAGCAGAGCTCTAACAATACAGATGTTTCTCGGTGCATTGTTAATAAACAAAGATTTTAGCTGCTGGGTAACTATTGCCTGGGGGTAAAATGGTAAGCAGGAACTGGTGAGAGGCAAGAAAATATCTGCCACAGATAAGAGTGATAGGGAATGACCTCGGTCCCATTAAACACAGAAAACAAACCAAAGCAGGAGCTCACCCTGCGGCTTCCTCTCCTGCCCTCTCCCCGAACTCCAGCCTCACAGGAGAGGAAACTCAGATGGTGTCAAATCAACAGCCCTAAAAATACCTTTCCCCTGCTCCGCCTGGCAGGAGCTGCCTGTAAGCAGAGAAGCTGGGGTGGCGGCGTGCTGGCGAGGTCCCAGCAGCTCACCCCAGCATACCTGCGCCCGTGAGCGGGGAAGTGGAGCTGGAGACAGCTGGAGAGAGAGCGGGGCCGATGACAGCGTTACAGAGATGGCGGGGAGCCGAGTTTTTCCTCCCTGCGACCATTCCACAGCCCTGCCCTGCAGGAAGCAGGATCCCGGGGAAAGCCAGGAGGGATCTGGTCTTTGGACAGGCCATGATGACGCCGGACCTGCCTTGTAAACATTAACAGGAGGCCAGAGATAGCTCATGGCGTGGGGAGGGAGGCGAGAGCCTGACTGCACACCATTTCCTGCCGCTCCTGGCTCTTTCTGGGGGCTGCCCTGCCACGGACTGGGGCTGTACGGCTGGATTTGGCCACGCTTTCCCTCTGCCCAAGCATCATGATAGGGAAGGCTGGAACCCAGCTTGCTTCCCAGGACACGGCAGAGAGCTGTGCTCATCACTAGACCCATTTACTCTGTTTTCAACCCAGCGCCGTGCCACAGATTCTTGGCCCAAGACATCCCGACTCCTATCAGCTTTCCCAGCCTGGCTGCAGCCATCGCGGTACAAGCCCAGTGGCACCAGCAGCCGGTCCTGGCAGGCTCTCCTACATTGTCACACTCTGAACGCGGCAGAGCAAGTCATTAAAAACAAAAGCCTCGGTGCCGCTTGGAGACAGGGCTCCCAGCTCCAGAGGTAATTAGATCCCGGCTATGCAAGGTAGTCGGGCAATTCAATGCAGCTAGAGGGCCATTTGCTTCCAAAACAAAGGCAGCGAGAAGATACAAGAGAATAATATTAGCTGCAAAACCCAGCTCCTCGACGGGACTGCGCCAGTGCCATATCCAGTCTGGCTGTTTTCAGACACTTTGCAGATACCTGCCACGCACAGGTGTGTACCTGTTCCACTCACTCCCTGGGATATTAGAGATGCTAAGTGAGCACTCAGCAGAAAATAAACTGAGCAGAGACACCTGTGTTCAGGCAGACCAGCTGCAAATAGGGCTTTTCGCTTGGCCAGGGATTCCCCTCCAGCCACAGGCTGCCAGAGCCTGGACTCCCAGCTCACATCGCTCCCAGCGGCCCGGAGCACCCGGGACAAATCCCCATCTCAGCAGCCACCACGGGGCTGGGTGGCCGGAAAGCAAAGGCGATCCCCCCAAAAGTGCCTCTGCAGTGCTGGCTGCGCTCCCTGGCAAGGGGACAGAGATCCCAGACCCCCACCCCGGGGAGGGGAGCAGCCAGGCTCAGCCCCACCAGTGCAGGAGACATGCCTTTCCTCCTGACTGCTTTCAGATAAAGCCGGGACACGGGGGTTATTCACCTGATCAGCCTCTATCACCCCCACACCACCCAGGAGGAATGACCTACAGCACACGGCTATAAATTAAGGCAAGGCAGCACCAAGCCCTCCCTCAAACCCGTCCGGAGGAGCGGGTGACGCATGCACATGGCTCCTGCAGCCAGCTCTGCCCTTGCAGCAGCTCCCACGCGTGTTCGGGGCCGAAAGCTGTGGCAACCTCTGTTCCTCGTGGGGTGTCCCCGGCTGCTCCGCACCCCCCAGACCCCACTCACCCTGCAGGGTTCCTCCGGGAGCGGGTCTGGCTGCCAGGCACCTGCCTCCGCATCCCCGCGCCCTCCTCCTCCACCTGCACCCACAGGAGACTCCTCCTCCGGGCACCCTCCCAGCTCCCCCTCGCTGCGCCCCGGCCCTGCGGGAGCTGGGGCGGCCGGCTGGGCTCTGCCTCCCACGGAGAGCTGCCCAACTTACCCTTCCAGTCTGCCGGGCTCGGCACACACGCCCGGAAAGCAAACACAGATGGAAAGCCACGGAGCAGCCCGACGCATGGTCTGTGGCCGGGGCAAGCGCTCTGCCTGGGTGGCAAAGGTGGGTTTTCCTGCATTTGGGAATTAATCCTTACCCGGAGGACAGTGATGACTAAAAGGCAGGCAGCTGGTGATACTGGCAGACTTGTGAATGGTTTTTGGGGCAGGCCTTCCCCCTGGTTCACTGCAGAGCAGAAAGGAGCAAAGTCAAAGGACCAATTCCTTGTGGTTTAATTTCTTGCCAGTGGAAAGGCAACAAGACAAGCCTGCCCTGGCTCTTTACCCACCACCCTTTACAGACCAGGTGGCACACAGAGCCAGGAAATTAAGGGGGTTAACTTGTGGTTGGCTTTTACGTAGCAACACTCTGGTGTTAGGGGCATAGCAGCGGTATGCCACTGTATCACCATAGTGGAAAATGTGATTTACATTCAGTTTGCTAATGAATGTATGGCTTCCACAAGTTGCTGGAGCTATGGACACCTTAAAAGCACCAGGATTTGGGAATCACATTGAATTTTGTGTTGGGAAAGAATCCCTACTAGCAAACCAGGATTGACATTAACAAATTCCATGTGCCTCTCTCAGCCCTCCTATACACAAAGTGTAAAAGAGGGAAAATTTGGAGTTCCGACAGATGCAAATCTCTGATTCTTGGAAGCACAGTTCAGAAAATTATTTTTAGAATAAATTTCTTGTCAAGGGCAGCTGCAAGTCTGTAGTGTTTGGATGTACTTTTAAAAAAGAGTTTCATTTCCTATAATCCTGTAAATACTGTAAATAACCCTTACTTCAGAGAAGAGAGTCCTTTCGAAATGCATTTGCTACTTTTAGGGGATTTTTTCCAGCAACAGACATGACCCAGCAACTGGGTCTATGTGGGGCAGGCACAGGCTCTGTGCTGACAGTGCCGATACCAGCAGGTCTTAACACAGCACGAGTCTTCCCTGCCCAGCATCCAAGACCTGGCCTCTGTCTGCTCTGTCAAGTCCACAAGTGACAAAGGTGTAACAGCTCACTGAAAAATTTACTGCTTGGTGTTATTTTTTACAAGAAGAAATAAAACCAAATGTGCTTTCCAAGCAAATGGCAAAAATTTGGCTATCAAGCATTGCATCAACTCACGTAACTTCATCTAAAGCTTTTTTCCAAAGGACTTCAAAGAAACACTCCTGTGTAACCCCCCTCAAACCCTTCTGTCCCCATGGCTCCTATGACAGGTGCTTTAGGAGAGGGACAGCTTCTTGCAGATGGTCCAAGCTATGTATGTGCTGCCTCTCTGATGTGCTGGTACCATGCAATCCATAAGCAGCTGCTATTTTGTCTTCTTCTCACCACTAATTTGGGTTCCTGTCTTCCACCCTGATGTCAGCTTTCATGAAATTTGCGGAGCATAATTATCTGCCTCTCTTTAAAATCGGAGTGAAAGTAGAAAATGAATTCAGAATACATCAGGAAGGGACTGACATAAGGACAAAAGCAGTCATATAGGACTCCTTTCCTTAAAAACAGGCAAGAAAATCTTTGCTATTATGCAATTGCTGTTGATTTGTCACCAAAGCTTGTATTTCAATTGAAGCGATTTTCACAGAGCAAAAAGAAAACAGGTAAAATTAGACTCGTCAATGTTTCTTTTATTCACTCTGCACTGGGTGTTCCCCCTTTGCGGTACAGCGTAGCTACAGAGCCTGGCATCTATCACTCCTCAGGACACAAACGCAGAGCCGTGCCGTTTCCCAAATACACATCCCACCCAATGTGATAAAAATAATACTTCTTGTGTATGTCGAAACAATTGTTCTCATCTCATCACTAACTATATGGACTGCAAACCTGTCACAGTAACAAAACCCACAAGCGTTCTACACAGTAGAGAAAAATTCATGAAATTCCTCAGTAGGTCCAAAACCAGCACAAAGACATTCCATCATTTTCATTTCTTGTCCTTTTAAATAAGTGGTGATGAGTCATGGACTCAAGATCATTTCCTTGAATCCAGATGGCACAACTTCACCACACTTGGCAACTTCGGATCACTTCCCGTAGAGCTTGTATTCCTTCCATGGTCTTGTCCTTTAAAGCCATGGCGAGAAGAACAGGTTTGTTCCCAGCTTCCTGAGACACGAACGCCACCAGGTTTTTGGCACAAACATGGACGAGGGGCTGAAAAGCAAAGGTATACAGATGTACGCTCTCACAGCTGGGAGAGCCCTCCCACACGAGTCAGGAGAGGAGAAGTCTGCAATGACATGCGGCGCGTTGAGAACCTGTCAACACTGGACTCTGACTGAGCGGTTCCAACATCACTGGGAACAGACACGGTGTGGCTGGTCAGCAAAGCCAAGCCACAGTATGCAGAACTTTGGAAAGCACTTTCTCAACCAGCTGAAAAGGGAAGTTTGGACCCATGAGTGACAGCCACCCAGACCACCCTGAAACCACCTAACTGGAGCTGCACTCGAATCCATTTTTGCACTGGTTTGGAAAACTTGGAAAGTGGGTACGGAGAATCATTCCTTCCGCTAATCCTCCCACCCAAACTATGTCACCAAATATCAATTATATGAAATGCCATTGATCAAAATGTTTCTATTTCCATCATAGCCAGATTTCTGAAGAAGTCTCCAAATACAATTTTCTTTTAAAAACTCCTTGCTGAAGAGGGTATGTTCTGCTGACAAGCTCTGGAAAAAACCTGTTATTTTTGCAATTCCTAGAGACCCCAAAACGGTGTTATATACACAGTCATTGCATGTCATGTGTGAAAGATACGTTGTTTTTGATTTTAATAGAATAATGAAACCCAGAAATAAGTAGTGAGGCTGAAGGAGGGAAGAAAAGGGATATAATCTTCTTAATGAGGTTCCTTTAATAAGACCATCCAGCTTGGTTTTATTTACACCCACAGTTATGTATTTATCAGAAGGATGAGTTTGTCTGATTTTAACTGCCAGTGTGGTTTGGAAGCGTGCATCATCACAAATGGGGCTGTTAACGGTGACAAGCAGGAAGGCAGCAAACTACTGAAAGCCTTTTCTTAAAGTTTAGATCAATTAAGTTGATAAAATGATTTAAAAATAATAAAGTAAACAAAGGCACTTCCCATTTCCAAATAAAACACAAAACCAGCTTGGGAGTGGAGGTGATCAGAACTAGCAGACATCACACCAGGGAAAGGAAAGTATCTCCCATCCAGAGAAGGAAGGCTGTTGCTGAAGAACATGAACTCCATAAGGGGAAGCCACAGATAGAATCAGGATTTTGTGCTGCTAGAGTTCTTCTGGTTAAGGTTAACAAGTAATGTTTGATAGCTCCAACCCTGATGGAAAGCCTCATAATCCTGTAGCTGTGTAACTTTCTGTTTTAATAGTTGACTAGTTGATGCTTTGTGAAATACATTTTCTTCTGCTTGCTTTCTCTCCAGCTTTGTGAAGTGGTCGATAAAAACTCATTTTGTTGAAGCAAAACAAATTAAACTTTATCAAGGGTAGGTGCTGGCAGGCACACTTGGGAGAGGGCAACGGAAGTCCATTACGGGACTGGCACAGATTGAGAGGGGTGGGGGTGAGAAAAGGGACTTGAAAAGGAAAACAAACTCACTGGAAGAGAAACCCAAAAAAGGTTATCAAAGGCTGCATGTTTGATCTTGCAGCCCTCAAATCAACAGGAGCTTTATCAAACCTTCCACGAACACGGTGAAACAATCCATATCCTGTAGGACACAACCCAGCAGATCCCCAAACCACTCACGGTTAGTTAAACTTTCGTTACGCCACAGAGCAGATGAGCGTGCATACTTTCCTGATGAACCCCTCTTCCCTCAGAAAAGATTTAAAAATTAATCTTACCACTGTGCAAACACCGCTTAACTGCTGTGATTCATCAACTCCCTGGCAACTTGCACAGCCCCACCTACTACATCTCCCCCTTCTCCTCGCTGCCTGCGCGCTGCGTATCCGCTCTCACCTCATCCTTGCCCAGGAGCACCTTCGTGGTGAGCGAGGGCCTGCCCACGTTGTCACCGACTGTGTTGGGGTCCACGTAGATGATCGTCCCCATCTTGCCGTACTGGGTGACAACCACGAGGACGGAGTTGGAGAACGCCGTGCACACCACCTCCGTGGGGACCCCGTGTACCACCTCCTCCCGCTGCTTGGACGGCACGATGGGACTCGCTTCCATCGCTACGGAGAAACAACAACAATAAAATAACGTTAGATTAAAAACACGGACCACAGGCTATAAAACCCCCAAATCCTTCACGTTAGATTAAAAAAACAGACCACAGGCTATCAAAACCCCGAATCCTTCACATTACACTAAAAACACGGACCACAGGCTATAAACACCCGGAATCCTTCTCTTCATTTCAAATAGGTTAAGCTGATTTCGGAGCACAAAAGCATCTGGAGGTGTGAGTCTGGGAAGGAACAACGGTCAACACCCACGTCCCCGACTGGGAGGGGGAATTTAACCGCCCCACAGCAACGGCCCGCACACCCCACCCGCACGAACAAGCTGCCATTCGCAGGGTTTCGTGCTAAAGGCTTCACAGCGATCGCACCTCCGGAGCGGGCCGAGCCCGACCCGCCGCGCCGCGCCCTCCCTCGCAGCCTTCCCGGTCGCCGGCACCGACGGGGAGACCCCCGAGCCCCTCAGGCCTGGCGCTTCCTGAGGGAAACAGCAGCCCCCGCGCCGGGCCGCGGCCGAGCCTGAGGAGAGGCCCCCGCCGCCGCTCCCCGCCCGGGCCCGCCCCGGCGGAAGCGAAGCCTCTGCCCTCCCTCCCCCGGCGCGGAGAGATGGCGCAGGGCCGCCGCCATCCTCCCCTCCCCGCAGCGCCGCGCCGCCATTATCCGCTCACGCCAGCTGCAGCGCCCCCCCTCGCCTCAGGGGCACGGGCGGCACCGGGCCCCGCGCGCCTCAGGGGCATGGCGAGGGCCGGGCCCCTGCCCCCGGCCCGCCCTCCTCGCCCATTCTCTGCCCGGTTTCTGCCCGGTTCACACCGGGTCCCATCGTGTGTGGGGGAATGTCGCACGGGAGGAGCCGCACCTGTGGCCGTGAGGGAGCGGCGTGTGCCCCTCCTCAGGCCCTTGAGGGCCCAGGGTGAACGTGGGGGGCTGGAGGCAGGCTGCTAAGTTTGATCTTTTTTTTTTTGTTTTTTGCTTTTCTCCCCAGTTTCAGATGGGATGCAACCGCTTTTGCCCACTGGGTGTTGCTGGGCCGCACTTCAAGCCCTCGAGCGTGCTTTCCCCTCAAAACAAGGCTACGCTTGGGGTGTTGGAGCAGCCTTGTGCCCCGCTGTCGCAGGCCGGCCGGTCTCGCGCCTCACTGCCAATGGGACACCGATGGGCGCCGAAAGGCTCCTCCACGCGTGGCCCAGCTCCATCGTGAGGGAAGCGTGGGGCTGACGGGGGATGGCGGCTGCCTGATGGTGCTGGAACGGGAGATGAGGACATCTGCGCAAAGGTGCAGAGAGAAATGTTTGTGTCCCGTGAGCAATACAGGCAAACACTGGTTTCTCTTAATTGCATACGGTTAACTCAGTGGTAATTTGTTTTCTTGGAAATGCTGGTACGCATGAATAATAATTGTGTGTACGAAGTTACACAAACCTCTGAAAACTGGGGTTTCTCACAGGTGTGCACCCTTCCAGACTTCTGCAATTGCCGCATTCAAAGTAACGCTCCAAACCTTCATGTCTAAGTGCTAGGTCTCCTTTAGTGTCATTCCCACCACACAGAAAATAGCCCGGCTGTGGCTGCAGCAACAGCTACCTGAGTTGTGGGTTGTCTGTTCAGGTAACATCTCTTAAGGACCTCATGAATGTTTTTTTGCTTTGCATTGAAAGTTTCAACAAAACTTAGCTACAGCAAGAGGACGTATGCTTTGTGCTGAGAATCCTTGAAGACACCATTAGAGAGCAGCAGAGGTCCACGGAAAAGCTTTTAATTCACTAGGTTATTCTTGTGGTTAATTTAAACAGGGAGGCTTGATACTTTTTCGGCACTCCTTGCAATTTGGCAAATAGTCTGTTTTCCAGCACTGTGAAAAAACAACATTCCTCTTTCTTGCTTACCATAATCACTCGAGACTTTGCCTGTTTGAAGGAGATAATAGCAGCTCTTGTCAGTAAAGCCTCCTGACTCATAGAGAAGTTTATTCCTGCTCTGCCTTCTCCGGAGAGTAATTTTACTTCAGGAAAAACAAAGGCCCAGATTCTTCCTGCCATCCTTGCCAGCATCCATTTTATTTTTAACATGACAGGAGGACAAAGAGTCCACTCTAGTTCGGATTTACATGGAAATACCACACTGGTATTCATCAGTTTAGGACAAGAGAGTTATCTTTAACAGGTTCAATCGATTGGATGTCTCCTTTTGGGATGGAGCTGAGGTGGGGTAGAGCAAACTTGAGAAGCAGGTGGCAAGA
>Ga0065711_1036053_pt1 | contig 21508 bp, 17 predicted proteins | sample Hoacrofraction12_FD_59098 | JGI IMG/M metagenome (GOLD analysis project Ga0065711, IMG submission 59098) | Hoatzin crop microbial communities from Cojedes, Venezuela - Epithelial fraction 12 v2 (version 2) | ecosystem: Host-associated > Birds > Digestive system > Esophagus > Crop | place... | reverse complement strand
GTGTGAACGGCGGTGCGGGACGTGGCGGGGGGGAGGAGGGCGAGGGCGGGCTGTGAGCAGAGGGGGCGGCTGCCAGCAGCGGGGTGCACAGGCCCGGAGCAGCAGCGGTGGCGGGTGGGACCGAGATGCGGTGCCCCGGCACGGGGTTCTCCCTCAGCTTGCGGGAAGGTGCGGAGCTGGGGACACGCACACACACACACGCACGCCCTTTTTTGTTCTGAGGGAGGTGAGACCGGGGCAGAATACAGCGACCAAGCCGTGGAGGCGTTCGCTGTGTTCCGTAGCTGGTTTCCGTCGCGCTGCTGTCCCGGCGGCTCCCGCGGGCTGGGTCGGCGCTGGGCTGTGACGCCCCTTCACGCGTGGGCCCTCGGCGTGCAGCAGCGCCCTGCTGTGGGTGTGCGGGGGGAGGCCGAGAGCGCGGGCTCTGCCGGCGCTGTGCTCTCGCCCTGCTTCCCCTCGCGTGTTTGCGGGGCGCCCGCTCGGCGCCTCGCCCCGCCCCGCCTGGGTGAGGGGGTTGCAGGGGGAAGGCTGGCCTGTGCCCCCGCGCCGGGCTCGCCTCTGTGAGCAGCCTGGCTTGGGCTGCGCTTGGTGTTGGGGCAGCGGGAGGTGACAGCGGTGCGGCGGCAGTCAGTAACGCGTGGTGGTGGGTTGTGGGGTTTTTTTGGTTTTTTGTTTTGTTTTGTTTTTGTTGTTTTTTGGTTTTTTTTGCTGTTCACATTCCAGTGTGGTAGCTCAGGAGATTTTTTTTTTTCCCCCTCCACAAATACACTGTAGTCTGAGTCACGTTAGCAAAGCTGAGACACCAGGACTGTGTTTTGTCATCCACTGGAGCGCTGCCTTTAATACTATCCCTTGTAGACTCAGCCTAGAGCTCAGCTATTGGCATATTTTAAAATATTTATTATTTATATTATTTAATATTGGCATATTTTTATGCATGTTTGTATGGAACTGCTCTGCAAGGTACTGTATTTACATCAGCTCAGAAACACAGTTTGACTGCAGAGCAAAAAAAATTCCTGCGTGCCACCTTCTCTGTACTTGGATTTGCCCAACCAGAGTGACCTTTCAAAGCATGGGTATCAAATCGAGGAGGAACGCTGCTCCCCATCCACCTAGGTTCCACCTCTTATGCAGGCGTGTGGCCAGCAGGATTTTTAATCTGATCCTAGGCTGTTCTCAAGCTCATCTACCTCATTCATCCTCATTCTCTCAAAAATACCCTAATTTTAAGTGTAGCTTGAGGTCCCACAGTCAGTCAGGTGTGCACACTGATAATGCTCAGCAGCTGCGTGGCTCAGGAGTGCGGTAGTGAGAGCATAGCACCAGTGTCTCTAAAAAGCTCATTCTGGTTAAGCTCCCTTGGAGAGGGAAGGGGGGGCACTTTACTCTTGCTCAAGCAGCCTTCAGATAACAAGCTGCTGCTGTATCTCTCCAGGATCCGTGTGCTTTTTGCCTCTCGGAGGAGGGCCTTGCTGAGTCTCGGGCAAAATCATTCCAATGCTGCTGGCTCGTAATGGTGCTTGCAGCAGGCTGGTGTTGGAAAAACACAATCTGTCCTCTGCACAGTGTAACTTGTGGCTGAGAGCTGGCAGGGGCTGGGGGGGTTCAAGAAGATTGTTCCTTCCTGGCTGATGAAAAAAAAAAAAGTATGATTTTTTATTTTTTTTTTAATTTTCAGATCTTATCTCAACTGTCAAAATGGAACTTGACATCCAGTGTGAGGAGATGAGCCCATCTAGATGGGCTGAACTTCTGTCCACAATGAAATCCTGCAAAACCATCAGGTAGTGACTAGTTGTGTATCATCTCTTCTGAGTAATAACTGTTGTGTTTCTCTCCTGTGTTTTTCAGCTGCAGAACTGTTGACCTGTGACTTAGAAATTGCATAGTAACAGGAATGATTCTACCTATTTTTGTCCAGGAAGTTAATTTAAGTGCGGGGAAAAAAAAACCCACCCTTTTGCAAAGTTTTTTGAACTACAGATAAGGATCCTTTGGTATGGAGAAATGCTGCCCTTGTTCTATGGCATGCCATAGAATTCAGCTAGGTAGTGTGGTTATCTAAACATTTGACCACAGTTTTGGTAATCCTGTCTTTCTACTGAAGAGAGGGAAGACCTCTCTCTGTGCTCATTAGGTTGCACGCTCTCTGGGCTGCAGGTCAGATGCTGTCAAGTAACTGTTACTTAATAGTCACAGACAAGCCACATGCCAACAGCTTTTAATTCTTCAATTTGCCTTTGAAAGTACCTGCCTTGTGTGTTGAGGAAACTAGTGTGAGGGCACCATCTCCTGGAGTGTAAGCTGTAGGACAGGATTCAGAACAGTTGCTCCTGCACTCTTCCCCTGCTCCTGGTTGGGAATTCAGACCCCGCCGGCTGGCATCATCTTGCTTGTCCTAGAAAGGATGGGCTGCATCAAGCCAGCAATGGCTTGGAGGATATCAGGCAGGTTGAAGGTGACTTGCTTTTGTTCTGCAAAGGATTTTTTGCAAGCAAGCTTCATGGGCCTGACCACGAATTTGCAAGGTCTGCATTGGGTGGCAAAAGGCAGTGGGATGGTTGTCTCCTGGGCAGAGCCTGGGCTGCTGAAGACATAGTGAATGAGAGTGGCTGCGGCACAGATTGTTAATCAGTGTTGAACACAGTCCCGTTGGTGGTCTTGCCAGAAGGAGAGAAGGAGAAGCCTACAAGAGGCTCAGTTTTCATGGTGCTGTCTAAGTAGAAATGACCAGACAACTTTTGGCAGTCCTGGCTGTGGCTGTGCCTGGGTCTCTAGGGTTCTCCATGACGCTTTCCTTTTGCCCCATGTCTTTTCTGCCTCCCTGCCTGTCCTGGGCTCCTGATCCTTGCCTTGGCTCTCCTTCCAATTCAACTTCACTCCATCAATTTAGCAACAAATAGAAAAATGCTGACATCCAGTGGGAAAAGCCACTGCCACACTGTGAACTCCCAGTCTGTGGACTGAGAGTCATGCCAGGGAGTGATGGTGCAGACTGGCTTGACTCACCTATGTGAGACCAAACTGCTGATGGGTGTCTCTGGGGCTGGCTGAAGACCCAGCTTGGCTGGTCTCAGTGCAGAACCAGTCTGACAGCCTGTAAGCTGGCTTCTGGTTAGATGTGGCTTCAGACACCAGGTGGTTTGTCACTATCAGTGTTAAATGAAGGTGCATCCTCCAGCTGAAGCCCTGCCGAGAGGAGATGACTTGAGTCATGTGCCCTCTTCTATGCAGCATGGAGGAGGTCCGTGACCTGGGGAACTGTCATCCAGCACCTCCTGTACTGCAGCCCTGCAGAGAGAGCATGTCTTGTGTTGGGCCATGCATCGGCCAACAGGCTAGGCGCATTCTTATGGAGGTGTCCCAGGGACCGCAGAGGAGTAAATTGCCTACTTTGCTTTCATGGGGAGAACAGAGCAACCCTGAGGACTAAAGTGCTGCTTCTCTGCTTCTCTTTCAGGCTGGATGACTGCAATCTCTCCAGCAGTAACTGTGAGGATCTCTCTTCCATCATCAGTACGAATCCATCCCTCACAGAGCTGAAGCTGAACAACAACGAACTGGGAGATGCAGGCATTGAATACCTGTGTAAAGGGTTGCTGATGCCAAGCTGTAGCCTACAGAAGTTATGGTAAAGCCCTGTTGGTTGTCTTGGTCTAACATGTTTGCAGTCTGCTGCAGGTGAAGTCATGAGGCAAACTAGTGTGTGATGGTAGTAAGAGCTGTGCCGATGCTTCTCAGCAATTACCTAGGTCAGATGGTTGGAAAACCCCAGAGGTTTTCATCTAAGTGGTGTATTTATTGGAAGACTCCAGACCATCAGTCTGTCTTCCTTTGTCTTCCAGCACCAAGGGAAAGACTGGTAGGGTTTTCCCAGCCAAACAAAGGCTTTCTGGAGACTCTCTTTAGAAGAGGTAGCAGATCTTCCACCGACCTAGGGAGATGGATTATCTGTTTAGGCCAGTTTAAACAAAATGACAACCACAGAGGGCCCCACTCTGCTATTGGCACGTACCTTACATTTTCACAAATGCATTTTTCAGAGGGCTCTTCTGCCAGTTGTAAGCACAGCGTTTAGCATCTGGTCCAGTTTGCTCGCTCCTTTCTCTAGGAGCGAAGCAAAAGGGTGTTTGCATGAGCCTTGGTGTTTCAAGAGCTGTCAGTCTTTCTGCACTGTACCAGACTGGCTCTGCCTCAGGCCTTGTCTTCTCAGTTGGGCAGGGCCAGCTTGGTTCAAACATCATGTTTTGCAGAGGCACCAGCACCGCATTATAGCGTTAGCGGGCTTCCCTCAGCAATCATGGTGCAGGAGCTTTAGTCAAAGCCAGTGGCTGCTGCCCCTGCTCATCAGTGACCCTCAGATAGATGCTATCTTCTCTGCCCGGTATCTCTTCTGCAGAGTACTGGAGTCCCCCAGCTCCTGAGGTGGGTCTAGAATCTTCATGATGCTACCTTGTAAAAATAATTTGCCTTTTAGATCAGGTGTGCCTGCTGCAAAATCCCTGTGCCCCGTGCAACGAGGTCTTGCTGATAGATAGAGGGAAGGTTGACTGTGAAGCTAATCAAACTGCAACTCTCTGATGGGCCTTCAAGAAATAGCTGTGATACTCTGTACTTGACGACTAACACAAGTAGTTTTTCAGAGAGTTTGTCCTAAGCTTGAAACTTCTCCAGATGCTGAAGTAACAGCCTGGATTAGGCTGTTTCAGTTCTGTAGAAACATAATTGTCCATTTTTGGGGTCCTGGTAAGGTGCTTTAGGGAATAAAAGAGCAACCAAACCTAAGTCAAACTTAGTACCACCATGCATAACGCCTCTCCATTGCCAGAAAGTCTTGTCCGATAACTCTTAAACACCTGATAGCGATGCCAGCACAGTTCTTATGCTACTTCTCCCAGCTTCAGTGCTGAAGGATCAGCATCATAGATCCTTCTTGAGGTATACCATTAAACTTCTAAATGATACCCAGGGATTTAAGCCAAGTTGGGCCAGACTTTTACTTTCAGCTACTCTGGATCGCATTTCCAGAGGAGGCAAGAAATCATAAGATGTCATTGCTTTATCTCTGGGATAAACCTCATGATGATTAAAACACTTCTATAAAGCAGTTGCGGTGCTACTTAGTGTAGGGTGGATTCTTCTGCTGCTGGAGGTCCTATATGAGCCATTACACTGAAGAAAGCATGGGAGCTATTGTTCATGCTACAGGTACAATGCTAGGTGATAAAATATTTTGGCATACCTGTAAAATAGCAGTACTAACCTGGACATACTCCTTTCTAGAGGGTTACAGACTGTCAGTGCCACGGTGTCCTTTCCAAGCTCAGACCTCAGCATATGTGCCTCTGAGACCAGCCTCCGTGATTCTGGGGGCACATTTCCCTCACCCCTCTTTGCCTCTCTCCTTCAGGCTGCAAAACTGCAATCTGACGAGTGCCAGCTGTGAGACTCTCCGCTCTGTCCTCAGCGCCCAGCCATCCCTGACAGAGCTGCACGTAGGTGACAATAAACTGGGAACTGCTGGAGTGAAGGTGCTGTGTCAAGGGATGATGAACCCCAACTGTAAGCTGCAGAAGCTGCAGTAAGTAGTCACTGGGCTTTTTTGGTCATCAGATGGGTCACGCTTATCTTTCCCTTCAGACAGGCAGGAGTTTTGTTGCCAGATGTGGATTTCTTCCTGTTTTATCTGGAATTGTGTCATGCTTATTCATGCTGGTAGGTCTCATGGGTTTGTAAGAGCTGGATGTCTGTTCCCATAGGCTTTGTTTAGCTCTCCTGGTAGTGGTGGCTGTTAATGCAGGACCTCTCAGATGCCCTGGGAAAGTCTGATTCTGCTGCACTTGGTCCTTGTTCTACAGCTGAGTGGGACCGAGTGGGACCAAGGTCTAGTTGCAGCCCCCAGCTCCTCCCGAGAAGGTTGGATGGCGAGGCTGCGTGATGTGTTGCAATGACGAACTCAGTTGTGTGTTCAAGGGCAGCCTGTGCTTTGGTTTAACAGAGGACTAGTGTAAAAATGGAGTGGGTAATTAGTCTTGCTAGGATCCCCCAGGCCTAGTTTAAGAATTAACACTTCCTGAAATGAGCAGGGAGATGCTGTTAAAAACTCTTACGGTTATCTCTGTTTTCATGCATTGCCTGGTCTCAACTCATGTTGGCATGTTTTCTGCCCTAGCTAACACACACTTTGCCCAGCTGATGTGTTGCGGGTAGCGGGATGTGGAGAAGATAATTATTTTTCCCCGGACTTCTTTTCTTCTTGCAGGCTGGAGTATTGTGAACTCACAGCTGACGTTGTGGAAGCTCTCAATGCCGCTCTGCGAAGCAAGCCCACCCTGAAGGAGCTCAGCCTCAGTAACAACACACTGGGAGATACAGCTGTAAAGCAGCTGTGCCGGGGACTGGTGGAGGCAAGCTGCAACCTAGAGTTACTACAGTAAGGAAGAGCTGGCTATCTCTAACTGCAGCTAGTCTTGCTGCCAGTCATACCATCCATAAGACAGGAAAAATGGTCAGGAATGCTTGAAATTTAGGCAAAATTTTTTGCTAGCTCAGATTTCTGTAACTGGTAACTGCAAACAAATGTCTGGGGCTTTCAGTTTTGGGTTTTTTTGACTTTTTTTTTTTTTTAGCATGTGCTTCTGAGCTCACTCTTACGCATCTTGGTACAGTGTGAGCATGTACCCCAGGTTAAATCTGCAATTAGAAGGGGTGACTGCTCACCGGTATCTGAGCAGAGGAGCAGTTGCCCTTAGTGACTCCAGTTCTTGCCCCTGAATGACCAGCCAGCTGATTATTTTTATTCTGATCCCTTGTTTGCTTCAAAACAGAGATGCTGGATTTGGCCTCGTATCTGGGGTAAAGCCCCTGAAGGGGTTTAAGGGAGAAGCATGATTCATTTTATCTTGCCCCTATGCTTCATCTCAGGGGTTGGCTGCCAGGGACTACTCATTGTGTGATACAGACAAAAGTTCCTCTTGAAACGGACAGTCACTATAAAAGGGGAGTTTGGCAAAAACAATCCTTGCATTAACGGATGTGAGTGGGTGGGTCAGAGTGCCCTGCAGCCTTGTGGAGTGGAGGACCAGCATGCTGTCTCACCCAGCGCCCGTCTAGGATACCTGGGTTATCTCTCGGCATTGCAGGGTCTAGCAATGCCCAGCTGAGCTGCACTGGTTTGCAGCAAGGAACCAGCCCGTAGCCCTTTCTCAGTCTGAACTGAGGTGTTGGAGTGCATCTAACACAGCAGGTCTGGAGCGGCAACTCCAACTGCTTTTCTTCTACAGCCTGGAGAACTGTGGCATAACCAGTGATAGCTGTCGGGAGATCAGCACTGTTCTCAGTAGCAAGTCATCGCTGATAGATCTCTCCGTGGGGGATAACAAGATCAGGGACTCCGGTCTGGCTCTGCTGTGCCAAGGACTGATGCAACACAACTGCAAAATCCAGAAGCTATGGTAAGGGTAGACAGAGGTTACTTAAATCCCTCTTGCAGGCTCTGAGCTATCTACATCATGCTGCTGGTTTGCTCCTAGGAGGAAAGTTTCTTACACCCCCTAGTGAAACAAGAATATCTCTACCGAAGATTTGTCACTTCTCAGAACTGGTGGAGGACACCATGAACGAGCAGGACTGCACTGAAATCGCTTGGATCAAATTCTGGGGAGAGGGTGAATGGGTGTTTGTGATGGCATTGCCTTGGTTTCCTGTTGAGTTATCTACCTACTAGAATTGCATGTTCCTATTTCTTTTTTCTGTTACAAACAGGCTTTTGGTGCAATGGATGGAGAGTAAGGAGAAAGCTGTGGTATAATGCATGAATGGGATTTGTAAAGGGTGGAAGAAAATGAGATGATGTAACCAGAGATTCAGAATACTAAAACAGGACTCTGTTTTCTAATCTAAGTCATTCTTTGGGGGAAAATAATACTTTGTTCTTCCTTGCAGGTTATGGGACTGTGATCTCACGAGTGCTAGCTGTGAAGATCTCTCCAGACTCATCAGTACAAAAGAGACCCTCACAGAGATCAGTCTGATAGATAATAACCTGAGAGACTTGGGGATGGAAATGCTGTGTCAGGCACTCAAGGATCCCAAATCTAAACTCCAGGAGCTATGGTGAGCTGCGGTCACATTTCACATACCCACTGCCTTCTTTGGAGACCTCACTGAAGAAAGATTTAGGTGAAGTAATGCCCACCAGATAGATCCTCAGTTGTGATGGTTCCATGAACAACTTGTACCAGTTGTTACCTAAAGGATTTAGACTTACAGAGCTAAAGGGATTTGTATTTCTAAACTTGTAGACACTTTGAGGATCTGCCCCATAGTCATCTTGTTATAAGCAACAGGAGACCAAGCATCACTTGCAGAGCTTCTGTCTAATGTATTTGATCATGCAACAAATAGCAGCTAAGAGACACTGGCAGTTCGAAAGGCCTTCTGTAATAGTAAAATGAGTGCTGTGACTAGATATCTCAGGTTCTTCACTGGATCCAAGCTCTCTCCTTGATGAGCCAAAAGAAGGCTATAGTGACATAAAACATTCTTAGCATCCTCTCTGCTGACAGTGTTACTTTTTAAACTGGGATGGTCTGTATCATATGGCCAGGAGAGAAATTTTTTTCTTTCACCTAGAACTTGAACAAGCGGCGCTTGAACTTTCCTACACTGAAGCTCCGCTCCTGCCGCCAGCTGGGTTATTCCCCTGCCCTGGTGGCCTGGGAGTTGAAGTGCCTCAGGAGTGCATGGTGGAGCTGAAAGTGGCTGTGAGAGCAGTACACTTCGTCTCTGATCATTCCTGTGCTTTATGGGCAAGTGCCTTCCCTAGGTGCGTGCTCAGAGGCAGATATCCAATGTGTAAAGAGTGGGAGAGGTGCTGCTTACAAAGATCAAGCAGATGGGGAGTTGAGAGGAGCACAGTGATTGTGGGAAGGCTATGGTTCCTCTATTCCCACTGTCCAGGCTCCTGTGAAGCAAATGTGAAGAAGTGAACAGTGCCTGATACTCTCCAGATCTCATGTCACTTTTGCCTTGCAGGGTTAGGGAGTGCGGGCTCACGACTGCTTGCTGCAAGGCTGTCAGCTCTGCTCTAAGCGTGAGCAGGCACTTGAAAGTACTGCACATGGGTGAGAACAAGTTGGGAGATGCAGGTGTTGAACTCATGTGTGAAGGGCTGCTGCACCCCAACTGCAACATCCAGTCGCTATGGTAAGGTGCACCCTCAGAAGTATTCTCCTCACTTGCTGTGTTACACTTCCAAGAGCAAAGTGCAGAGCGAAAATGATAGCAGTAGATGGTGGCATGGGTTTTTTTTGCTCACGTGAAACAATTCGCACTGCAAACTGATGTTTAACTAGTCCACTAGCAAGTAAGTGGAAGCCACAAGAGCTTCTCTGTATCCTGTCACTCATGGTCTCATGCAAGTACATGCTGTCACCCATGCGATGAGGCATTCATAGCTGTCCACAGGCGCTCTCCCAGGTGCAGAACTGAAAGTTCACGATGCAGTCTACCTTCAGGATCTAAAACAAAGTGGGCAGGCTGGAGGGATCTTGCTTTGTTCTGCGAGCCGCTCACTGTAGAGCTTCCTGTGCCCTTCTCTGAACTCGCGCATAGAGCCTCTCTCAGGTGGGACACTGAGATGGAGGAACTGCTGGTCCAGGTCTGGTTCATTAATTCCCGTGCCTGCCAGTTGCAAAGCAAAGCCTGCCTGGATTCACCAGTTGTCTGCTGCTTTCCGTAGTCTCTATAGGTGCCAGCACAAGTGCTGGTCCAGCCTCACCAGTAGGAGCAGGAGGCCAGCTGGAGCATCACCTCCAGCCCTGTGGTGGGGCTCGCCTTCCCGTCTGCCTGTTCCCTTCCCAGGTGGGCACCAAGCTCTGGACTGGTGTGGCTACGGCCTGCGTGGTGCTCGGGGCATTGTGCTTGTCTCTTCCATGCCATTTGACAAAAGACAAGGCTGTGCTCTGATGCCCGAGATGAACAGTGAGTGAGTTGAGCAGATGAGTCATGGGAGAGTTCAGTAAGACTTGAAATCTTTGCCCAGAAATATATGTTTGCTGACCAGTTAAAGCTAATTGGCTGTCAGCTGAGAGGTCTCAGTTGCCCTTTTTAGAGGGCAAGTCTCAAGTAATAATCTATAGAAATTATTTATGATTGGTTTAACCCAAAGAGAAGATTATGCTGAAATTGGGCATATCTTCTTAGAGTTCCTTCCCCTGTAGCCACACACCATTAAGCTTTAGGGAGGACTTTTAGGTGTACAGGGGTCACCACGAGGACGGCAGTCTCTGTGGGAAGACCACGGACCAGCCCCTGATGATGCCTCAGAGATGCCAGCCTGATGGGGATATCTGGTTCATGCTAGGGATGTCTTCGCCTGCTGCTGGAATGTGGGCTGGTGGGCTGGCCTCTGGAGCCATTGCTTGCTGCACTGGCCTCTCCCTGCTCTCCATCCTCCCTGCAGGCTGGGTAACTGTGATCTCACAGCAGCCTGCTGTGCGACGCTCGCCACCGTCATGGCTACCAAGCAGTGCCTTACCGAGCTGGACCTGAGCTACAACTCTCTGGAAGATGAAGGCGTCAGGAAGATCTGTGAAGCCCTGAGGAATCCCAGCTGCAACGTGCAGCAGTTAATGTGAGAGATGTTTGTGGTCCTGCTTGTGTTTCCCCGGACAGGTGGTGAGCTCCAGTGAGCTGGGGGGCTGCGGGGAGGGGCCATGAGCACTGGCGCTTTGGGAATTGCACCCTCTGAGGGCAACTGGTGCCCGGGGGGGGGGGGTCAAATGCCATCTGCATGTTGCAAAACACTCCTTGTCACTTCCGAGTAACGTGACCACAGCGCCTTGATCTGCTTTGGTCGATGGGGCCCAAGAACAAGGAGAAGGTGGTGCTGGGGAGGGAGTAATAGGGTCCTGTGTTGTAAGGCATGTTGCTTCTGGCTGTTGGGCCAGACTCTCGATCCTGGATAGGGTCCTTACTGTTACGTGATCTTCCCATACCGGCCGTTTGTGCATCTTTACATAATGGGAGGGTGCTCACTAAACCACCTTGCCATTTTGTTTGGATGTAGCTTGTATGACGTTTTTTGGAGTTCTGAAGTGGATGATGAACTGAGAGCCCTGGAAGACTCCAAGCCTGAAGTGAAGATCATTTCATGAGTGGTGACTGCCTGCAGAGCAACGTCAAAGCAACATCCTCTTCTTAGTCTGAACTCTTTTTCATACATAAAGCTAATTAACTTAATAGAGAATTTGCTTGTACCAGAAAAGTTTGTGGATTCCCTGTGTGGGTGTCTAGGGAGCTGATCAACCTTTTTGTGCATCTCTGGATGTACTAAATGCGAGGCTTGTGAAAGTGTCGTACATTTTCACTGCAGCATTACTACCCTTGAAATAAACAGTTACTGGGCATCTTCTAGAAGTGGGTCTCTACCCTTTAGGAGCTCTTTAATCCTGTAATCCCTTCTAACGTGTTAGTCAGGCTTTAAAGAGAGATCCTTTCCAAAGGCAGGAAGAGAACTACCTACTGTATTATTACTGGGTGGTGCTTTTGCCATGTCTCTGGGCAAGGCTGTCCAAAAACCAGATTTTTTTAATCTAAAATGGAGCTCTTCCCTGCCTTTCCCTAGAAGAGTTCTTGGAAAAGCAGTGGTGGGCAGGGTACTAGAGAAGAAAGAAATGAGCAGCTGTTCAGCTGTGTAACTTCAAAATTGGTGTCCCTACAAACAAAAGATGCTCTGTGCATTTCTGCTAGTATAGGAAATGATTAAATAATTTGATATATTTGCTCTGACAAGAATGGTTCTACATTAATTTTATTAAAGTCTGTTTGCAAATAATTAAATGCTTCAATTTTTGTACTTATAAAAATAAGATATCTGTATATTTCTCCTGTAAGACCAACTCATCACTTCGGAACTACAATACTACTAATACCTTGTTTTACATGTTTATTTTTGGCAAGTTCCTTGCTGAAGCATGTTGGGAGGTGATCTTAGTCAAGGCCTTAGGTAGACACCAAGCCTAGAAGACAGTCCCCTGCTTTCAGGGGACACTGACTAGGTGTTCTTGCCCAGTCAGTTTTAATAAACCTTGTTCCAAGGGAGAATGCAGCTGTTGCACACCTAAAACATGAAATAATGAACATAGCTTTAAAAATGTAGGAGACAAATGTGGCATTGCCCTGGGGTGCCCTTGCAGAAGGAATGCCAAAAACATGCCATTCCCCAACATCTCTCTTTCTAGAGCAGTCACTTGGTGTTTTGCTCACTTGCAAATGCTGCCTGGGTGCATGATGCAACTTAAAGGTGTCCTCCAGGCCTTGGCTTGTGGTGCTCACAGGTTCATTCCACAGAGGCTGTAACTGACTTTTCTTTGGCTTAAATAAAGTTTTGACCAAAGCCTTGTTTCTACCGTAGCCTTCACAAATCTCAAATGGTGCCTGAGAAGCAGCTTACTTGTCTCTTCAGGCAGGTATGGAAGATAGGATTTTTTTTCTTCAACACACAGTCTCTCTTGAAGCTGCCCAAAATGCTAAAAAAGCACTCTTTTTTGCTTCAAGAGCTATTTGATCTTTGTTGAGGGCAGAACCAGTTATTGTGTTCAGAAACCCACCAATCCTGAGGGTCTCTTAAATAGGCTTTTCACAGTCATGGTCTCTCCTAGACTTGGCATGCAAGGGCTCATTCCAAGTTGGGGGAGAAGATAGGGTTAAGAGGAGCAAGAGCCACAAGAATCAGGCATCTGGCTGGGTGTAAAGATTGCACTCTTAAGAAAAATAAGCAAGTGTTACAAGTGGATTTCTGAGAGTACCTGGTATGGTGCATAGAAGAGGATGTCTGAGAGGGAAGCGGAGGTGCTCCTGGGCTGCTCCCAAAGTAGGTCGTGATCAGGCAGGTTAAAGGTGAGATAGTTTGCAGGCAAATCCTTCCTCAGCCCCATCTAGCCAGCAGGATGGGCAGAGGAGCAAACCCGAACCAAAGGCAAATCCAGGGCAAACCAGCTGGCAGCCAGCAGCCGCACATCGGCAGGACAGGTTCCATGCAGCGTCCCCTGTGCTGACTACCCAGGGGGTGGCAGCCTCCCCTCGCACTGCAGTGCAAGACACTGCTGCTACTGGCCTCCGATGCTGCGAGGCCTGAAAAATGCCTCTTCTTCCTCCGCTGCACCGAGACAGGTCTGCAACTATGCCCCCACCGCAGGCGTTCAGCCTCTGATGGCGTGCTTCCATCTAGGGATAAGCCCCACGCCTGCCATGTTTCCTGAAGTGGTTTTGCATTCCCTGCAAAAATGCAAACAGGGTTTGAAAGGTCTTTGCAGCACATGCCAGTTGTCCAGTTACCAGCTTCAGCAAGAAAACCCATGGACGCCGTATGTTGCCATCTCAGTGAGCTCGGAGTATCTCAGGCCCGGCCAGCCCTGCGGAGCTCTGAAGGTCCACCGAGGATGAGGAGGAACCTGTGCGCTCAGACCATGTGCTGTGCTTTAGGACAATGTGAAGGCTTGTACTTGGCTCTAAAACCAGATAAAATACTGGGATCCAGGAGCAAGCCACTGTAGCAAGAAACACTTGTGCTCATAAACAAGACTCAAGCAAGGATTTGTATTCCTAAAAGCTCATCTGTTTTTACTCATCTATTAGTTGGTCCAACTTACTTTGCTGACAAACCCTGTGACAGCCATGGACTTAGGAGAGTTGAGAGACAGAGAAATTTGCTCCTGTATTTTAGATGTGCAGGTTTTCACCATTTTAAGCTAAGAGGAGTAGGCAGTAACTGAGTCACAAACCTTTCATGTGGACTAGATGTTAGGCTGGCAGTCAAAGCCTTGCTCATACCAAGTTCACAGCAGGAGCGCTCAGCAGCTCCTGGGATGTCACAGTCACATTCTGGTTCTCAGTCAGGGCAAATGTGGTTTGCAAATACTGACTTGCTACTAGCAAGGGTTAAGTTTCACCTAGTATAATGAAGCTTAAAGGTAAAATTATGCAGCCAAAATAGAAGGTTAAGAAATCGAGGTATGACTTTCAGTTTTAACCAAATACTAGAAGTTTAAAAAACATGTTCCTTGAGACCAAATAGCAGAGAATTTAAATCCAGAGAGAGCAGGTTTGTATTTTAGATCTCAGTAACAGCAACAGTGGTTCAGAGTGTGTTAAAATTTCAGGTTTCTGCTAATGATTAAGGATCCTGCAATAAACTTAATTTTGCACTCATCACAGCATATGATCTTGAGCAGGGAGGTCGCAGTGTTCCAGTTAATGTTGCCAGAAGCAGTTAAGCAAACATCACTGGCCTCGCAAACAGGCTATACCCCAAATAAACCTGCTACTTGCTTTGGAAGATCGTCATGTCACGGCTGCCCTGTCATCCCTGACCGCTCTCTTGCTGCCTGGGCTTTTCAGGAAGGAGCTCCAGAACAGCAAGGCCTCAGGCACTAGCTCCAAATAATACATATACTAACAGCAATTTCAGTGCTCCAGCTGGATCTGAAAGGGGAAATCAAGCTACAGTGTTTGAAGTGTTAACCACAGCTCCCCCCCTTTTTTTGAAAACAGCACTTGCCTTCGGAGTCACTCCCAATCCTCTGCTAAAATAGTCTGAAAAGGAGTTAGTTCTTGCCTGAATTCCCCTTTTGCACAGAAAACTATGATTTTTCATTACCATTTCCAACATATCTCTTCCGTTCTGTGCGTTTAGTTCCTCAGTCACCTCTTCCTCCCCAGCACTTCCTTTTCATTTCTTCTCTTTTACCAATAGGGGAAAACACACACCAACAATTAGCTCCAAAAAACTAAGGGGAAAAGTCTCTCTCCTGTAAGGCAAGAAGACTTTTGACCTACTTTACCCATTCTGCTCACAGCTGCGAATGAACCACTGACATCTTGCATTTCTCCTCCTGGGGCACAGCATCGCAGCCCGCTCTTTCCTCTCTTGTCCCACTTGTCTGGCACCCAAACGATAAATGCTGGCCAGTCAAATGCATTCCCAGGCTGGCAAGGACTTACAAACTGACAGCTTTATGAATATGTGAGGTTAGTCTTGCCTCTCTCAGCTGAAGCCAGCCGCACCCACCAAGGGAGGAAATGCAGCCCTGGCAGGAGGAACATGCTGGGTCAGATGCTTACATGGATGATGAGCCTTTCCAAGCTAGAGGGCAAATCACTGGCACATGAGATTCAGGACCATGTAGCTGGGGGGATGGAAACTTTAACTGGCCAATATTGTGTCATTTGCAATTAAAGGCAGTGGGAGAGGTGAATTGTTGGCAATTCCTCAAGCCCTTGAAGATGTTCCAGAGCAGACACTCAAGTCCTAAGATGGGCTGCCCTGCCGTCAGGCTGGCGCAGAGCAGCCCATAATATCCACAGAGGGAAACAAAGCACCAGCACAGCTGTTGTTTGTACACGTACCCTACAAGCAACTCAGGCAAATCCTCCAGCACTGCTCGCTGTTACCTACTTCACTGGTAATTATCACATACCAAGAACCACGTGTCGCACAGAGCCAGAGTATCCTGCAAAGCCACCACTTCCCACCCTAACTTACTTCTTTACACCCGTTATTGGTTTTGCCTTGTTTCACACTTCACTTAGATACTTAGTTCAGACCCTAATTCTGCTTTGCAGATGATTAAAGCACCTCTGCTTCTGGGTACAGAAATACTCCCCAGGCCATATTGTAATTGTCTAGGAAACATTGCCTGCCTGCCATGACTTCTAGGTGTGGCTTAGCTAATTGAGTTCCTGTAGCTGGGTTAGATGCATCAGCTCATTTCTAATGTGCAGTAACCACAAATCAAGTAGCGAGGCTGCACTTGGAGATAATTAGAATCTAAAGCACCAAAGAGTTTTCTCTGTGGTGCCTCCCACAAAGAGGGGAAAAAAAAGCACCGGTTTTGTTCATCCCTGACTGCAGTAGAGAGCTGCTGCTTCCTTCACAGCAAGCTCCCAGGGGATCCATTCCCCCTTCTGTGTCACAGCATGCAAAGCAAATCTAAATTAGACATGCTACTTGGCATGCAGCCATGTCTCCTAAATACGGCACGATCAAAGATAGCTGTAATCCCAATGAGGTGGCTTACAGTCAGCTAATGAATGCCCTGGGGAAGAAATCCGCGTGGATTTGGATGACTTGTTAGAGAGCAAGCAGAGCTCCCAAGGCTGGAGAGACACAGTGGGACTGATCCAAGCCTTCTCAGGAAAAATCATTGAAGCCCAGATAGGGTAAGGACTGAAAAACAGATGAGGGAGGAAGGAAAGCACTGAAGGATGGTGTTCTATCTCCCTCACCTCCCTGCACAGTTCTTGGCTCTATAATCTCCATGTAACTTAGCACCATCTTCTGAAAGAGAGGACCACTCGTGCTTTTCAGATGGCTCATTGCCTCTAAGTGTTTAAAGCATCTTTAGGCTCCTGGATTTTATGCTTGGCAGCCCTGGGAGGGTATGGGATGGCATTGGCACAGCTGAGACAATGGATCTAGCTCCAGTGGTGTGTGCAAAGACTTCCCACTCATTGCTGGCATCCAGCTGCAACAGCCCCACCTCCAAAATCCACAGGACATACTTGTCAAAAAAAAAAGAGATCCTATTGCTTTGGATAGAAAAAGAAGAGTTAAAACAACTGCATAGCAAAAGCAGATGAAAAGTGCATACTCTTAGCCTACTCATCTATCCTGTGCTTTTTAAGGGCTTGCAGAGCTGTGAGGACTTCATGTACCAATATGGATTGGTTTCACCAAGAGCAGCAAGAGGTTATAAATGCTCTCCTACAAGCATCTAGAAGCTGAGCCTTTCTCCTTCGTGTCCTGCCCAGTGCCTGCTGGGCCTCTCCTGGGAGCTGCAAGGGAGCTCAGTGTGGAGCAGCTCTCACTGTGACCCTGATGGCCGGATTTTCCAAGCGGGCACCCTAAAACACCACCTCTCCACAGTTTTGATGGAGTTTATTAAGTGGCAGCCTGTCTACCACATTGTTGCCCACATACGCCCTGCTCTGAGCCAGCTTCGTCAATATTGGCTCCTGTCTTGCTGAGCAGGGTGGCAACTTGTTTTTCTCATACAGCAAACCAACCTCTTACCATGTTGTTGGTGGTGTGGTGCGTGTATGCTCTCAGAGGGCTTCCAAGACCCTGCTTTTACACTATCTGTGAAGGTCTGATTTTTGTTTAAGTTGCCCAGTGTTGAGTTAGGCACCTGGGAGGAACTCAGATGGGGATCTTCTTGGCTTTGGGGGAAAATACAATGATTTCCCCAGCCCGCGGGACCCTGACAGGGCTGCTGGTACTCTAGTAGGGCAGCTGAGCTCCTTCTGGGTTGCGTTTTACGGGTCTGCAGTGCTTTTAGAGGAGGGTTTGGGAAAAGAGGAGAAGAGTGAGATGTTTTCTGTTACTGGCAGACTTGCAAATATACATGTACAGGAGCACTTGGTCGGCTGTAGGCTGTCTTTCACAGAACTATGAATGAGTGACAGCCCAGTTTAGGTGATAGGGCCATGGGGAGGACAGGAGATTCACGTGCAGTGTCAAGCTTGCGCTGCCCTGTTGTATGACAACAGAAAAGTTGCACGTGTTCATGTGGTTTTGGCTCACTTAGTGATGCTGGGGCAGTGGCTGTCTTTATACCAGACCTATTGAAGGGGAAGCTGACTTTAACCAAGGTCCATGAGTGCTGGGCTAGGCATGATGGTTACGGAGGTGTTCAACTGCACTGTGTGCTCTTATTTAAGTATCTGCTATGTAATTCAGATGCAGGTTCTTAAAAGTATCTTCTCTCACATGAATGACAGCCAGTTAATGAGTTTGTTTGAAAATGTGAGCGTCTACGGCCCACACAGAGAACTCAGTGATGGTTAACAACTCTAGGAGGATTTTCTAGGACAAGCCAGTAAGTGCATGTGTCTCCTGTCCCTTGCTTGCTTGCTCATACTTTTACAAGGGAGCAGGCAAGACTCCTCTGCCTTCAGGAGGTTGTTGCAGGAGGGTGTCAGGGTCTAGTTGGTAATGCCAGGGTGTCCTTGGCTCACAGATTCTCCAAAATGAGGGCCCACTCTGCACAGGCAGAAATATGCTGTTCGCACTGATGCGATAGTACCCCTGGCTTGATTACTGTTTCCCTTCCCCAAGACAGACATCCAATACTTCAACGTCCCTGCTGTTATGTGAGCTGAGGGCATGCACAAGGATCACAGATGTGTGAGGCGTTGGGCAGCTGTCTGTGCTGGTGGCTTTGTACCTGCTGGGTGAGCATAGAGTCATTATGGGCACTTGTATGTGTGGGCTAAACCTGGCTATGTTCTTTGCCTGGAAGTTTTGGGGGTCTGCTAAGCCTGCTAGTGGAAGGAGGCTCAGGTTCATAAGCACAGGTGTAAAGACTGGTCAGCACAGGAGGAGGTGGTCCCCTTCTAGGGAGAAGCTTTGCTAGTCTAAAGACAGCATCTTGTTGCAGTTAAATTTCTTGGGCAGTGTTAAAGGCTTCTCTTAGTCCCATTTTTTTCAGGAAGAAAATTATTGGGAAGTGTTTATTCAGACTGACATTTAGGTCTCACCCACAGAAGGGTATTTCTCTCAGTCACCTGTTCTTTGCTATTGTTTCATCCTCAACAGTGATGACTAGTGTATGTTTTTTAGTGCCCCAGCAGCTGCATGGCGTTCTACAACAAAGGTACAGATAATATAGTGAGTGATGAGAAATCACAGAAGGAAATATCTGGTACAAACATCAACTTGTTCTAAGGCAAAGAAATCATGGATATTCAGGGCTTCTGTGCAGGAAAGTTGACTTAACTGATTTCTGCTTTAAAGCTTGTTTTGGGATGCATAAACCAGCAGCAGTTTCTTGGAACAGCTCTTATATGTTTCTTGGCTGCTCCTGTTTGCTAGAGACAGTTAAGATGTTTTCTCCCCTGGCAAGATTAGTGTTTTAATCTCACCTTAAGCAATCAAAAATGAATGACAGCAAATGCTATTCCCTGCCAGAGCTTTATTGTGAATGGATGTAAAGGCGTGAATGGGAAGGGCTGCTCGTACATGAGCTCCTCATCCCTCTCCTTTCCAGATGGATTCAGTCCTCTCCTGAAAATGGCGATAAAGCTCTTAAGGGAACCTTATCCTGAGGACACTGTGTGAATCCCTTCCTCCAGTCCTCATTTTGATTACTCAGGCTAAGCGAGGATGAAAAGCTATGCCAAGCCATAGTCCAAGAGACTACCACTCATCTTGGACCAAAGCAACGCAAACAGAAGCCCAAACTAAGCTGCTGCTTCTTCCTAGGACTGTCAGGTTCCTGCAAGGGGCAGATGACAAACTCTCCGGATACCTTTCTCCAAATTTCCAGAGACCTTCCCTTGTCTCCTGTTGCAGCGACCCACCAGGCTCTCACACCTGCCCAACAGATCAACAAGTGGGCACCCCTATCCTACTTCTCCCTGTCTCTCCTCCTTTTCCAAGTGTCTTCTTTGCCTGCCTTAGACCTCCCAGAGTTGCTCTACAAACTACAGCTCCCGGAGTGTCTTGCTTCCTGAACAGGTCTGCAAATGAGTGGCTATCTACAGCAGCCACAGCTGAAGGGAAAGTGCCAAAATCTCCTTATCTGATAAAGCTGCCCGCTAAGCCAATAGTTGCATGACTAGTGGCCAGCACATTTCTCATCAGCACTGTAAGCAAGCCAAACTAGTGACCTCCCAGACACCAATGTCATCACAGCAACCCAGCCAGTCGGGTGCTGATCCCATAAACCCTCAAAGGGTTTTCTCTGGATCAAACCCAACAAACCAGGGCCAGTGAACCAGACAGACTTGGCCCTTGGTAATACAATCTCATGATTGCAGGGAAGAGCAGGATAAGGCTCAGGGCAATGGAACAAAGTTGGGAAGAGATCTGGAGCAACTTCTGTAGGAGGAATGATTGGCTGAACTAGGACTGCCCAGCCTGGGAAAGGGTGACTGAGGGACAGGAGAGAGGGCTGACATCAGGAGCATCTAGAAGAGGGTGAACAGAGAACACTCTCTGCCGCTGTCTTTCGGGTTCAGAATCTAGGCAACGGCAAATTAAACCATCATGCGAGAAGTCCGCTAGCTAAAGGAGCTAATCCTTGTGTTGGGTGGGAGAACTACTTTGTAGAGGATACTGTAGAAGCTAGGATCTGCCACAGCTTAAAAAGTCAATCATCAGAAATAAAAAAATCCACCAAAACTTATCAAAAGCAATTAAGTAAGGAGGCTGGAGGAAAATTTTTTGGGAAAATTTTTGGGTGCTTACCCGGGTCTTATACTGTCCCCACGCATCTGCTGTCAGGCATTGTCAGAAGGCAACAAGCAGAAGAGCAAGTAACCAGGAGGCAGCCAGCAGTTGTGAAGCAGGGATATATGGAAGGCAAAGAAGCAGGCTGGAAAAAAAAATTTGCAGGAAAATCATGGATGCATCACATTTTTAGTGGCCTTTCATCTGGAAAGACCATAAACTGCTTGGTGAATTGCAGGGCAATCCAGCAGATACCTGTCTGTGTGGCAATGATGAGAACAGATCTGTGATAATGTGGTGCTGATCCTGTGAGCACAAGCACAGGTAAAGAACATTACTGACCAGTACCTATGAGGGCAGCAAGGCTAATTCTGTACGTATGGGTCTAAGCTGCAGTTTGTCTATTTATACAGACCTTTTCCTGCTTGGTATGTACAATATGGAGAGGCAACGGACTGTGTGGACTAGCAATGCTGAGCCCTTCCTTCTCTCTCTCTCTCAGAGGAACAAGACACAATACAGAAAAGCTCTGTCATGCTTGACTTGCACAGCTTACGGATGCCCTTTTCCAGTACCTGGAAGTAAAGGATCGCTGCATTAGCCACCTTCTTGCTCCTGGTGGCCCTGACCATCGTAACTTGCCACATATGTCAGATCCAGAAACGCAACAGGACTGGAAAAAGTATTGGGCAACAGTGCTGAGCAGCCACTGGCAGCCTGTGTTTCTGCTACCTTTTCCTCGTAACAAGCATCTTCCACCCTGGACCAAACACAGGAGCTCAGCAATGTCCTCAGCTTTTATGCTTCCAGCTGCCACCATTTCTGTCATAGACACTCTGTGGCAAGCTGCATGTCCAAGATCTCCATTACCTCATCTGAGACAGGTAAGGGAGCAGGTTCCTCTTGTTAAAAATGAAGTTGTGTCTGTGTGTCAGAAGACCAGAGCTGGGAAACTGGGGCGGGTCAACTCTCCTGGTTGTTACCTGCAAGGGGAAGAAACAAGGGACACATTACAGGATCCCACGAGCAAGTCCTGCCCATATAGTCATCGTAGCCTCACTACAAGCCAGCTGCTTCTTCACCAGGCCAGACACATATGCACAGCTTCCTCTGTCCTCTCCAGCCCAACTGTTATCTCATGCCCCAGGTGATGTCAGGCTCACCAACCCTTCCTTGCTGTCCACAGTTATTACCAGCCTCCTGTCACCCAGCCTCGGCAACACCACTCTGCTTTGATGGCTTTTACAAAAAAAAAAAAAAAAATTTTTT
>Ga0065711_1036052_pt1 | contig 21509 bp, 22 predicted proteins | sample Hoacrofraction12_FD_59098 | JGI IMG/M metagenome (GOLD analysis project Ga0065711, IMG submission 59098) | Hoatzin crop microbial communities from Cojedes, Venezuela - Epithelial fraction 12 v2 (version 2) | ecosystem: Host-associated > Birds > Digestive system > Esophagus > Crop | place... | reverse complement strand
CGCCCCCCCAGTTCCTCTTTTAATTCCCCTCCAAAAAGACAAAAAAAATCGCGGCCGGTCGGAAAGTTTTACCGCCGGGCTCGAAGCGGTGATGTCCCGTCTGGCAAGTTTTTAACCTTTCCTGCGGCGCGCCCCCCGGCGCGGGAGGCGAATCAGCCCGAGTGTTACCTGCGGGGCCGCTGGGGCCAGGGGGCGAGAGCAGGGGAAGGGCCCTCGCCTGCTCCCAGCCCCCCCCGCCGGTGTCCGGCCGCCGCGGGGTCTGCGCTTGGCGCAACGCAAAACCCCCTGTTCTTTAAAAAAATTTTTAATAGCAGCTCGCGTCGCTTGGCTTCTTCACACCGTTCCCGAGCCGGGAAGAAGGAGCGACCGTTCGCCTCGTCTCTGCAGGCGCTGCGGGAAGCGGCGGTGAACTCGTCGTCGCCTGGCGAAGACGGATCCACGGAGCAGCCTTGATGAGTAACCGGGGGACCCGACGCGGTTGGGCCGCAGCGCGCGGTTTGGTCGTCTGGAGGGTTCTGGTGCCCTCGGCGCCCGCACCGGGATGCACGGCACGGTCCCCTCTTGACTGTCAAAAAACTGCGCTACCAGGCCATCGTTTATTTAATTACTGTTAATTTTTCACTCCTTTTTTCGTCAGTCGGTTGCCAAGTTGTGTGCGATCTGATGGTGAACTTTACAACGTTCGATGCCTTTCCTGAAGCTGCAGCTCCTGGACTCATGCAATTATGCAAGACGCTCGGGTTTGTGTTTTTTTTTTTTAAGTTTCTAGCCTGTGGGTTTGTAGATACGAGCTTGAAGACACGAACCTTAAAGGCTCAAAAAGGAAAAGGTGCGAAGCAAATAGTCATCCAAAAATGCCTTTTTTTTTTTATGTCACATTGTTTGGCTTTTTGAGGCAATCTCTCCTATACACCACTCCCCTCCCCCATCTTTTTTCTTTTTGCAAGTCGAGTATGATCCTGAACAGCAGGGTTGATGGAGTACTAAAAAAATAAAACCATGGAAAATATCAGGGTGCTCATCAAATAGTTACAGAAAGGTGCGCAGTTCGTGGGTTAACAGGTAAGGTCACGTGCATGGGGCTACCGAAAAATCTAACGGCTGTCGCAGGAGGTTTTCTTACGTGTCCAACTGTGATAAGAAGCGTTATGGTGAACATAATAAAATACTACACAATTTTTATTTAACGTATATTTGCTTTTTACACTTCTTTCTACTTTATTTCTACAGCCGCTCCATAGATCAAGTGATGCTGGGATCAGGTCAGTTACTGTCAGAGCTGCACGTTACTTCACTGAGACTTCTCTTGGGGCTGGGGGACCGTCCAGCCCCCTCCCTCCTCTCACCCCTCCAGTCTCGAGTCCATAACAAATTTTTAAACCCCTCTGAAAATCCCAGCCCCAATACTCAGATTTTTGCCCCCTCTGTGTAAACTTTTACCACTGGCAGTTCAAGCTGTGGAGGCCGAGTGTTACGACCCAGACAACTGCCTGGATTTTAATTTTACCTTAGGTTAAGGTTCGAAGCAGGAAGAGGAGTCAGCTTACTCTGAAAGTAATCAATCAGACCAGAATTACTTTTGTCCTTCAGAGCTTTTGATAGAGGCACCAGGAAAATAAATACCAAGTAAAGCCTGTTTATTTCACTGTTTTTTATCTTTCTGGTTAACAAGTTAAAAGAAGGTAGAACGAGTGATGAAGCGTTACTAGAGATCTGGCATGTTTGTTCTGCTGAGGAGTCAATACGTGCAGTTTGACTGAAGTTTGTTTTAGAGATGAACTTTGGACGAAGTTCAAAGAAAAAAATAATCATTAGCTGTTACCGCAGATGTGCAAAGAAATTTTATGTGGTTTGTCTTAGAGCGCAGAGCGTGATGGGTATCTCATGGTACCAGCGATATGCAGTGGACGCTACCCTTGGTGTTCTTTGGGTCACAGCCGGGTAGAGCAGCTCAGACTGTTTCATACCCTGAACACTGCAGTTTAATCCACAGATCCCGATTATCACAGACACGCTGAAAGTTTTTCCTTTAAAAGCAGCTCACGTAGCCCACTCCTTTGTCCAGACTTGTGATGATGAAGAGGAGTGGTCCCAGCTACTTAGCTTTACTTCCATGTCAGCACCAGGGGCCTTCATGAGTGCATGTGCAGCATTCACCTTCTGGTAGTGTTAGAAGTGGTTTCATGCACAAAATTGGAAGTGAGGGTACCATCAGATGCACAGCTAAATGCTTGGATGAGCTGGCTGGGTTGGTTTGTTGGCTTTGTACAGCAGTATCTAGCACGCTTTCCCTGCAGTGAAAGGAAATCTTGCTAGAATCTCGGGAAAAAAAAATTCCTTCCTTTGATTTCTGAGTCTTTGTGCACAAAGTTGCCCTCCACACCTCTGCCTCCAAATGTGGTGTTTCTGCTGCTTGTCAAAAATCAGAGTTTGATTTGTCTGGATTTTCCACCTTCCGCCTGGTCGCATCACCCCAGATACTCACCCAGCCCCCTTCTCCAAGTTTGTTTCCTAAGAGCGCTTACAAGGCAAATCCGAAGCCTCTCCAAAGTTGGTGGAAAACTCACAAAAATAACAGGCTTTTGATGAGAATTTGCAACCAGCTGCTCCATGATCATGTTCCTCATCGAGTGTTATTTCACCAGTTTGGATGAGTTGCAGAGAAAGAAGCACAGTCCATGTCAAGTATTAGTGCGGGGGCATCTCGAGAGTAATCAGCTGTCATTGCTGACAGTTATTGTAGTAAGTGTTCAAAGTAGTAAGTTACGCCATAACGTGCTAGCTTTGCTATATGCAGCCCATCCTACAGTGCTGTTTGCTGAGAATACTCAGGGCAAAATCTGAGAAGACACCAGTTAATGTGCAGAAATGGTCTTGTAGCAACTCGTGTTAAAAGGAATTCGCAGCAAGTGCAAAGGCTCCTAAACTACAGGCCACAGGGCGTGTTGACAGCGGTGTAGGTGCATAGCACTTTCTCTTCCCCTATGCATCAGCAACAAAACTACCTTAAAAAATAAACCCGGAGTTAGTTACTTGCCTATTGCTCTTTTTCACTGTGCTTTTGGCAGGGATGCTAGGTAGCTGCAAATGAGAGGGGAGATAGCCTGTGCAGCCGTGCTGAAAAGAGAAAGCCGCGAGACCATTTCAGGCAAGACAGCCCAGCCTAGGAAAACAGTTGGGAACCCACCTGTTTTTCTGATGGGTGTTTGAACGCGGGGTTATCTCTCCAGGAGGATCCAGGCAAAGAGCTCCTTCTACAAGCAGATGCCTTCCTCTTTCCCGGGGTCAGGGAAGGATAGGGCATCACTCACTTTCAGGAGATAAGGAAAATTAAGCAGACGGTTTAGACCACCGGTTGGGGCCAGGGCCTGAAAACACCACGCACGCGAGACACTCACCGTTGAGGGCACTGGCCTAAGTACAAACCGCGTGGCTTAACACAACAGCCTCCCACTTCGACCACGGATTGTTGCCTGACGTAGGAGCTGTTGCTTACAGCAGCCAGTGGAGCAGACCCCTGCTTACCCTGGCCCATCCGAAAGGACTTGCTCACTCGGCAGCCATTGATCGGTCCAGCCGGGAGTGGTGCAGCCACAAATCTCGCTCTTCTGATGCTCTGCCTGGGAGGCAGCGGTTGACTGGGTGAGCTGAAAACAGCTGTAGGAGTGCATTGCCTGTGATCTGTGTTCCGAGAAAGGTAACTCAGCCTTCGGGCTGCCCTGTTGCTTTTGCAAAATTCACCTTCTGCAGGCTGCACCCAGCAGCAGAGCCAGGGAAGGCCTGTCAGCGCAGCACAGCATCGTGTCTGTGGTGGGGTTTCGCCAGGGATGCGAGCTCTTCCGAGGGTAGCCTTGAAACGGAGACTCCATCTCGCTTTCTCTTGCCCTGATCACTTACTGTTTGGCTTACCGGAGATACCGGTTATTTCGCACAGCAAGCAGAGGACTAGCTCAGAGTGGGTAGCCTGGCCTGTTGCAGCAGAGAGCAGGGGGGACCTGTGAGGACCCACCATCATCTTGTACGGGCCCACAGCACCCAGAGCGCTTCTTCCTTGGCTCCTCTCTCAGCATTTCAGTCATGTTCAGGTTTCTGTATGTAAAGTCAGGAAGGTTGGCGGCTCCTTATCTAATCTGACCTCCAGCAAAATGCTGGCGGTTTCAACCAGTAATTCTGTATCAGATCTGCAGTTTGGGAAGGCCAGAGTGTATCATACCCTTCACAAGCCATTGCTCTCTGCTTCTGGAGGTGCATCTGTTTTCAGAGAGTCTGGTGGTCTGGCCGGTTCCAGATTGAAGGAAGATCTGAGCAGCGATACTGTCTCTGAGAATCAAGAGGAATGGGTTTCCTTGCCCTTTTTTTATCATTTCTCTTTAAGCAGATGTGAGCAGTCATGAAGGGGACATTGCTCATGGCTCTCAGGTGGCCGGCCAGGCTGACTAAGCATGCTTACGGATCCCGTACGCTGTTTAGAATCACAATGAGCTAGAAATTCTGTGCCAAGATGCAAACGGTCCAGGGAACAGTTTCTCATTTTTAAGCCAGCAGTATGAAGTATTCTAGGAGCAGTTGCAGCTCCATTATCAGGTAAAAGAAACTCTTTTTGGCTCATCGCCCTTTTTGTTAAACAACGTAATTCAGGCTGATTTGTTGTAACGTTGTCACCCTGCCAAATCTTTCAGCTGGAGGTTGTTGGACTACTAGTGATTAGGGATATCTAGTCTCCATCAAAATACCCTTTTCCAGATGCCTTCAGCAGAATTCTCTCGCTTTTACTTTTGAGGAGCTTGGAGGGGAGGAAGTTTAGTAGAACTGGAAAGCTGTGGATGGAAATGAAACCGTTGAGCAAGTTTTCAAGGATCCGCTGAAAGGAAATGACAGCTTATGGAATGGAGCATTTCAGTGTGTCACTAACCTGATAAGCGAATAGCAGTGCAGAGTGGTAAACCAAGGACACAAGCCATAGGCTGTGACAGCAACTACCAGGTAGTCCCGCAGGCGTATAGGCATCTCAACAGGTAGACCTCCCACCTGCACAGAAATCAGACATTGCGGCAAACAGCGCCCACAAAAAAATGTCCATTGCTGTAAATTGTACAACACCATTAGACAGGACGTCATGTCTTTCTTGTTCTTTTAGGTGTTAATGGTCATTTTCGCATCTCACAGGAGAGACATGACAAAGCAGAGCCTGCCCCGAGGAACACACGACATAAAAGGTCACAACAGGGGAGAGGTGGGGAACCAAGGTGCCTTAGGAAAGCTCGGTGATGATGATATTTCAGGATGTTAAGTAGTCTGAATGTAAATACTGATTGTGGATTTCAAAAATATTTGCATAAAAGGCCCCTAAATCCTTCCATATCAATAGATACATAAAGAGCCTGGGGTTTGAGCGGATGGAGCACCTAAAAAACAATTCAGTTCTCTTTGAGTATTTAACTAGGCATATATTTGAGTTGCCAGTCTGGGACCACCAGCTGAGCAGCATCTTCTCCTATAGAATGAGGCAGCAAGAAGAATATCAGTGTTTGAGAGCAGTGCAGAAGTAGTAAGCTTTGGAAATTACTGAACTACTGGAATCCCGTGTATTTACTGCATGTTGTCCTGACTTTACCGTGCTGAAAAGCAGCCTAGCATAGGCACAGGGACAGATTAGGGAGGAGGAGCTGCAAAACAACCATTGTGAAAGAATGATGGGGAAGGGGAATCCAGGAGCGGGGCTGTGCCTAGTTTGCATGCAAGAATAAGAGAGTTAACGATGACTCAGTGGACAGAGCGGTCAGTGCCAGTGCAGGGATTCAGAGTGGGTTTTCATGGCCTAACAATAAACAGTGTTAGCCAACTCTAGATTATCTGAGATTAAGTGTATCGTGGGTGCAGATACCCCCGAGGTGACCAATGCTGAACTAGCGTGGGCTCGTGGGAGCGCTGCTGTGCTCACGCAGCACCATGCCACACAGCATTGCATCTTCTGCGGAGCTGTGGCTCCACTGCCCTTCGCAGCCCCTGGAGTCACCAGTCCTTCCCGATGGCGTGACACCCTCTTCTCCGAGCTTCCCAGGCAGGTCTGGCTATTTCTGGATTTCTGCTTCGGCTGCGTTGCCTCATCTTGCCGCTTTCTCGGATAATCCAGAGTTGAATGCGGTTGCATTTTTGAACGGAGTGGGAAGGGGCAAAGTAAAGATCAAGAGAGAGTCAGTAAACCTGACAGACGTGGAAGGCATCCACACAGCGAGACAATGACCTTTTTACTTAGTCACATCTTACAATACAGCTACCGCATCATAAATTCAGAGACACGTGTGTGTAGCGAGAGGTCTACACAGATATTTTATTTATAATTGATTTTAATATCTTTCACTCAAGTCTTCTGTTGTTTGAGTGATAGGCAAGTTGCAAAATATATCACTCAAGAGTTAGGGAATTTGGCAATTAAGCCTGCTTGTGCATTCTTTGTGTTCAAAATTGATTAATAACAGTAAGATACACCAACATTATGCTTTGCAGCTCAAAGACAGTTAGATAGTGTCAATATATTCACAAATCTCATTGGCATCGCTTCCGTATATGAATAGTACACGTAAGCATAAACATATTTTTCTCTCACTGGGAGGGACAGAATGAAAAGGCTGTCTCTTTCAAAACTCTATTAGGCAATCAAGTGGAAACATGACATAATTTGATTAGTTTCTCTCGCAGTGGACTTGGAAACACCATAATAAATTTGAATAAAAGCCTATGGCAGTCTGAATATGTTGCAAAGTCCCTGTTCACCTGAGTCTCACTGGTAATATCAGTGGGGCTCCTGAAAGCATCAACTCGGTGCTTGCCATCAGCCAGATAGTTAAACAAGGAGTTGGAAGTTATCTGAAGTCTATAAAATTCAATGGAAACTTGTATTTTGCCTATTTACTAAGCCATTGTGTGCCCACCCCCTCAGAGCAAGCTGAAAGACGTTGTTTCAAAAGATAAGCTAGAATTAGAAAGGCAACAGAAGAGGTAGGGAATAACTTTCACCTTGAGAAAAAAACACATGGGGACTAGGACTTCTCAGCTGAAATAAGAGAAAACTGAGACAGAACATAAGAGGCCTGCTAGGTGGACGGTGGCATGGAGAAGAATAGGGAGCGATTGTTCACCGTTCCTCAAAATGCAAACGTGACACTGAGTGAAATTATTAGACAATGTTTAAAACAAACAAAATGCCATACTTTTGCGCTTAAGGCATGATTACATTTGGAACTCATTGCTGCAAAATTTCAAGGAGCCTGAAAATATAAATGTATTCAGAAAGGCGTGAAGCAAATCTACCGAAGGATGCAACGTGGGATTCAGCCATTTTACCACTGATTGCCAGAGGCTTCCAGGAGGAAGAGCCTTCTGGATGCACTCCATTTCTTACAGTCCTCCGTAAGTACCTGGGTCAGGACATTATCAGAGAAAGGCTGGGCTGGATGATGCATCTTTGGTCTCCTTCAGCATCATTGCTTTTATGAGTTCAGGAATAAAGGAAGTAGTAATATTTTGGTGGAGGAGAAAAAAAAATGTCAGTGCAAGAGGCTTCTTCTCTATTTACGTGTGCCAATGGTATATAGACTTTGCTCTTTACTTGAATAGCGTGAAACTTCTTGTACGTGGGTTGGGGTTTTTTTCTTCTGAGAATGAAAACAGGCCTCACATTGTCATTCATGTCACATTTATTGGAATGGGAGGCAGTCTATCTTCTAATAAAAACCAGATCATTCAAACAGGAATCACATAAGGGGGCTGTTTGAAGGCCGTGGAGGATCTGTGCTACACATCCCTACAAACCAAGGCAGCCTCCTCACTCTCTGCCACTTTAAATACTGTTTGCAGGCAGCCGGCGCTAGGCAGGAGCCGGCCGGGGCACTGCCCGGTGGTGGCCGGTGCCTGGTGTGGCTCGGCCGGGCCCCTGCAGTGGGTCTGCAGACACCCACCAGCACGCTCCCATCCCAGCCAGCCTCTTCCCTGGAGAGATGGAGACCAGGGTCAACCCACCCGGCAGCTTCCTCTAGGGGCCACTGCTACACAGAGGAGGAGGAGGAGGAAGAGGAAGAGGAAAGAGTTCAGAAAGCATCGCAGTCTTGGGGTTTTATTTCCAGGCATGAGAACATCTGTTTGTAAATCGCTTGGCAAACGTGTATCAACTGCTACTATTTCTGTTGAGGTGCACAAGAGAAAAGCGACGGCCACTGGGAGCTGCTGGGGCTGGTTCATTTCTGCCTCAGGTGTTACTGGGAGGGACTGAAAAGTCATCACTCAATCCAAACCCTTCTCCCTGCACCACGTGAACTTGGAGGAGCAGCGGATCCCTCACTCCTGAGGGAACAGCCAAGGTCAGGGAGGTGAGATATCCTATGTGACAGCACTTCAGAGAGGAAACAATACATGCTGTAACAACAATTTGATTTACAAATACCTATCTGAAACTTGCAGCTTCCAGTTTAGACCTAAAGAAAGGCTTAGGTGCCTAAAAGCTTGTTTGCGTTTTCCAGTGACACTGGTTGATCTCATAATATACATATATATTATACTCAAGAATTGCCCTTCTTTATCCTTAGACCATGGCAACTACAGCACTACTGAATATAATATTGAGACTTGGCAAAATATATTTTCAGCTCCCTAGTTTCACATGAACCATGTCTCTCCTCACTTGCATGGGACGCTTGCTGCTTTTCTAGGGCTTCAGTAAGAGCAAAACTGAACTTACAGGGCCAGGGAGTAATTATATCAATGGATATTTCTGGGGAATTCATTCAAAAGTTTGAAATTCTTTAGGGAATCCCTTCTGGCAGAGATAAGAAGAGTGTATCAGGAATATTAATCTTGATGGATAAAATGAGAGACCTTAAACTCTGCCTGCCCTTGTGGAGAAGAAACGCCTCCTCTGCAGACTTAGAGAGAAATTCAAGGAAAATGTCCAAATACGTAAAGGTGCTAAAAGACCATTTCCAGCCCACCACGCCCCTCAGCAGTTCTACTTTCACCCAGAATGGAAATAAATTAATTATTCCCCAGAAACAAATGTGTCTCTGCTATTTGTAAAGAGCCAAGGGATAGAAAGTTACACCCCTTCTACTGTGGAGTCCTTAGAGGGGATCGAATAGCCTCTGTTTATTTGTCTTTACTAGCATAACCGGCTGTTGGCGGATTATCTCCTTCTGGCATCAAGATGGCTCCTTTTCACCATCAGGCAGCTGCAGAAGCAGCAGAGATTCTTTTTTGCTGATTTTTGGCTTCCTAGTTCATTGCATCTCTTCCTTTGGTTGCTGGTGTGAACTGCTTGGTGGGGAAGCTGCCTCTGAGGCCAGTCTGTCCTGCTTCTCTGTGACACATCTGAAAAGTTCAGAGGCTCCTTCTTTGTTTCAATACTGAAGTTAAAATGGTGTGATTAGATAGATAAACAATAGTGTCATTTTGCATCCTCTGGCTGAAGATACAGCTGCCCCCTAGATGTACTTTGAAATGATACAGGCGCAGGAGCTTGTGCTGGGAAGCAGGGGGAATCTCCACTGCAAGGTGGGATTGTCCCAGGTGTACAACGCTTGCCGTGGTACAGCAGCACCAACACCTGATTCAGAAGAGAATTGTGGTTTTGGGGCACTGTGCAAACAGTTAAAGAAAAGGCTGACTGTTTCCACACCTGAAAACATAACATACAGCATCGGCATCAACAAAGTCCAGCCCATATCTCAGTCTGAAACTGCATGCAGTGAGAAAATGTGCCCTTTGGCATTACCTGTCTTACTGCTACTGCCACCCCTGACCCTGGGTTTAACATCCACAGAGGGGATACTCCTGTGCCAGAGCAGAGTGTGCAGCATTAGGGTTACTCTGATACAGTCCTTATCTTCACCTGGAAGAAGAAACTGAAGGTGGTAATAAGGAGTCCTATGCAACTGCCGGCTGCTTCTTTCCATGTTGCACCGCTTAGTGCATGCAGGAAGCTCCCTTCTGTTGACTTCAGCTTGGAGGCATCTCAAATGTGTCACTTTAAGGGGTGAGGAAGGTCTCTGGGACACTTTCGTCACCTGCATCTGGAGAGGTCCAGGATGCTGCCATGCGGTGGGGCCCAGAAGAAAGTAATTTGGAGGCTGAGATTCCTCAGCATTTTCAGGTGAGGACTGGTCACCTCAATTACAAGGGGACTGAGATGCTTACTTTGGGACCACCTGAGATTCCTCAGTCCCAGGGATATGGATGATGTCTCAGGAAAGAGACCCCAGACTGCCACAGTTCAGAAGTGTCCCTTAAGCCTCCATTTGAAGTGATGTGAGACATCTCAGTTTGGCACTGATGGGACACATCAGATTCGCTGCAGTGCACTGATTCTGCGAGGGGCATGCAGGGGACACTCGGCATTCGGGGAGCTCTACAGACCTCAGTCCATTTGCTTCGAAATGCCAGTAGTGAGCGTCAGGATACAACCATCTGGATGGGGAGTTAGCTCAAGGCACACCAGTTTCTGGAGTGCAGAACTGTGTGATATAGAGGGAACCAGAGAACCAGAAAATATTGCCCAAGAGAACCTCCACAGTGCTGCCGGGATACCTGAGTATGGTGGATGTCAGAAGAGCAAAGCTAGGAGGTCTCTGGGTGTCTGACTTTGGGTGGGCGCCAGACAACTCAGCTGGATGGCACACATGGTGCTGAGCACCATGTCCACTGTGTCACTGGCTGCTTAGTTTGGGAGAATCCATTGTGCCTTCATCCCCTGTGAAGCCCCTGGTCCAAACAGTACGTTTGGCAACCTTGATGTAGTTGATGGGAGGAATGTAGGAAAATATCCAAGTCAAAATTTATATGAACTTCCCATGTCTACACCCAGACCTAGCAGCAGGGCTTGCCCAAGGGGTGGGAAACACAGGGCTGAGCAGCACTCTCAGGTATGGCAAGCACCTCCATGGTCAAGGCCAAGAGGCTGGTTGCTGTGTGTTAGTCGCTGTGCTGCAGAGCAACGGGGGGACTTGCATTGCTAGCTATGGTGAGGCTCAGAAAGTGTCCTGGTGAGGCAATGTCATTCCTGCCTGGCTCCTGGTCTTCCAGCCTTACCATTCATCGCAGCTCAAAAGCATGGCAGAGCACCCCAGGGTGGGAGAAGGCCTGCCAGCAACAACGGGGTAAAAAGAGAAAAAAGAACCTGCGCTTTTCCGAATTCAGATCAAATATTTGGATCAGAACTGAAGGTCAAAAGAGGTAAGGGATGTTTGAATATGAAGAGAGGGGACCAGAGACCATGAGATCAAGTGTTGAAAGCACATAGGGAATAGACACGTGATGGGCCTACACATGGTGGAGGGGGATATTCCTGTCTACTGGTGCTCAAAGGGGAACCGTAATGTTTTAGATGTTTCCCTTTCATAAGGAGGAATGAAATGTTGAAGGTACCCTGGGAAGCTGCATGCAAGCATCAGGGAGAGTACCCAGTCTCGGCAATATGTGCGAGGCATGTGCGTTGGCAGGGGTGGGTAGGAGATGGCTTCTAGAGGTGTGGACCGGGAGAGAAGGAGGAGAGAGGTGAAGAGGAGGTATGGGCAGCAGAAGGACCCCCAGAAGGCATCAGAATAGGGTGGGTGAGGAAAATACAAGCCAAAACTGAGGAAGTTCTTTGAGAACAGTAGGCAGGAAGTGAAATTGGGCTGAAAAACATGAAAGGGAGAGATAAAAAGAAAAACAACAGAATTAGGGAGAAAGTGAGAACAAAGAGAGAAAACCAGACTGTGAAATCCACCTGAAAAGATAAGTGAGTTCCTCACTCCGTATCTCTCACTGCAGTGAATATTTGGAGGATTTGACTTGCTGCCTGAAGCAAATTATGTTAAGTAATGAGGAGGATAATGGGGCTTACACATGGAGGGATCTTCCTGCCTTCCTACTGCTGTTTCAGTAACAAGTGTGTGGCTTTACATTGTGTCCTTTGTATAGGGGAGGGCTCTACAGTACATCAGGATTTTAGAGTGAAGTAAGGGTGGTAAGGGCTGGGACCAGGAGGGGTGACTGAATGTGCTTGAATACGTTTTAATGCTTAAGAAAGTGTGTGTTCATATAGGTGTTGTAATATTTTTTATAAAGATTCAGTTCAGAGCTGTTTCAGGGAGGAATTCTGAAATACTCTGAGGCTCTTCTCTCCTCCCATATTTCTGTCTTCCCCCAAGATTTAAACAATCTTCATCTTTTTTCATTATATGTTTTAGGATTACTCTTTTGTTTTGTACCTCCTTTTTTTTTTTCTCATGGACTCATCTATTTTATGATTTGAATTTCTTTTTTCTTTCGTTCCTTCTTTTCCCCCTTTCCTTCCCTTCAGCCCCAAGTGCTTTCCTCATTGCAAGTGTAATTCTACCTTTAATTACTCTCCTCGATGAAAACTCCCTTCTCTCCTGCCTCCTAATGCACATTCTCTCTCATATCTTCCTACTTCCCCTTGCTGTTGCATGCGCTCTTCCCTAGCTTCCCATCTTTTTTCCCCCAGCCTTCCTCGACATTTTGTTTCCTCTCCTTGTTCTTGCCTGCAAGCCGGTGAGTGTCCCTCCCTGCCTTCCTCTTCCTCCATCCTCTTCCTTGCTCGCTTGCAACTTCCTTGGCCCCCAGCTTTCCCTTCCTGCTAATGCCCTGCTCCAGCCCAAATGTTTCTGTCTCTCCTTCTCCTTGCGGGAAGACAGGCTTGGGATAGCCCATGAGAGGGACAAGCCTGAAAAGAAGCACTTCCAATAAGAACCTGAGAAGAACAAGCCACAAGGAAAGCTGAAGGGGAAGCGGAGTGTGTAGGAAGAAAGTAAAGGAAGGGAAACGAGACCAGGGAGGCAAAACCAGAGGGAAGAACTAAGAGTCACGAAAACGCTCAGACACAGTAGGGAGAGAGGGGTACAAAAAAAAAACAAACCAGCTGGAAAACACAGTAGAAAAGATAAGGGTGTTCCTACTTCTCTGACGCTGTGGCAATGAGTCAGAATCACCAAGTTTCCGATCTCCTATTCAAATGTAAACAAATATTTCTTCATCTGTATTGCAGTGGTGCCCAGAGGGTGCCAATCAACCCACAGCACGTCAGGGTTATTTGCACACGAGAGACCTCGCAACCCCGGCAGCACTTTTGCAGTGAGGCAAAGGCAGAGAGCAGGAGGAGACTACAGCACACCTGCAAAGGCATCCCATGCATGTCAGGCAGGGGGGCTAATAACTGCTTTGGGGGGTTTGTTTTTTGCACCAAGCCTGAAACACATGAAGATGCTTGCCCACAGATGAGCCAGGATGACTCCTCTGGCAGAACAGCCTGGCCCTCACCAGGTCTGGTGCTCCTCTTTGGCCGGGAGAGATGTCCAGCAGCTAGATATTCTGCTGCTCTGTCCTTTGCCTCCCGTAACTGAACCCTTCATGCTCCCACTAACTCTTACCTCGTGTATTCGGGAAAGTCTGACCCCTGTTTAGATATGTGAACTAGAGAGAAGTGCTAGACTGACCCTCGTTAAAGATTATCGTATTCTCGGACAGTGAAATCTGTAAGATCTACCCATTTTGCTCTTCCCTTTGGACCCACAACCACATGAAAATAGATAATTATACTAAAGAGTGATTACTTTTGCTAGGTATGTCTTGCCTATACTGGCCATATGTCAGTGTGAGACTGCATCACCCTTTACTTCGTATTTGTCAGGAGAAGCTAAGTAAAGGTTGTATTAAATGCTATTTGTCCTGGTCCTGTGGTATCCAGCCAGTATGAAATACAAAGACAATCTTGAATGCTATCACTGGTCCTACTGATGGTATTTTGCACTCCCTTTATTTAGTACAAAGCAAATCGTACCTCAGGTGCTTAATTTTCTTCTAAAAAATTAAGACATTAAATATATTTGCTTTTCAGCTTGCAAACGCTCTGTCCCTCTTATGCAGTGGTTCTGACTTCCCAGCGACTGCCTGTCTAGAATATTTGTGCAGAGCTGCTCGCTGTACAAATACACCTTTAGGATCCACTCTTAGCGCGTACTCCCTGTTTAAATGCACGTAAGCTGGTCATGCAGCAGAAGGGTCACTGAATGTACTTTGGTCCTTACAATTGCAGTCACTTTCTGAAGAGCAGAAAGTTTTCTCAGGAAGCAGAAGTATGTTAGCTCCATCAGCAAGATAGCACAGATTGAGGCTGTTGGCACTTCATGTGTGTAAATTGTTGGGAATCCCAAGTCACCCATCCAAACCAGCTCTTCTGAAGGCAATGCACTGCACCTCGTCTCTCTCAAATCTGCCACGAGCCTTGGCCAGCTCTTGTTGGCTATTTCTGGCATGAACTAATGAAATTCTTGCAGAGTTTTTAACACTGCAAGGGATCACACCTTTCATAATGCTGTATTTCAAACACGTAGCAGATTACAGGAAAACAAGCTGCAAGAATAATGATCTGCGTTCAGATCTTCTCTTTTTCAGTGACTTGCTGGTGGTGCACTAGCCAAATCACTGGATTTCTCTGCCTACTCTTCCTTATGCAAACAAGGGGAAGTGATACTTAGTCATTATTATAACATCTAGGGATGCAAATTACTGTGTCAATGATTACTGTTTGTTCTCAAAATACATTCCATTTCCCTTTATCCCATTTACAACACTGGATTAGTCACTTCCAACATTACAGAATCATAACCATTCATTTCTTCGGATGAAGTACTAGTTTCCCTAAAAAGAAAAGCGACTCTTAGAGGTGGGCCACTATTTAACACAAGGCTATGCAGGATCAAGTTGCTTAGATACTGGGGTGATGGAGGCTTATTAAGAAGTGACCAATAAACAGCTCTAAAAAGTGTATAATATACCAAGGAAATAGCAAAGGCTTGTCTAATGTAACATCTGATGGCTAATGACGATTCGTAACTCATCTGTGAGAACAGCTTTACTTTCTTGCAATGATACTGATTGCATCAGGAATTTCATAGTAGTGCAGAACAGTACATAAATTAAAATAATTACACTGATGGGATATACAACTACTAGCACACATCAGTGTGCTTCCTTAAATGTGGATTTTACAAAGTAGGAAATATCTTCAAGAATCTACCTACATCTTTGTGGTTTTGCAAAGGAGTTTTTCACTGCTACGTGTGTATTAGTGCCAACTTCTCCCTCGCTGAATTTGAGGTTGTAAAAAAGTCTCTGATCTCTGACTATATATTGTCCTAGTGAGGGAGGAAAATGTTTTATTGAAGCTTTCTGGAATTTTGAATGAGCTTTAATCACTGAGATACTGGAGACAACCACTCGGGCTATGGCTCCACACAAAATTGCAGTGATTGAACTGAAGATTGGAAACTGATAAAGCAGTTCAAGCCTGTATAAAAATATCTTTTTCGGCTTAGGTCAGTGTGGGCTTTATACACCCTTCTTTGCAGGTAAGGAGGAAGTAACAGTTGTGTAGTTCTTGATTCTTAGAAGGTTTTGACACCATTCCACATGGCATCCTCCTAAGCAAACAAAGAAAATATAGTTTAGATTAAATCCTTATAAAGTAGACACATAGCTGGTGAAAAAAAAATAGCTTTAAACCCTAGTTATCAATTGTTCTGTCAGACTTAGAGGAATTTTCAAACAGGGTCCTTCCAACATCTGTGTGGAAGCCATTTTATGCAGTATTTTCATTAACAACCTGTGACGAGGGAATAAAGAGTACTCATAAAATCTGCAGACATCATCTAGCTGGGAGAGGATGCAAACAGTTTGGCGGATGGACTGAGAATTCAGAATGATCTTGCTAAATTGGAGAAAATCAACGACTCAGTAAAGAAAAGTGCGAAGTGCTACACTTAGCAGGAGGAAATCAAAAGCACAAAGAGAAAATGGGGAATAAGTGGCCAGGCGGCAGTACTGCAGAAAGGCAACTCGGGGTGTGAGCCATGAACTGAACAGGAGTCAACAGTATGATGCTGTTCCAAAAAAAAGGCAGAGCTAATGCGGGGTGCTGGGTGCACGGCGCAGCAGGTGAGTGGTTTGCTCTTCCTGGCATGGGGAAGGCTGGACACGAACTGAAGGTTTCACAGCTGAGCAGCCAACCTGAGAAGAGGCTTTGAAATGTGAAGAAAGATTAAGAAGGTTTGTTTAAGAAGGGCAAGACTAGAGAACGATGTGGTAATCGCTGGCTTGTAAAGATCAAATGTTCTCACTGACTGCTGGGAGCGGGACAAGAAGAGGTTTCTGCTTCAAAACGGAGATCCTGGGGGGGTATGAAAACCCCTGCCATTTAGGCATAGGGGGATAAAGTCATGGAGCTACCAAGGTGGCTGTGCACAATGTCCTTCAACACGCTGTGACCAGCTTCCTCTAGGGATGCTGTAGGTATGCCCAGGCCTGCCGGTGGGTGGCAAACGTAGGGTGCAGATGGAAACAAGCTCAAGGCATCTGCACAGGGTGGCCACAGCTGAACTGTACCACCTCAGAAATGAAGACAAGGTGACTTATTTTGCTGTAAACCACCACGATGCCAACATTCAGTTTGACAGTGAAAGCAGAGCAACTTCCTCCTAACTACCAAGTTGCAGAGAAACCCTATGGCAGCTGGTGGAAAAAGGCCATCAATTACGTCCCCGGCCTCTCCTGTTGAGCCGTTGCTGAACACCTTGGTGAGGAGATCCTGGGAGGCTTCCAGGTGGCAATATAAAGTTCCTAAGCCCTTGTCAGTGCAGGCAGTCTCTACTTGTCTGCCTACATCCATGTGGACATTTTGTGTTTCAGTAGCTGCTAGTCGCTGTTGTGATTTAACTGGGGAAAAAAATTGACAATATTTTCCTCTGTGTTTTCAGTTCTCTCTGGAGCTGGCTGCACTTTCCTTGAATACCAGATCTTTGAATTTCATTGAGGAAAAAAAACAACCAAAAAACGCAGAACAATTCTGGAACCCACTGAGTTTTTCACCCTGTTTCTCAGCCTGGAGAAGGAAAGCACAGCCAATGTTGAGTGGCAAATACAGGTTTGCTAACCTCCACCAGCCAAATCTAATGACTAATATCTCATTTCTTTTGGATGAAATGTGATTAGCAAGTGTATATTGGTCTTGAAAAACAGTCAAGAAACAAAGGGTTCTGCTAAAAGTTGGGAAGCTCTGCGGAGATCCATCATTACTTAGGAAGCCATGTCCTCTGCAGTAGACCCATAGCTGGAAGGATGCAACAAACCTGAACTATCCTGTTTGCTGTGGAGTGGGGGGAGGAAAGAACAAATAACACCGTGGCGGAGCGCGTGGCTCAGCGGGCAGAGGGCTGGGTGGGCAGGCAGCGGGAGCTGGGACTGATCGGACTTGCTGCATGACGCTGGGAAAACTGTTTCACCTGTCCCTGTGCCACAGCGTCTCCAACTACAAAATGAGATGATGAGTCTGGCTTTTCCTCACAAATAACTCAAATCAACTTTCCTTATGAATGACTTTCCTTATAAATAACTTTCCTTATAAATAGCTTGCGTGGCAAATACTGCATAGGACACAACAGGCTCTGTGGCATTTTTTGTAACAAACACATTTCGGAACCCAAATAGCTCAGTAAAACAGTTACAGATGCTATGCTTCTTAAGGGAAACATGTGCTTTCAAAATGTGTTGTTAGTATAAAAAAAACAATTCATTGGACTGATTTAAACGTATTAGCAAGCATCTAACCTGCAGTAATTTAGTTGCAAAAATTTAATTGCAAAATTAAAACAATCAGCAAGGCAGCCCTCAGTGTTCATGACGCTACATCTATTTTATACAGAAATTGATAGTATCTGAAGCACCCTATAAAATAAACAAAATAGTCACTAACTAAAGATGGGGTTTTTTTTGCAAACCTTTCGGGTTAGAGTTAAAACAAGTAACTTGACCCATTAGTCACAAAGTGGCTGCTTGCTCAGGCTGAAAACCAGTCCATGCCAGCGCTCACTGGATTAAATCCACATGCTGCTGCCCAGCTTAACAGAGATCCCGCAAGTGACAGTGACTAACGGGGCAAAAAGGTGTCTTGTGATCCCAGTTCCTGTGCACACAGGGCAAGATCCACATCTTCCAACAGTTGAGCAGATAAACAAGCTGTGACCACAGACTGAGCTCGTTCACCCAGAAAACTGCTTCACTTAAGAGACCACATCTACTCTTCTTTCTTGAAATGTTCTTTCAAGTGAGTGGCTTCTTGTATGGGGAAGCTTCTCCTCTACTTGAGGGTTGAAGTTTATACACTGGCTAATGCTTGCTGGTGGCCCCAACATGCTGCGACTTGTTGGAGAAGATAAAAAACATTGGACGTTTTACTTTCTGCCCATGCCCAGACAATGGTGATTATTTGGGGAATATTTGAACTGGCATTGGCGGATGCTTTGGGTTTCATCCTGACTTTGGCTGGGGCTTCAGAAGCCAAGTTCACGCCGGGGCCGGTGGGCCTGGGGCTTTGTTGCCATCATCTTCCAGGAACCGCTCTTCACTTCTGAGAATTATTGAGTGCCGAGACTGCCAGCTGAGCTGGTTTCTGGTGGAGCAGGCAGAGTGGGTGAACTTGACCCGGTTAGCAGGAACATACTGATCTTGTTGAATATTTCTGACAAAGTATCCAGTGGTTTCATTTAAGTTAGGGTCAAAAAAACTTCACTTCCACAAGGTGAATATGTCTAATTTAAATTACCTTAAGCAGGCAACCATGAAGTTCAGTTCTCCAGCCTTGTCAAAACAAGGGTCTTCAACCAGGCTGCTGCTGAGCCTCCTGGCACCACCCTGCCAGTTGGACTATTTCTCTGTACAGGCAGTTGTTTTTGAAACTCGGCATAGCCCTTTCACAACACCCTCTTAGTACTTTTCAAGAGCCATTTAGCACTTAGCACAGTAAGCAATATGTGGCCAAGGAGATAGGAATAGAAGAGGGATATAGGAGGGACGACTGCTCTTTGAGGGAATTTGTTTATTAAAGCAGATGCTAATATCAGAAACAGTAATTGGGTAAGGTGGTAGACAGAAAAAAAAACCTTCTAGGGCAAAATATCTCCAGACTCTTGTTCTGACTCCTTTTTAACCAAATCAAAATCCTCAGTCACTAGAAGCTCAGTGGAATCTACATCTTTATTCAGTACATAATTTGTCTGAATTTAGCTGCTGTCTCTTGAAGGACTGCCACTTGTCCAGACATTTCCCCCTTTAAATAAGCATGTGCTACATGTGTTACATCTGGTAAAAGGGATGTTGGTGAACTGTTTCAGGGCAAGTTACTCCTGAACAGCTTCCTGGTTCTTTCTTTCACATCACCAGCTCACGCGTCTGTGATTTGGACCTCAGACTAAAGTCTTCCATGTCTGATGCTCCGCTGGCTGCACTTCGCTGCAGTCTCGGCAGTGCCTTATGGCTGGCAAAGCTCTGCCCGTGCCTTTCGTGGAGCAGACAGCTCAGCCCTGGTGTGCCTTTTATAATCCTTGCTATTTCTGTGGTTTCAGTCCATAGACAATTTTCTGTGTAGTTTCCCACCAAATGCAATACACAAACTGAACATACTCAGCTTCGCTGGCACATTTTGAACTCCTTTTCCTAGCATATCTTTCCTAAGTTGGCATCCCTTTACAGATTTTCCACTGAATTCCACTCCTGTTTCTTTGGATGTTCCCTCCTCTGCGTGACCTGGAGACAGCTTGGCAGCCCAAGGCAGCCTAAAGAGCCGCTTCTGTGCAGAAACTGCAGGTCCTAGAGTATGCTGAGCCAACATCAAAGATAAAACATTAAAGATACTGACACGGCAATGGCACTGGCGATCAGCTCTTGCACGTGTGAAGAATCTGTAAGGATGTCCTTATGCACCTCCTTCTTCTACCCATCCGATTAAGATGGTCTGCTACCATTTATATCACTTTGCCAACTGTATGTATATGTTTGCTAGTTCGGTTCACTGTCACCAAGAGCGTCAGTATCTGTGAAAGTTTCCATGTTTTATAATTATCCACTACCTGCTACAAGTTTGATCACTTCTTGAGGACAGAATTTTCCCTTTAGCCAAGCGCTAAGAACCCCTTATAAATCCTAGCTTTTACAAGGGCGGGGAGCTAACCTGGGTTAACTCTGCACTTATCTTTTATTTCCTAGCTTTGTTTGGATTTTTCTGTTTAAATACTGGGTGGTTTTGCAAAAGGTAGATTGTTTGATGCAAGTCGGAATGCGAGTCAAAAGGCTGCAGAACTGGAAAGAATGAAATCCTCGCTGATCCCATCCTTCTGCACCGCAACCCCAGGCTCCTGCAGGGAACAGATGACACGACACCATCCACATACTGGCGCGCAGCGAGCAGGAGCGCTTCTCACTGCACGGCCACCCCGCTGCCAGGGCAGGGGAGGCAGAGCGGAGCCAGCTGCCAGCTACCAGCTCCCACCAGTATAGCCATGGTTACTGGGGGCTCAGTGCCCGGGTCTTCCCCCAGCCTCTCGGCGAGTTTGTAGTTGGCGCGAGACACCACGCTGCTCACAACATACCGCTGAGTTGCCAAGCCGTCAGTGAAAACCAGGTCTGCTGTATGAACCGCTGTTAACGTCAGAGTGACAGAGGCAGCTTTATTCAGTGGGAAACACGGAGCCACAGCCAGCCTGGAACGCTAATCTACGCCCTTACTTATCTCCTCCTGCAAGGTCTTTCTCCATACTTACACCTTGGACCTGTCTTGGCATTTGGAGGAGGCTGGTGCTCATATACCAGTGCAAAGACATAGAGATGGGTCCAGTGGTCCAAGTTCTCCACGGAGAACTTGGACCACTGGACCCATCTTCGCGGTCAGAGAAGGTCGATGGTAGTACATCAGTGCAGTGACACACAGATGTATAGCACGTCCTACGCAAAGGCCTCTTGCTGCGAGAGGCAGCTTTGGGATTGCCTCTGCCCTGCACCCTCCAAGGAAAAATTCTGGGACAAGGCTGGTGGTGGGTTTAATCCCGGCTCTCCAGCGCAGAGGCGTTCCAGCCCCAGGGCAGTCAGGGGAAAACCGCTGGTCCCAGCCTTCTGCAGGCGGCGCATCTTCACGTGGCCGATCCTTCCCTCTTGGAAAAAAACAAAAACAAAAAAGGAAAAACAAACCCCAAAAACCCCGCTAACCGACCCGCTTCTTTATTCCGGGAGTGACCACGGCTGAGACTCATGGCGGCGGCCGCGCGCCCGCCCTCCTCCCCCGTGGCCGCGGCGGCGTCGCCCCCTGGCGGCCGCGCTGGGTGAGGGCGGCCCCGCACTCCCCCCCTCCCCGGCGCTGAGGTACCGCAGAGGGAAGCGGGGAGGGCTTTTTTTTATTCCTGACTAAAACGACGTTAAACGCCAGCAGGCTTTGCTGGAAACGGCACAAAACTTCCAAGGAAAATCGTTTTGGGGCAGCGGAAGACGTCGCAGGAGGGAAGATTCGGCTTCGCGTCCCGGGGCAGCGGGCCCTCCACCGAGACAGCCTCGGCGGCGGCCAGCTGGCTCGGCTCAGCGCCCGCGGACACGGGCGCGGACGCGGACGAGGCGCCCGCCCGCCGCCAGGGGGCAGCGCC
>Ga0065711_1036051_pt1 | contig 21509 bp, 22 predicted proteins | sample Hoacrofraction12_FD_59098 | JGI IMG/M metagenome (GOLD analysis project Ga0065711, IMG submission 59098) | Hoatzin crop microbial communities from Cojedes, Venezuela - Epithelial fraction 12 v2 (version 2) | ecosystem: Host-associated > Birds > Digestive system > Esophagus > Crop | place... | reverse complement strand
TAAGTTGCAAAAGAAACTCTAACACCCACATGCGATTTCATGAACAAAGTTAACCCATTCATCACAGGGTTTCTTCTCTTTCTCCATCAGCCGGTTTGAGAACAAATTTTATATGTATACATTTATTACAGTAGCTACCACTGCTTAATATTTGTGCCTCTCAGGAGGCTTGAGCTGGATGTGGCAGTAGTTAGTGTGTACCATGTACCATGCCTCTGTCACTCAGCATCTCATGCAATTTGGTTGACTGACTTCCCAAACCTGTGGATGCAGCTCCTAATTTCTCCACACAGGCATCCCTTATAATGCCAGTCTTATTTCACTGGCTTATATCCATTCCTTGATGAAATCAGCTTATATTGAAATAGATTTAAATTATTCTGGCCATTAATAAAAGTCAATAGTTTTTATGGTAATGCATAAATTATTTTTTTTCTTGTGGGAGCTAGAAGACATTGCTTTCCACCACAGAAACAATTGTTCACTTTGCAACTAGGAATCTAACACCTTGAAATCAATTCAGTCTAGCTCTCATCTTGAGCAGGAATATTCCAATCTGGCACGTGAGGCAGACCTTGCAAAATACTGCTATTGAAATGCATTTCTGCAAATATAATAGAATTCTCATGGCCGACTTCCAGTTTTCTCATTCTGTGTGTTCATATTGTGGTGCGTTGTTCTGAGATTAGCCACTCCAACAAAACAATAAAGATGAATTGGCAGGTAATTACACTCTTAGGTGTTGTGTGGTCTGGTCTCCTGTTTTTAACTCCGTCCAGCCCAGCTGTACATTGCATGACCTCCCAGAGTCTTTGCTAGACATCACCAGTATCCCTTTCTTTACTCTAGGAGAAGTTATTTCTAAATACATTACAAGCCATTAATTTTCAACACATTTCACTGCTGTTGGTCTTGGACTTTGAAGAATAAGATGAATACCTTTTTCTTTCTGTGTATCTGACACATGAAACACAGACTAGCATTGTCAAAGGATGCTTAAAGATGTAGGTATGCCTTTGAAATAACAGTGGAACCACTAGCCTGGGATCCCAGTGCATTCTTTGTTGCTTATACTGCCATGGCTAGATGTTCTAGTAATGTGTTCTGGTTCACACAGGTCTCTCCAGGGAGACAAGATGGTATAGTGCATGATTATGGTCTTTGAGATTATAGCGAGTTACGCAGTATGCCAGGTTAGTTCACATTGTCCACGTCTCTGTTGGAAGTGGTCTGGTGTTTCCTTGTGGAGTGGTGCAATAGCTGCACCTACCTTTCTAGTCTCCAACTGCAGATACCCAGTGTCATTGATGGGACAGACAAGCCCTCTGTTGAGTGATTCAGTGTGCTTAGATGCTCATGTGTAAGTTGAGGGAAGAATGGGCTGTGGGTTGGATGAATTATTTTGACAGGCCAGATCTGGTCTGCAGTTTGGGTATGTTTGGATTGTAGGCATATGCACAGCCTGGTAAACAAAAAAAGGGGCAGGGAGAAGGGAAAGTGTTCTTTAGGCATGGGAGTTTTTTCTTTCCTCCCCTCCTTTAAATAGCACTTACTTGATTTATCAGTGACAAACAGGGAATGATAACAAATTCATGGAATGAAGCTGATACTTGGAGAGGACCATCAGGCCCACTGAACTAATCGGGGAGCTTTGAGAGATCCTGAACACAGGAAGTAAATCGTAAACATCATGAAGGCTGCTGTAATGGCCACAAAAGTTTTGCAGCTCATTGTTTATGGATGTAATTTGAGTACTAGTGGCTTCAGCTTTGTGTAGAGGATATGCTTTTGTGTAACTGAGCATTTTTTTTGTCTATTTGTTCTCCTTCTCCTTCCCTTGCAGTGTTTAATCTGCAGTCAGCATCCTTACCGAGGCCCAGAAGAGCACTTTGATGTACCCCTCTTTAAAGACCAGTGAGATTTCAAGGAAAGGGAGGGGAAACACCAAATAACCTAAGAGCAGCCTGTAGAAAAATCATGAAAACACATTCATAGTGTACAGAGATGTTAGCAGTTGCTAGAACAACTAATGCAGTGACATTTCAGATGTTGATGAAGTTCTCAGTAATATGGCTTTTTTTGTTTTCAGGGCAGTATTTCTGCAGGCCGTTACTAAAGCTGCTGGAGTATAAGCCTTTTTCAGCATTTCTGATATAAAGTGTGTTTTTTAGGGATTTATAACTGCTGTGGAAGTTGGCTCTAGCTTGAAAACTGGAGTTCAACTTCTCTTAGGTGACTGTAATTAAGGAAAAAAAAGTTATTTTGATTTTGCTTTCAGAACTGTATCAAAATTGTTTCAATGTGTTATTATGGTGGTAGGAAAGACAAAACTTACTTCTTATTGACACAGCATCTTTCCTTTCAAAGTTCACCAAAATGAGACACAAGTTACTTGAACAGATAAAAAAAAATATCATTAATCCTAAAAAACAGAACAGAACTAGTTTCTTACTTAAAGGGAGTGCAGGGAGCAGATGTCAAGAAAGCAGAGACAGTCCTCCTGTTCCTGTAGGAAACTGCTGTAGGACCTTCCACGCTCATGTAGTTCAGAGGCTTTCAGGCTGCGATAATAGGGTGCCATGTAAGCAATCAGTGCTGTGCTGCCAGCAAGAAGGTAATGGGAGGTGATTCTGGTCAAATGTTACTTTGCTTGGTGCAAGTTCTGAATCTAAGCTGCTCTTCTCTATTGCACATTCCCTTTTGCCCCTTCTTTGTGCACCTTGCGCTGATTACTGCTTGGGAAAACAGAGACCAGCCCTCAAGTGGATAGTTCTGTCCTTGCAGAGTTTCAGACTGGGGTAATTATCCGTGATGAACCCAGTGTTAATACACTGTAACAATTTACTACTTACTGACTAAAGAATATTTGCCTCCAGGTCATTGGAATGTTCATGGTTGTGTGAGCCTGCCAGAGAGCAGGGAGAGCGTATGTCAGGTTTTGCAGTTAGTCGCCATGTCCAATTGAGGAAAGGTCTCCAGTCAGCTGTGATGGAGGAACATCTGTGTTCCTGTTGGATTCTTGACATCAGTGGACTCATGCACCAAGATGTGAAAGTGTGGTAGCGTGCAGCTCAAAGAAGGGTGTGGATGTTTCCTCACTAACAGAAGGAATCTCTTTAAAATGAAGCTATATTCCACAGTGTGACTGTTTATTAGGGTTGGGGTGTGGGGAGGTTGTAGGGTTTTTCTTAGGGTAACCAGCTTGGCTGATGAGGTCTCAGGGTATGTCAGTGTTGTCATGCTATAGACATAACAACGTACGGCTAAAAGGAAGGGGAACACTTGGACTGCAGAACTTTAGGCTACTGGAAGCAGTTTTTCTGTTGGTAACCTGAATGAGGACTTCTGAAACAATGAACAGAATGGTATGATGCTATTTTTTTGCCATAACTGGTCAGAGTAGAACAGTGCTTTAGTTTGAGTTCAATTAAGTAAACAGGTGTACTGTGACCTCAGACAGCAGGTGATGGTTTAGCAGACACAAGTGGTACTGTGTGACCTTTCATGTGGCACACTTTGAGTAAATTTTCTGTAAATAAAAGACCTCACTGTCTCTTATTTGAGTGCATTGCATGCTGGGGATTCGACGGGGTGAAGGGGAATATGGAATTAGAGATCAGATAAAGTTCACTCTAAGTAGATCTTGTATATTTTCCATCTGGAGACAATTAATGGACACACCTAATGTCAGGTTGAAGTAGCCTGCTAAATTTGTCTATTCTTGCCCACCCGCTGCTAGAATTTAACTCAGGTGTAACTCTAGCAGAACCAAGAGATGAAACTTGGATAACTTTGATACATGGATTACACTGTTAGAATTAATTTAGAGTTGGCAGGTAAATATTTTTCCTGTTGTGCAGAAATTCTGAAGCTTAATGTTTTTCCCATTCTTTATCAGGATGAAACCAAGGCCTTCTGACATTTGAAAAAGAGGGTAGCTAAGGTCTTTGGCTGGGATGCTTGCTTGGGAGATTTAGGTTCAAGGTTGTGCATTATCTTAGGAATATGCTGGACTTGTTTCACTCTGTGTCTGATGAAACACCATGAGTTTTGTGGGAGGTTGACTCTGCAGTATGATAGCTGATGTATCAAAGTGGCAGAGTGAGATTTGGAGCTTTGACATCAGACTGAGTGAGGACTTCAAGTCTGGCCTTGGGTTAGAGATTTGGATTATTCCAATTGTGTAAGTCTGTCTCTAAGACAAATATTGTTGTTTGTTCTTTTCTGAACAAATAAATAATGAAATTTTCACATTTCTTTTAACAGGTTGGTTACTTTCTCCTTCAGGGATGAGGTAAAGAAGGGAAAGGATGAAAACAGCCCTCAACGGAGTTTTTTAACCCACCTTAATAGTGCTGTTCCGAAAGTATTAATTGTGATGAGTTGCTACTGACCTAATGTTACACATTCACAGAGAGTCATGTTTCTATTTTACTTTATTAAAGGCCTGTTTCTCATCATCCTGCTGACTTACAGGATTAAATTGATACGGGTTGAAAAAGGATGGAATGGTTAAATGGGCTGCCTGACTCCTAAACTCCATTTTAACCCAGACTTCTGCTGGGTTGTGCAGACAGCTTAAAGGAAAGACTTGTGATGGCCATTCAGAGTCTCTCCCAGGGTCTTATGTTCTTGGAGGTGAAAGGGAATGTAGAGAAAATATATGCAATGTGATAGAAAAAAATGCACAAATCCTGAGCATCTCCTGGGTATAGATAGATACCTCAAGTCTGTGCTATGTTAGAATAGGATAGGTTTTTTGAAATGCATGTTCCCCTGGGTAGATTTTTCACTGAATGTGTAAAGTAGAATAGTAAACAGCATCCCAGGTCTGTGTGAAGGAGTAGCTGGAGTCAGAAAAATGATACTTGAAGCTGTTTATCCTTTTTGTTAGCTTCCTATTCAGCTATACCTATTTGCAAGTCATTGATCTTTCTAAAGATTTTGTTTTGTTTCGTGTTTTTCCTCACCCCAAATAGCCAGCTCTGCGAAACAGTCATGAAGTCTTGTTCTCTCTATCTCTCAGTGTGTAGTGCTTTATTTTTTTGGTTTGGTTTGAGTTTGTTGCGTTGAACTTAACCTACTTTGTAATCTGTATGTTTATCCCAGGCAGTATGGTGCCCCACAGGTATTTCAGTAGCTGTGTTCAGATCTTGTATTGTGGAGGAGTGTACTGCAGTTCAGCCCAGAAAGTGTGGTGGGAACTGTAGTGTGGTGGTTGGTCACACTATGCATAGGAGAATCTCCGTGTCTCCAAGGCTGTGGGTCATGGTCAGACCTAGCCCCTAGTACTGGCCTATTCCTACTCCTTGATTTCATTTTTCTTGCTCATCAGCTCAACAGATTTGAGCTGGCATCCATTAGTCAAGCTGCCTTTTTCTTTTTCTCCTGCTGTATGCTATGTGAATAATGAGGTTTCTGCTGCCAGAACTCAACTGACAGCTTTGTTAACAATGTGCAAGGCAGACAGAGTCAACTTTGTCTTCCATTACTGTGTTAGCTCCACAGTGGTGACATCTTGTTTTTATTGGCTGAGTTAGCAAGTCTAGTTGAAAACTGTGTTAAGAAGAATGTCCTGGTTTTACTCAGCTGTTTTTTGAAGCATGGTCAGATGTTTTTCAAGTTGCATTTTGGAGAGGGGAATTCGGAAGAGCAGTTATGACCTATAACCAGGAATAAAACACCTAGAAAAGATGTTGAAAATTGACTGACAGATACACTATGTTGATTCATGCTTGATTTAAACACTTCACACCTAGTCTGTGATGTGCTATGAAAGTAATTCTGAAGTTATATTAAAAGATTACAACTTCACTCCAAAGGAAGGAAAGATGCTTCTGGAGCAAGCTCTTGGGATTTCCCATGGACTAAACGGTTAAAGCAGCAAAAGTTTGAGAGTTCAATCCCACTTTTATGTTGAGCCCAGCAGTTATGTTGGTTTGAGGGACTCTTCATGAAGTATGAAGTTGAAGTGAGATGGCAGGTGTTTCTCCTGTGTAGATTTTTGCTGCCTTCTCCCTCTAATGAAACAATGACACGTTACAGCATCTTATTTGAGCCTTGTTTTAAAATGTGTTGTGCTTGCTAGGCTGTGGTGGTACCCCATGATTTTTTTCATGTTCCCTGTTCTGTTCTTAAGTATTAGCAACTCTAATCTTTTTATTTATTTGTATTTGTAGCAAGGGAGTAAGCGGTACTCTGCAAACATACCAAGATCCTACACTGGAAAATCCTCCAAAGTTACAAATATTACTGCAGTGGCACATGCTGGAAAAAGTAGTGGTGATGTTAGTGAAAGGAAATGAGTTTATTTAAGCAGAGTGCTACCTGTCTTTGTCTTGTCTCCTCTGATAACCCATTTTTGGTCACTATAAACTATATTATGGCTTAGTTTTAGTGTTGTGCCTTATGTTGGTGGTGTTGTTTCAGGTTCCAGTTGTGAGCATTGCCAAGAGGGAGCCACGTACTCAGGTGCAGTAATATCTCCCAACTTAGGAACAACTAAAATGATGCGAGTTCCTCATGCTATGTCAGTATCCGACTGCATCGCAGCATGTTGTGACCTCTCTGGTTGTGACTTGTCATGGATGTTTGGACAACGCTGTTACATCATAAGCTGCCAACACAAAGAGAACTGTGAACCTAAAAAAATGGAAAACGTCAAGTCCTATCTTACTTTTGTGCTGAGGCCTTCTCAGAGGACAGTCTCGCTGCTAGAATTTGGGCAAGTGATCCCAAGCATGGTCGACTCTGTGGGACTCAAGAATGAGCTGTCTGAGGAAGTGAGTAGCCTGAAGGAGCTGTCTGTGTTTGGCAAAGATCCCAGCCTTGAGGAGATACCTGAATACATTGATGATTATGAAACTTTGGAGCAGGACCCCTTTCAGGTGAGCATCAAACATGAGCAGAAGGAGAGCACGGATTATGGTGACTGGGGCCCGATGGTGGCAGGTGAAAACAGTTTCAACTCTTCAGTGGATGATGGTGGAGATAACCAGGAAGACTTTGCTGAGAAGAAAGGGGAGACTGGGAAGGTGGAAAGCCTTTTGAATAAAAACAGCTCTGAATTGAGCTCTGTTACTGAACGCTCCATAGAGAGAAGGTCTTCTCTCCCAGAGATTGCACCATTCCACAGGAGAACGTCTGAAAACAGAGCAGCTGTTCAACTTCTTGCACAACCTGATGATGCTTTGCAAAAAGAGGTATGTGTACCCCTCAGGAAGCAGGCAGAGTATGGAGAGGCCACTTTGAAATTGTTTTGTTTTTCAAATCAAATTAGGTTATTGCTTTGTAGTGTATCCCTAACACTTGCAGTGCTATTACAGTGTAAAAAAGGTTGGAGGGGAGAGGATAGTCTTAATAGGCAGATGAATTGCTAAAGGACTCTTTTTCTATCAGATGATGAGGAGCAGACCTCCATTTGGGACAGTGTGAGGTTTCCTTGGGAGTGTACGGAGGAGTGGGGTTGGACCTGGTGTGATAGGAGTGTTGCGGTATTCTTCCCCTCTGACCCTTGATAACTCAGAAGTTAGCTAAGCAATACTAGTGGACCCTCTAGTATCCAAAGGTCAAGACCAGTAAACTTAAGGTCCTCCATCAGTAAAATTAAGCCTGTTATGTGGGTTTTGTGTTACAGATGTAATAGTGCTGTTACAGATGGAATGGTGCAGAGTAAATACCTTTTACAATGCTTTTAAAACATGCAAGAGAGGCAAGGTACCTAAGGAGGGATAGTGGCGGGCTTTGATCGTGATGTACAGCAGAATGAAGTGGATAAAGTGTTTTTGTTCTTAGAGTCCTTTTACTGAGTCTGGTAATAAGAAAAAGAAGTTAGATACTTAAAACCTAATTTGGATGCTTAAAGATGCACCTGTTCACTGTTTATGCCAACCGGTTTGATCACTTGGGACTAAAGGGGCTCTGGTTCCTTAAGAACAGGGTGGGGTCAGTGTTAAAGTTGAAACAGGCTATAAAGTCAACATTTACTGGGTTTGACACACACCCCTGCTAGAAGGAAGAGGAAATTAAGCAATGTTAGCTGGATTGTTGTAAATTCCACTAGATTTTGTAACCAGCAACTGCTTGTCTCTTGTAGTAATGATAATTTATTGCCATTACTGTAGGGAAGAAGAATACGTAGAAATAAGAGTGTGCATGAAATCTGGCAGCTGAGCTTCTTGGAGGGAATGACTGCAATGGCAAAAGTATGTGTGGAGAACAGTCAGTCTTAGGACCCAATATACAATCTAACTTGGATGCCATTGCAGCCTAGAGGTGTTGCAGTTTCTGGGCTCAGCTTTGAGATCTTCTAGATATTCTGAAGACTTCTGGGATTCTTGGGGAGCCTGTGGGAGTGCTGTGAGGAACATGAGTGGTTGCGGCAGCTGGGAGAGAACAGCTGGGGCCTCTAGCAGCTTCTCACAAGCTCTGTCAGCTCTTCTGGATCAAATGGTGCTTTGGGCTTTTGCCCTAGTCGGCTGATGATCAGGGAGGGTGATGCACCCTATCAGCAAGTGCTAGGGGGAGGCCTAGGAGCTCCGCCTAGAGATGGCAATGAGCTAATCAGGGTGCATGTCTCTTCCAGACTGCCTGGTCAGGAAGAAGTAGATGAAGCCTTTAGGCAACTGGGAGGAGCCTCATATTCATGGCCCTTGATCCTCATGAGGAATTTAAGCCACCCCAGTACCTAGTGGGAAGGCAGGAGAGGGGGGGCACAAGCAGTGCAGGAGTTTTCTGGAGTGTGTTGATGGTAACTGCTTTGCAGAAGTAATTGTGGAGCTGACAGGCAGAGAAGCTCTGCTGGCCCTCATCCTTTCAGGCAAGGAGGGATTGCTCAGGGATGTGGCCATGAAGTGGTGGAGTTCAGGCTCCTGACAGGGACAAGAGGTCAAAAAGCAGGGTCACAACCATGGGCTTCAGGCTTTGGCCTGTTGTGGGATCTGCTTGGAGCAATCAAAAAAAGGGAGACTGTCCTGGAGATAAGTGGGGACCATGAGAGGTGCTCAAAATAGCCTGTGACTTTTATGATTGACCAAGTTGGTCTGGAGTGTATTGGCACAAGTGAGAGAAGATTAGAACTTGTCTCCATGCATATGGAAGAATATTTCATATCAGATGAAGTGCTGTTGCAAGTTGAAAAGTGAGTACTGGTTCTGCAAGTAGGGTTGACAACAGAAGACTTGCTTTAAAAAGTATTCACCATGCAGACCTTGAAATGAGCATAAATTAACGTGGGGGTGGAGGTGAGAGGGGTAGAGACTATTTGTTTTTTCTATTAGTATGCAAAAAGTATGTATAAATGTACATATGAAAAGTATGGTACCAAAGTCTACTGTCCCTGCAGATAAAATTTAGCGAGTGACATTCTGTCATGCACTGAATTTGCAGTTAGACTTACAAAGTTAAAATTAAGGAAATCCAACCACCGCTGCACTAAGTTCATCTCCCATTTTTCCTTCTATCTGCTAGGGGAAACTAACAAGCATCTTTTAGTTACTGCCTGTGCTGTGTGCTGGAAATTAGCCATGGAAAGAGTCTGCAGTAGCTTCATGCACTGCCATGTTTGCCCACTTTGGGCATGCAGTAAAACCTGAAACTTGCCTCCATTGTATTTTGCTGGCAAATGGAAGCCACAGTAGCATCATGCTAAGCTTTAGCCAGCTGTCAGGATCTCTGCCGACTGCACTGCTTATGCCTTGTGCCGTAGAGAAGCCGTACAACTCGAAGTTCACCTAAAGTGTGTGGCAAACAGAGATGAGCAAATTTGTTCCCCGTCTCTAAGTGATCATGTGAATACAGGTTCATAAAAGTTGAAATTCCACATCTTTCAGTGGTAACAATATATATGGCGAAGCCTACTTTGTAAATCTCTACTATGGTTTTGCCACACCACACAGAATAGAAGGATTTTGCTTTCTCTTTGTGCACTGCCTGTGTAGGTGGGAGTTTATTGTAAAGTGAAATGGAGAGAAACCTGTTTCTCACTGGGACATGGAGGAGACATTCCTGTGTGGTCTCTTTGTTACACTAGCACAGCTGTTGAGATTCCTATGGAAAGGCTGAGGAATGAGCTTGCTGCTTTCAGTACAGAAGGGGTGGAGCTCCAAAACTGGATCAGTCTTTAGCCCCAGCTGGTAGTGATGTTGAAGAGCTGGTAAGACAACTGTAGTTAGAAGGTGATCTGGCAGAGCTCAGTTAGCAGAGCTGTAGAAGGTTGATGAGAGAGCATTGAAAGCCGTTCATGAAATGTATTGTGAAATGACTCTAAAGGCTCTCTATTAATGTAGAGGAAGGTTAAGAATCTGGAGAAGCAGAAGGTTTTGAGAAACTGCCAAAACTTGTGCAACCTGTTTCCCAAGTGGGAATCCTTTGAATTTAGGCATTTGTAGAGAAATGAAGATGAGCAGTTTCAACGAACACCTTTCCCTGGCCTTCCCCAGGTTTAACTTCTAGATAGATGTTCTAGATACATCTCCCCTCTCCTTCTTAGTCTCCACTCCCCTTCTTTTTACCGCCGATTATGCTCGGTCCCTTTGAGGTGATAGGCAGCACAGGAGTCTGGGGTCAGTGCATGGCAGTTTCTTTTTTGCCACTTGCTGCTTATTTCTCTTTTCTGCCACTGTTCCTTCTTACTTGTTTCCGCTGCTCTGTTGTGGGCTTCTCTGTGGGCTTCAGTCCCCTGGGAGGTGGCATGAAGGGCATCTTTCCACAAAGGTGTTTCCAGCCCTGTGCCCGGTAGTGTCCACTTCCGCGTGTTCCTTCTCATGTCTCCTGTTGTGCGTCCCCCCCCACCTCGTCCTGTGTCCCCTACCCCCAGTGGCTACTGCCCTTTCTTAACTGTGTCTGAATGGGTGCAGTGTTGGCTCGTGGTGACTTGTTTCCATCCACTACCAAACTGTCTGGGACCACAGGGGTGACCCTGCAGCCAGTCCCCTGCCACCCAAACCCTGCCAGTTATGCGCAACACAGACTTCTGGCTTGGCTTCACGTTTTTCTGGTTTAGGAGCTGTACTTTTGTGACTCTTAATGAAGATGCTGCCTGTGGTAAGTTCTGGGGATAGGGTTTCCCTCTTATGTGTCTCTTTTCTCCAGCAAGCAGACATTTTAATCCAATCTCATATGGATTTTTCAGGCACATATTTGTGTTTCCTGCTGAAAAAATGTTTATTTGGAAACCATGTTTTGTTATTAAGGAAATCTTAAATTTTTATACTGGATTAAAAATGACCAGATGTCTCCAGATAGTTTTCTTACTGGTATATGATCCAAGCTACCTCTCAAACTGTGATGTTTTTGTATGGGTTATGAAAATGTGATGGTCTTAAAATCATTTTTACTAATACCTTTAATGAAATACCCTGTGTTTGTTGTCTGTTATACAGTATTTTCCTATCCTCCTCTTAATTCCGTCACAGTGATTCTGTAGCTCTGTTCCTGGATCTGTGCTGACGCACTCTGTTCTGCAGCTTCCAGAGAAAGCTCTTTTAACAAGCAAGACAGAGCATGGTGGTAAAAATGAGGTTCCATCCCTTCCTAGTAGTCAGCAGGCTGCAGCATCCTCAGATGCTGTGTTCTTTGAGCAAGGACCAAAAGAGAGATTCTGAATGGTGAGACCAGCCAAACACAGGCCTCTGGTGTCTGTGCCCTTGGAGAATCCTTGCTATAAATGCAGTCAGGTGTAGGGGATTTCTGTATGTGAAGTGGGATCGAGCATGTGGGATTTGTCAGTTAAACGACCAACCTGGCTGGTGGGTTTACATCAGAGTTCAGAGTGATCTTTTGGACTATCACCCTCAAGCAGTTCAATAACATGAATACATTTAGAAATCTGTACAGAGTAAATACTATCAAGCTGCCCAAAGCAGAAATCTGCAGTGCTGCCCATCCTTGGAAATGATATACCTGTGAAGTATTAATTGTCTTTCTAAAATTTCCCGTTAACTGCTGTTATCCTGTGAGGATGGTCAAACACTGGAACAGGTTTTCCAGAGAGGAGGTGGATGCTCTGTCCTTAGAGATGCTCAAAACCTGACTGGATGTGGTCCCAAGCAACTTGCTGTAGCTGACTCTGAGGAAGGGGGTTGTACTAGGCTGTCTCCAGAGGACCCTTCCCACCTCAGCCATTCTGTGATATGAGCATGCCTTTTACCAACCTTCATAATCCTATGCTTCAGTTAATAGATTATGTACAAATGATAGCGGTATGTTATGTCTTCATGTGCCACACAGCGAATTGGCAAAATGCTTTCCTCTAGATGTTAGGTCAGAAATAAATCTTGAGAACGTAAGGAAAAACTGGGTCCATTCAGACTAATGTGGATTTGAAAGGTGATAGGGCCTGAGGGAGAGGGGCAAGGTGATGGGCAACACAATGCTGAGTTATTCCTGCAAAAATTGCAGTGTCCTTTGTTGCAGTTCTGACTTACCAACAGGGTAGGTCAATGGGAAGAATGCTACTGCTTGGTGGCTGAAGTAGAGGGATCTAGGGCATTTTATTAGCAGTGAGGAAAAGAAGGCATGAGCAAGTTCTGGTCTGAGCAGACGTAGTAAGAGGCGATGGTTCTGTTATGTTTGTGTGTGTACAGCATGAAGACAATACTCACCAGACAGACTTCCTGTCATTGAGTCTTAAAGGTTTGTGACTGTATTTAGACCTGTCCTGTTCTTTATTATTTTGAGAACTGATAGCTTTAGTTGTATGCCAGGTTACCTCATTTTAATGACCATAGCCTACACCATTCTGCGTCTGAAACTTGGAAAATGATCAGCATTTTTTACAAAGCCGGGGGCGAGGGGGACGACGACAGGGACAGACACCCAACAGTCCTCCTTTGATAGATATTCTATATATGAATAAAACCACCTAGTAACATAAATCAGTAGGCTCACCCTATGTGCTGTTTAAAAAACAGCGTACATCTGAATCTAGAAATGTGAAAAATGGCTCACTTGTGACAACTCTTTCCCCATAATTCATTTTTCAGACTGCTACGCCTTCCCTTTCTTTGGACAAACTGGATTTTTCCTCAGGTGCGTCAGAGAAAACCCAGGATCCTACAATGGCCCCAGAGAATGTCACTGAAGGTGGGATCATGCTACTTGCCACTGGCACTGTGTCATCTGAGCCCACGCAGCAATTCACACCACCTGCTACCACTGCCAAAGCAGGTAATGTTTCAACATAGCCAGAGATCTGAGGGGTACCTGCAGGTTGGAGAGTGGACAGGAATGGCTTTACTACTGTAAGACTTCCAACCTCTTGTTAGTTGTGAGCTTGTTCTTTATCCAAATGTGATATCGTCCCACTTTAAGCATGTAGACCTTCAGTAACACTGCAAACTCCAGACCCCGTAGCCAGTTCTGACGCAAAACTCAGACGAAGTCCATCGTTAATAGGAAATTATAACTCAAGAAAATACAGCAAAGTAAAAAGCAGAGATTAAGAGTGTTTTTTAAATGGGTTAATTTTTATACTTGGTGAGAAAGTATAAAAATGGTTCCCCACAGCATCCTCCTGGAGAAACTAGCTGCCTGTGGTTTGGATGGGTGTACTCCTCACTGGATAGAGAACTGGCTGAATGGCCGAGTGCAGAGGGTGGTAGTGAATGGAGTTAAATCCAGCTGGTGGCCAGTCACAAGTGGTGGTCCCCAGGGCTCAGTTTTGGGTCCAGTCTTGTTTAACATCTTTATCGATGATCTGGATGAGGGGATTGAGTGCTCCCTCAGTAAGTTTGCAGGTGACACCAAGCTGGGTGGGAGTGTCGATCTGCTTGAGGGTAGGAAGGCTCTGCAGAGAGATCTGGACAGGCTGGATTGATGGACCGATGCCAGCTGTGTGAGGTTCAACAAGGCCAAGTGCCGGGTCCTGCACTTGGGTCGCAACAACCCCATGCAATGCTACAGGCTTGGGGAGGAGTGGCTGGAGAGCTGCCTGGAGGAAAAGGACCTTGGGGTGTTGGTTGACAACAGTCTGAACATGAGCCAGCAGTGTGCCCAGGTGGCCAAGAAGGCCAATGGCATCCTGGCTAGTTATCAGGAATGGTGTGGCCAACAGGAGTAGGGAGATGATCGTGCCCCTGGACTCAGCACTGGTGAGGCCGCACCTCGAATACTGCATTCAGCTTTAGGCCCCTCACTACAAGAAGGACATTGAAGTGCTGGAGAGTGTCCAGAGAAGGGCAACGAGGCTGGTGAGGGGTCTGGAGAACAAGTCTGATGAGGAGCAGCTGAGGGAGCTGGGGCTGTTTAGTTTGGAGAAGAGGAGGCTGAGGGGGGACCTTATCGCTCTCTACAGGTACCTGAAAGGAGGTTGCAGTGAGGTGAGTGTTGGTCTCTTCTCCCAGGTAACTAGCGATAGGACGAGAGGCAATGGCCTCAAATTGCGTCAGGGGAGGTTTGGATTAGATATTAGGAAGAATTTCTTTCCTGAAAGAGTGGTCAGGCATTGGAACAGGCTGCCCCGGTAGGTGACCCTGCTTCGGCGGGGGGGTTGGACTAGATGACCCACAGAGGTCCCTTCCAACCCCTACTATTCTGTGATTCTGTGATTCTGTGGTTGAGTCCCCATCCCTGGAGGTGTTTAAAAAATGTGTAGATGTGGCACTTCAGGATAGGGTTTAGCAGGCATGGTGTTTTGGGGTGGATGGTTTGACTTGATGATCTTAGAGGTCTTCTCCAAGCTATGATTCTATGATTATCCTCAGGCAAGGCCTGAGATGGCATCATGCCACCTTTTATGATCCCCTTCTCTAGTACAGCTAGGAACAGCAATTAGATGCTGAGCCAGCTCTAGCTGCAAGTTACAGTGCGCAGGTCTGATGTAAATTATACCGGTTTGTTGTGTTTTAACCCCAGCCGGCAACTAAGGCCCACCAGCTGCTCGCTCGCACCCCTCACAGTAGGATGGGGGAGAGAATCAGAACAGTGAGAAAACTCATGGGTTGAGATAAAGGCAGTTTAACAGGTAAAGCAAAAGCCACATGCACAAGCAAAGCAGAATAAGGAATTCACTCACCACTTCCCATTGGCAGGCAGATGTGTCCAGCCATCTCCAGAAAAGCAGGGCTCCATTGTGTGCAATGGGTAATTGAGAAGACAAACGCCATCACTCCGAACGTCCTCCCCTTCCTCCTTCTTCCCCCACCTTTGTATGCTAAGCATGATGTCCTATGGTATGGGACATCCCTTTGGTCAGTTGAGGCCAGCTTATTTACTACAGAATAGATATATATTTACTACAGAAGCCAAGAACATGAATTGGAAGTACAACATGTGGTGGTGCCTTTTAGACCTGTTACAGTGTGGAACTAGGGAGTTGCTACTGCCTAAGTCAGGTGTAATGGGAAATAAATATCCAGGAAAATGGTGGTATTGCCAGTTTTACCATGCCACAAAAGCAGAAGCTGAAAACAGAATAATAGGCTATATGTTTCTGCGTTAAATCCTCAGAGGCTCTAAACTGGCATTAACTTAGTGGTGTCGTGTTGACCTTGAGCAGCAGCGAACCTGGGCCAGTATCTTCTATGAGGGCAAAGAACCATATTTGGGTGGGTGGTTTTAAAAGGGATGCAGTGGTGGAACCAGGAGAATATCCCACCACTGTTGTTATAAAATTTTTCATGCAATGAACTGAGCATGCTGCAAAATTCTTGAAGTGGGACTGTGCCTTCAGATATGACTGAAAAAGGGAAGTGCTTGCTGTGAGATTTGCCCTGTTACAGAGCTGGTGTCTCCCAACTTGTATTTTGTGCTGGCTTGTGCACATTATACTTGTGATTTGTACCTTTGATACATTATATCAAATTTTTAATATAATATTCTGTGTAAAGTCTTCTCTCTAATTGGCAGTCCTTGCCAGTGACTACCTGGCAAATGTCATATACTAAATATTAATTTTACAGAAAATAACACTCCTCCAGTAGCAGTGGCCGGCCCTGACAAGGAATTGACCTTCCCAGTAGAAAGTGTTACACTGGATGGCAGCAAAAGCCAAGATGACCAAGGCATTGTCTTCTATCATTGGGAAAATATCAGGTATCCAGAGATTTTACTAATCTACAGTAAAATAGAAAACAAAGTGAAAGTGATTGGTGCCAGAGCCTCTTGTGCAGTTGTGTTGCATGATGCACTGTTTGAGAACTGCTTGGAGGCTCTTCCCACTCAGGTGGTAATAGGGTAAGAGACAGGAATTTCAAGTTCAACTTGGAAAGCTTAGGCAATCTCTGCCTGTGTTTCGCAGTGGGTCATTTTGGGGCTGACTGTTAGAAAGTTAAGAGAAAATGACAGGAAATTCCATGTCTTGCCTTAAAAGACAACAAACAGGCTTGAGTACAGTCCTGTAATGTACAAAGTTTTCCCATAAGTGCTTAGAGCTATGATTTCTCAGTCACTTGTTTGTTGAATGATAAAGTAAATTCACAATCTGTTTAGCCTGAGCTTTCGACGGTAGGTGACTGAAGTGGTCATGAATGATGATTGAAAATGTTTTACGAAAGTTTGTAAATGTATGTTTATATGCAAAATGAATTGATCCGTAATAAATTAAGGACAAGGTATTAGCTTACGCAGCTGTCGTGTCTATGGCACAGGAAGAGGTTTGCTGGCACCCTGTATATGTTGTGAGTGGCTCTTAGAGCAACTGTGTTTGCATGCTCCCATGAAATAATACAGCGAGCAGGTTGAACTTCTGGGGTGCATTTTCTACTCTTCTAAAAACTAGGTATGTGATGCTTGGGTGCTTTGAATGTCTTGAGGCGGAAAAAAATGGATTTATGAATTCTCTGAATTAAACTCATGTCTCATATGGTTCTTCAACCATAAGTGTTTATAGATGTGGTAGAACTACAATATACATAAAATGGCATGAGCAATGCTGCTGAAAGAACAGTTTGACTGGTTGTGCAGCATTATTTTTCTGAGATGTTTTGTTTCAGTGGACCAAGCTCTGTACAGATGGAAAATGGCAACAAAGCAATAGCAACTGTGACTGGTCTTCAGATTGGTACCTATCGCTTCAGGCTGACCGTGAAAGACCAACAGGGCTTAAGCAGTGCATCTGTGCTATCTATTACTGTGAAGGAAGGTAAGCTTAGTTACTGCTTGTTAGGATATGGTAGGCAGCTTGCCAGTTAATTCAGTCACTTGACAGAATGTAAAGGAAATTGGAACAGAGAGAGAGGATGTATCTGTTGTCATGTTTCAAGGGTATTCAAGAAGAGTTACTGCTATTTTGTAATAAAGTAGTATTGCGAGTGACTGGTAGAAGTAACTTCTCTTACTGAAAGCTTTTAAAAGTTAAATAATATATGTAGAATTAGTTGTAATGCTCCAACTTATTAGGTAATAAGTGATTCTCAAGATGACAAGAGCCCAGCATGGTGATCTCCTGCTGGGATGTGTTTCCAAGTAGGCAGAAAATCTTTCTGCTTGACTGAGAAGACTGACACATAAGTGATTGTGAGACTGCAAATAGAGGACCCCACAATGCTTTTTGAAAAAGATGTTTTTGGATGGTAATGCTTACTGGTATTCTCCCCATGGTGCAGCTCTGCTTTTGTCAGGTTGTAATAGTCCTGGAGCCAATTTCTCTATACCCACTCATCCTTTCCCTGTAGCTTTGACATGAGATTCTGTTGTTATTGCCTGTAATCATCAAGTAAAGAATCGTAGTGTGGGTGTATTGGCAATGGCATGTCATGTTTCGCATGTTTTGAAAGCAAATCCTTCTCCTCCACTATTTTTATGACTAGAAAACAACAGTCCACCCCGGGCGCATGCTGGTGGGAAGCACGTTCTAGTGCTTCCAAATAACTCTGTTACCTTGGATGGTTCAAGGTCTTCTGATGACCAGGGGATTGTGTCGTATTTGTGGATTCGGGATGGTCAGAGCCCAGCAGCTGGGGTAAGTTTCTTGAAGGTTGTAACTGGAGTCAAATTCTGCTCTTGTTATGCACGTAGCGTCACTGCAGCAGGGCAGGCAGGTATGACCCAGAAGATGCTATGATGCATGGTGTCTGTTTCTGGTTTGTCTCCGCTGATTTCTGTAATGCTTTGTTTCAAGGGGCTTGTGATATTTTCACTGTAGCTAAGAGGGCTGCAAGTACGTAAAAGCACTGCAGCAGTGTGGACCTGGTTGGGAAAGACTCTAGACAGGAGAATGAAGTTATGGCTCTTAAAGAGCAATTGGTGATAGTACCAAGCTAATGTGTATGAGAGAAAAATCATCTGCAATCCAGATACTTCAAAGGAGGTAGGCTCTGAGAGAGCAAGAAGTGCTGGTAAAGACTGAGGAGTCATATATGGTACCAGATGAGGCAAAACCAGGGGTTTAAGACAAAAATGGTGTTTGGTGCTAGGTGTATAGATACCTTGCCTGGCAGACTATGGTGAATAGCCTAGGTTATTAGGGCGGTAGAGTCTGCTTTCTGAGTAGGGGCAGACAGCAGAAGTACCTCATGGTAAACTGAAGTTTGTATGTCAGCTACTAATACTGTGATAAGTTCTTTTGCCTGTCCGCACAAAGTGTTGTGGACAGCTCTTCACAGTCAGGAAGACAGCAGCAAAATGGCAAGAACTGGGAGAGGAGAAACAGCAAAGTGATAACAAAGCTTCTAGAAGCAATTCACATGAGCAAGGGAGAAGAATTGAAGAGGTTTAGCTTCAATGTAGCTGGCAGAGGTGATAGTTGGAAATACATGAACTTGAAGGAAATTAAATAATTTGGAATGTCAGAAAGCAGAACTAAGAATAGTGGAGTAAAAACTGAGAAAATAATGTAACTGTCTTAGATTTTCAAGCAGATGAGTACTTGAGAATGTCAGCTGTTTTGCGTCGGTGTGGTGTTTTGTTTTGTGTTTTTTTTTTTTAAATGAAAATATCCATGCTGTGTAGACATCCTCATTTACTCCTACTTCCAAATTTGTATTATTTTCCTATAAACTGGTAGGTCACATTTCTCCCAAAAGCCAAAGCAAGAACTCACATTGTAATATCTGATAGCCGACTTGATAGTCACACCTGCAGCTGTCGCTGAGGGTGTAATCATCCCAGTACCCTTTTTTTCAGGATGTGATCCATGGCTCAGACCACGAGGCAGTACTGCAGCTGACTAATCTGGTGGAGGGAAACTATACATTTCACTTGAAAGTGATGGATGCCAACGGAGACTCAGATATTGATTCAGCAACTGTTGAAGTGCGGCCTGGTATGACAATTAAAAGGTCATCATACGTTGTGAATAGCTCATCTATGTTCTCCCTTTCACTTATGTATTTCAATGTTGACAAGATTCTCTCAAGTTAAAACACAAAGCAAATGGGTCTCTCTCTTCATACCTTCTTGCTGTTTCTCAGTAGGCCTGAGTGTGTTAGAAGAAGATGTCGGGATTCTTGACTACCAATTACACCATTGCCTTCCTGGAAGCATAAATAAATAAAAATCATACTTCCTAGTTAATATTTTTATTACTTTTTGTTGCTTTTCATTCATTGTAGGTTTTTGGGGTTTTTACCTGGTTGTTAATCAGTTTGGCCAATGGAAAGAGATGGGAGCTGAGCATTAAGTTTAGGTACAAATGCTGCACTCGTGTTTTGTGGATTAAAGCGTGTTCTTATGCTTGTTTTCCTCCTTTCATACTGAAGAACAAAACCCTCAAATTTCAGGGTTTTTTAAGTGGTCTTTTCGTGGTTTGATATTGCTAACATATAGGCTTGTTTTCAGATGCAGGATAAATGGCTATGTGATGGAAGCATAAGTTGAGGTTTCAGGAAAGGAGTCTGAAATCATGGGTCTGTCTGAGATTTCCTGTTCATCTGGTTCCTGGACAATGATTTTATTTCTATTCCTCACTTCATTGTTGAATATAGTCACAATAACTGGTGCGGGATTTTCATTGGATATCTGTGAAGCTTGTTTTGTTTGCAAGGCTCTCTAGATATTCAAGTGTTATTTAACAGAACCCTCAGTTTGTGAAGGTAAACATATTTGATAATTCTCAGATTCACCATCCTCATTGAGACTTGCTTACATGTTCTTGCATGCTACCATGAGTCCATCTTTGTCTCCCTTTTCCTGGTTGGTAGCCAGTAGCAGATAACTAGCAGGGAACGTAAGAATTAGACTCGTCTATTGCTTACTCCTTACCTTAATATAGCAGCATTAAGGGGAACAGAAGCTGCTGTTCTGCGCAGAGATGTTGGTAACGTTGAACTGAAGTACACACTGAAGTGCTTTCTGATAAGCTGGGTTGCTATCTTCGGACCCAGCAGGTTTGTTTCAGAGAGAATGTGAAAATGTAGGCTCAGTACTTTTCTAAGAACACAGAAGGGTTGGATTATAAGGGGTGTGGGTCTTACGCAGGAAAATATGGTATTAATAAATACTTTTGAATACTGCATGTTGTCTTCGGTTGGTACTGATATATTCGCCAGGCTCTGAAAGAATAGCATGTTCTTCCTATGTCAGATCTCAGAAGGAGTGGTCTGGTGGAGCTGATTCTGCAAGTTGGAGTGGGACAGCTGAGTGAACAGCAGATGGACACCCTGGTGAGACAGCTGGCTGTATTGCTGAATGTTTTGGATTCAGATATCAAAGTTCAGAAGATAGAAGCCTATTCAGATACAAGGTACAAAGATATCCTGGTGTGCCAGGAAGAGTTGTGATTTTCATTGACTTGCACAGCTCATGATTAGTTGCAAAATAATTGTTTCAAAGTTGATAAAAAATGCTATAAATCTCAACAGTATGTACTTTAAAAGGTTAATTTCTTCTGCTGTGGTAGAAAGTAGATGAAATAAGCTCTCTGGAGGCTGAGAACTGAAGTTTTTTGTTTAAAAAAAACCTAAAATTTCTCTGTGTAGTTATTGTATTCCTTTTAAAAAGTGTGTGAGTGTATTTCAGTGTCTTTCTTCCATACACTGCTATTATTTTTCCCAAATGCTGGCTGGAGTGAAATGGACAGACTTTCTCACAGTGAAGCAGGTGTTGTATTCAAAATAAGGTTCCAGCTGTATCTGCTCAAACCTGTTTTATTCCCCTTTTCTTCTTCTTCCTCTCTGAGGTTTTGGTATTCTAAATATTTTATAAATGTTTTCCCAGGCAACTGGTGATGAGAATTCATTTTTTGCAGAGAAAACTACACAGCGGATACTCCTAAGTGTAGTATCTTACTTTTAAGTAGAAATACCCCCGTACTTGGTGTAGAGGATTAGAGATGGCTGTGCATACACAGAGAACTCCTCAGCATGATTGGTAGAACGTGTTGACATGAGTTATCTTTAAATTACTTCTTGTTAACTACTTGGTAATTTAAAATCCATTTTGGTGTCTATTTAGGTCTCTGGGAACTTCTTACAATTTAAAAATAAAACAGTTTGGAAAATCTGGCATTTATAGCTATGAGATTTTTAGTCACAGCTTCCAATTACTGCTTTTCAAATAAAGATGTTCCCTGAAGTGGAATGGGATGAGATTGATGCTACCAAAGTTTAAAAAAAAAAAAAAAAAAAAAAAAA
>Ga0065711_1036050_pt1 | contig 21510 bp, 27 predicted proteins | sample Hoacrofraction12_FD_59098 | JGI IMG/M metagenome (GOLD analysis project Ga0065711, IMG submission 59098) | Hoatzin crop microbial communities from Cojedes, Venezuela - Epithelial fraction 12 v2 (version 2) | ecosystem: Host-associated > Birds > Digestive system > Esophagus > Crop | place... | reverse complement strand
GCTGTTCTTTGCTGATTCAGGTTATCTGGCTTCACCTTTTTCCTGTTTTGTTTCCCTTTTCCTTCCTCTCTCTCTCCTTCGCCTCCTCTTTCTGTATTCTCTCTGTTATCCACTTGTCCCACCTTCAGTTCACGGTTTGTTGGAATAAAGCTTGCAGGGTTGTACAGCATCTGACCTCATTTGTGTCTCAATCTTGTCCCCTGGGATTGTATCAAAACTTCCCCGATATTGGATCGGGCCAAGTATATGCTATGTACTCAGTACATTAGTAAGCTGAGAAGATTAGTTATTTGAATGACAAAATATGAAATTACACATTTAACTCTGAAATATGTGCTGTGAAAATGAGTTGCAGCATATATGGATAATAGCATTTAAATCTGAAATTAGTTATCATTTTTTATAATAAATAAGGCTCCCAAATGTCTAAGTACTGCACTGTTTTGTATAAATAATAAGAATGACAAAAAATGTAATTACATACACTAAACATGTGCTGCGATGAAAGGATGATAAGTTATTATAATGTGCTTTTTTAGAGGAAACCAAACCCCTGTTTTCAGTAGAACCGTATTTCCAAACAGCTTTTATATAATTCAGCTTACAGATACATAGGAATGTTTACAGATCTGGAACAGGTAGCTACTTAAAAAGCTTAAAAATTTCTACAGAAAACATTTACTGAGCTTCTGAAATATCACAAACTACACATACCTCTGGTCATATACTTATGTAGGTTACATGAAAAATTCTCCCTTCTTTCCCTCTCCAGGAAATCCCCATTGTATTTTGATCTGCTCATAAAACATTCACTAAAGCAAACAGAATGTTCAGGTAGTAATAATATATTTTATGTTTCCTCTGTTTTGTAAAGAAGCTTTTTTTCTTTCATTTATGTTTCATTGCCCCCTACTGTTTGATAGAGTCCTTTTTTATAAAAAAAATAGTCAACATCTCAGTCTACTTTCTTTATTTGTGAAAAAGAAGGTGGAGTTGAATTCATCTTCTCTTGTTATGGTCTCAGATTCAATATGAATTCTTTTTTCCTGAAGGAGTGAAGTATTTGGATAATGCAGTCAATGAAGCTAAACTGTTATGGCAACACTGTAAAATGAAAAAAGGCTTTCAAGAGCATTTCCTGCCTTACACACAATATTGAGGAAAATTAATATTATTTTCATATGAAATATCTCTTTTATTTTCAGTTACTGTCTTGGGATACAGAATGCCTCATAGGTACATGTGAAAAGACAGCTTTCCTTACATATGCAGATCTATTAGCCCCTACTGCTTGAGAAGGCTTCTCAGTTGCTTCATGAAACTGTTCATGTAGATCTGTTCATCACTTACCTCAACAGACTTCTTTTATGTTTTTCAAAATATTTACCTCAGAAAGCTGAAGTAGTTAGTGGTGTTCACCTTTTCTTCTGGAAGATATGCATAAGTGTTGCCCAGGCTAACTCATTCATACGGAGAAGAATACCTATGAGACTTCTCCAGTGGTATCATGATAACTACCAGGTGAAGTCGCTGATGACTGGAAGAATGGAGACATTGCACCCATTGTTAAAGAGGGTAGAAAAGAGGACTCTGGGAACTACCGACTTCTCAGCCTCTTCTCCGTGCCCAGGAAGATCATGGAATACATCCTCCTAGAAGCTATACTAAGGCACATGGAAGACAGAGAGATGATTCGAGAAAGCCAGCATGGCTTCACCAAGAGCAAGTCTTGTCTGCCAATTTCTTGGCTTTCTGTGATGGTGTGACTGTATCAGTGGACAAGGGAAGAGATATGAATGTCATCTATCTGGACTTTCATAAGACCTTTGACATGGTCCCCCACAAGGTCTTTCTCTCCAAATTAGAGAGACAAGTGTTTGATGGGTGGACAGTTTGATGGATAAGGAATTGGCTGGATGGTTGCATCCAGAGGGTAGTGGTCAGTGGCTTAAGGTCCAAATGGAGATCAGAACAAGTGGTGTCCCTCAGGGGTCCATATTGGGACCAGTACTGTTTAATGTCTTCATCATTGACCTAGACAGTGGAATTGAGTGCACCCTCGACAAGTTTACAGATGACACCAAGCAGAGATCTGCTGTTGACATGTGAGGGAGAGGATACCATCCAGAGTGACCTGGACAAGCTTGAGAAGGGGGCCCGTGTGAACCTCATGATGTTCAACAAGGCCAAGTGCAAAGTCCTGCACCTGGGTCGGGGCAATCCACAGTATCAATACAGGCTGGGGGATGAAGGGATCGAGATTAGAAGGACTTGGAGGTGTTGGTGGATGAAAAGCTGGACAAGAGCCAACAGTGTGCTCTCACAGCCCAGGAGGCCAGCCATATCCTGGGCTACATCAAGCAAAGCATGGCCACCAGGCTGAGGGATGTGATTCCACCGCTCTGCTCTACTCTGGTGAGACCTAACCTCGAGTCTTGCGTCCAGCCCTGGATCCCTCAACACAAGAAAGACATGGACCTGTCGGAGCAGGTCCAGAGGAGGGCCACAAAGATGATCCAAGGGCTGGAGCACCTCTCCTGTGAGGAAAGGCTGAAAGAGTTGGGGTTCTTCAGCCTGGAGACGAGAAGGCTCCAGGGAGAGGTTATTGCACCTTTCAGTTCTTAAAGGGGGCTTATAGGAAAGATGGCACAAACTTTTTAGCGATGGCTGTCGTGATAGGACAAGATTTAATGGTTTTAAACTAAGGGAGGATAGATTTCGACTAGATATAAGGAAGAAATTTTTTACAATGAGGGTGGTGCAACACTGGAATAGGTTGCCCAGAAAGGCTGTAGGTGCCCCATCACTGGAAACGTTCAATGTTCAGGCTGGACTGGACTCAGAGCAGCCTTATCTAATAGTAGATGTCTCTGTTCACTGCAGGGAGGTTGGGCTGGATGACTTTTAAAGGTCCTTTCCAACCCAAAGCATTCTATGACTCTATGATTCTATGACGTTATAAAGATGGATATGGCAGATATTGACTCTGTACACCAGCAGAAAATGTGTATACCCTATGGATTGTTTCATTCTTTAATGAGTTTCTTTCATGCTAGGTAAGGCTCTGTTGTACCAGAACGATACATTTTTTGAATGAATGATATACATAGGTAAAAATAGCCAAAACTCAGTGCAAAATCTTCCAGAAGTCACAAAATCACCTCATTGTCATCAGAATTGTGGGTCTGTGTTGAAAGCTGCAGGGTTACTTTGAAAAATGATTTTGGGAAATTTTACATGGGCTTACTTGTTTTTTCAGGCTTCTGTACGTCAGCTTTTCTCTGCGACATTAATGTCCAGCAATTTAAAAGAAACAAAGATATTAAAATTATAATTTTTAATGCAAATCCACACAGATTTCTTATTATCAGAGCCTGAAGACTCAGGCTAATATCCGTTTTATCTTGGCTGATGAGCTAGTCTGAATTAAAAACTCTGCTGTCTAGCTGTACCAAACTGAGATAGCATGTCTTAACCTCGTTTCATTACGATGTCATTTCACTTCACGAGTGTCAGAGGCAAACTAAGAACATAGTCACTTAATTAGCTAGATGATTTAGATGACTTGATCAGTTGTGTGAGCCCTGAGGCTGCTTAGTAAATACCCACAGTTTGTAATGTAGTACAGAGCTGGTACACCCGAGCCAGATCAGATGCTGTGTAGATATGTTCCATTAGTATAGATGCACTGCTCTATACAAGCTAATTTAGAGTATTCCCTGCTCAAGGAAAGAAACAGCTACAGATAGAGCCACAAATTAATTTTCCTGCCTCTTAGCTAACCAGAATCACAAGTGCTTTTTTTGGAACAGATTAACTGCCTCTATCTGCCTACGTCACAGAAGAGTGAGGAACTAAGTTGATTCCACAAAGAATTACTTCAGGATTGCCAAATGGAAGAAATATTTACTACAAAAAGTAGTTTTTGTGGATTCTAGTAAGGTTTTTGATACTGTCCCTCACAGCCTCATTTCGGACAAGTTGTCCAACAGTGAGATGAACAGGTACATGATGCCCTGGGTGAAGAACTGGCTGAATGGCAGGGCTCAAAGGGTTGTTGTGGATGGGATTACATCTGGCTGATGACTGGTCACCATCATATTCCTCAGCGCTCAGTTCTAGAGGCAGTTCTGTTCAACATTTTTATCAATGATCTGGATGCAGGAGTTGAATGCACTTTTGGCAAGTTTGCTGATGATACTAAACTGGGAGAGGCTGTTGATTCTTTTGAGGGACAAGAGGCCTTGCAGAGGGATCTAGACAGATTGGAGCATTGAGCAATCATCAATGGCATGAAATTTAACAAGAACATAGGCTGTATTCTGCACCTAGGACAGAGTAACACAGAGCACAAGTTACAAATTGGAAGAGCAGTGGCTGGAAAGCAGCCCTGCAGAAAGGAATCTGAGGGTGCTGATTGACAGCAGGCCCAATATTAGACAGCAGCATGCCCTGGCAGCCAAGAGGGCAAGGCACATCCTGGGGTGCATCGAACACAGTATAACCAGCCAGTCAAAAAAGGTGGTTATCCTGCTGTATTCAACATAGGTGTAGCCTCATCTTGAATACTGTGTACAGGTCTGGGCCCCACAATGTAAGAAGGATGTTAAGGTACTTGAATGCATCCCGATGTCAGCAAAGCTGGTGAAAGGCCTGGATGACAAGACCTGTGAGGAGCAGCTAGGGACTCTGGGTTTGTCTGGTTTGGAGAAAAGGAGACTGATGGGTGACCTTATTGCTCTCTACTGTTTTCTGAGGAGGGGAAGTGGAGAGGGAGGTGCTGAGCTCTTCTCCCTGGTATCCGGTGATAGGATGTGTGGAAATTGTTCAAAGCTGCACCAGAAGAGTTTTAGACTGGACATTACAGTGAGGTTTGTAAAACACTGGAACAGGCTTCCTAGGGAGGTGGTCAATACTCCAAGGCTGTCAGTGTTTAAGAGGCATTTGGACAATGTCCTCAACAATTTACTTTAACTTTTGTTCAGAGCTGAAATCGTTAGGCAGCTGGACTAGATGATTGTTGTAGGTCCATTCCAACTGAACTATTCTATTCTATTCTATTCTATTCTATTCTATTCTATTCTATTCTATTCTATTCTATTCTATTCTAACTAGTTATTACTCACCAGGCCCACATCTGTGCGTGATCTGCAAGAAATGAAAAAGGAGCTCAAGGCAAACAACAGAATACAGAAAGTCTCTGAAGGAGAATGTGAGGATGAAATAGATTTGAACGAGAATAATGAGTATTTAAGCTGATGGAAGAGTATAGGAACATGGTTTTAGTGAAGGAAAGTACAAGGAAAATAAACTTTGGAGAAATAGGAAGGAGGCAGTGGAAATTTGGGAGAGAAAAGAAAAAGACAAATGTACACAAAACACAAGCATTGACATCTTCAATAGTACATGAAAAATTGTAGCCCAAAGTCTAAAGCTGGAACCCTCGATAATAGTGCTGTTATAAAGATATGTCCTGTTCCTCCTAACACTTCTGTATCCACATATTTCAGCTTTGTTTGCAAACATGCCTCACTGGATTCAAACCTCATATCCTTCCCCAGAAATACTTCCCACAATTTTTGGTTTATTTAGTGTTGCCTTGACTTTCCTGCAACAGAGCACAATGTGTTATTATTTTTTCTGATGTTTATCTAAAATATCTTGATATTATTACCAACTAAGCATTTGTTTGCAGTCTTGTCAAAAGCTGGAGATTGTTGCTTACAAAGCTGGAAAGGACAAATTATCTTTGTTATTTATGTAGAAAATTTTAGCTTGTTATTACAAATCAGTGATGTTACTGTTTTTCCTTTCTCATACTGGCTGCAGCATTTATTGTTTTGATATTTCTTAACTCTTATTCTAGAGTTTTGGAATTCATTTATGCAAGTATTTAGTGGCATAGCTATTGGCACTAGAAAGTTAACCCGCTTGCATAAAGGCTTCCTTTTGGCTTATTCATAATTTACAAATGAGCATCAGGCTACACAGCCTAAGGTACATACTAAGTCAGCTTTTCCAAATTTGGGATAATTTTTTAATCAGTTCTCTTCCTCAGTATATCTGTGACACTTTCTAATTTTCCATCCTCATCACTGCATTTTTCCGAAGCAAACTTAACTGAATTGATTTTTTTTTTATTTTACTCACAGAAAGATTAATAAAAGCCTCACTTTCTTTGCTGAGACATACAATAGATATTTTTGCAAGGAATACTGAGTAGTAAAAAGGAAAAATAAACCTACAGCATGACAAAAAGTTCTGTTGATGGAAATTCCTACTCTGTTTTCAAAAGTGCAGTGAACACAGAATGCATTTCTAGGATGCAGAAAAGGGAAATTATGAACAAGAGTTTTCTAAGATGGAAACAAAATAAGAAAAAAAATATTTTCAAACCTATCAACAAAAAAAAATTGGATTTAGTAAGTGATGAAAACCCCTTGAATCTTGCTTTTCAATGAAACTGAGCAATTGCACCTGAACACTTGGTTTAGACCTTCAACTTTTAGACCACTTCCTTGTGAAAAAATGTGATTTTGTAATATTCAAATATAAACCACTAGCAAGTTGTTTCTGTAGTCTAGATCTTCCCAAGCTTTGTCATGTCATGTTCCCACATCTGATGAAATACAATTCAGCAGTTTAATACAATCCTTGGTAGACTCATCTTCAGATTCTAGGAATATGAAGCCTAGTTAAATTTAAGGAAGTCCAAGACCACCATTTTTTTAGAAGGTCTCTGGTAAAACCCAGCAAGAATATTGTTTTTGTAAAACTTACGCAACTTCTTAGAAATGTGTGTTTTGTCTGGTTTTCTTCCTAGCTATTTGACAGCTTTTCTGAAAACTATTTTCTCAGGAAATACCTATTTGTGCCACTTGAACATCCCAGTCTTTCTCTTTTGTTTCTCTTAAGGCTTTGTGTCTCTGAAAATAATTGTCTATTCGTTATCTTTCCATACTAACTTGCTGCTATTGTTTTTACTCATTCTAGCTGATAGTACAAGCACCAGAGGTCATTCCCTTTGATCATTGTATAGAACCTAAATATTAGTCAAATATGTGCCAAATCTGAGGCAAAATTATGTGAAGGCTTGATTTACAATGCCATGAAGACTACTGGTTAGTTTTGTAGATATAAAGGATTCTAAACAACAACCTTTCATTTATGGTGATTGCAAATGTTCCTACTCTCTAACAAAGCTAGTTCAATGAAGTAGAGGAGCTTCCTAGTTTCTATAGAAATGGAAGAAGTAATCAGTATAACTGCTTTGGTATATGTTTTGTTTCTTTCAGTCACATTCTGCTCTCTTGCAATACAGATGAGATCTGGTAATCTTCTCTGACAATGCCAATTGTTCCAGCTTATTGGGTTGCTTGTAGAAACAGTAACAAAAGCTGTTTCTAGAATGTAATTTGGTAGAATATTAAATTATCAAAATAATGATGCAAGAATGCTCGTTATGTGCTTATGAGACTCAAGGCCACATCTGGAATATTTCTCAGCTTACATAACTGATTCTTCCCGAAGTAGAAAGTACACACAAACATTTGAATTATACAAATATGTCAAAAAAGTTTGATGACAAATAATAATAATACACCAGTCTAGACATGGTATATCTGTTATCGCAGATTGCATTTTGGAGATTTTTTTCAGTTTATTCCAATTATTTGTAATAGAAAAACCATCCTTTTCATTAAGACAAACGAAATTCATAATAGAACAGCTCACTGTAGTGATAAGTTTGACATGTTAAATTAAGAATACACTTGAGGCAAATCTGAACTGGTTTGTGTTAATGTCTTAATTCAGGTCTTTATTTGAAAAGTAGATCCTTAAGATAATTGGAAATGTGTTGGTACAAAACAGTTCTCAGATTAAAATTTCACAAGTCCAGCTGAATATGTCAGTTAGAGTGCATCAAGGGACATATCCTGAGAAGCTACTCTATTCTCTTTAAGTGATAATTCCTGCATAACTCAATATCTTGATATAATGAGACAAATGGCAAATAGGATTTATTATCATAGTTTTCTAACAATTCTGATCTAGATCACAATCCTACTATTCTAAGTAAAGTCCAAACAAACATTAAGAAATAGTTTTTGTTTAACCAGGGAAAAAAACATTGTTACTTGTGATGTTAAAAAGATTCATATTCCACAGAAATACCACAGAAAGTTAATAGAAATAACATTTTATTTCTGAAATGGATTAAAGCTTGTAATTAACTACAAGTTACCCATGTAGAAGGAAAAAAATAACCAGTCTTCTGTACATACTAAGAGAAACAGCATCGCATGGTCTATTTTTTTTCACTCTTGTCTCCAGATATTCTAGTTCTCAAGTGTAGTTCCTTTTGTAGAAGTTAAAAAGTATTATTCCAAAGCCAATATAGACTTCCTCATGTATTTTTTCTTTTTTTTTTTCACCTGTATGACAATTCTAGTGTTATCAGAAGTACCAAGATGAAACAAGCCAGGACACTGAAGCACTCTCGGCTCACAAGAGAAAATATTGATGGAGAGTAGATTCCCTATTCAGGGAAAGTTTCCACCAGATGATTATAGGTAGATAATGCAGATTTTCAGATTTAACCCAGAGATTTTGATTTTAAACTATTCAGGCTTAAGGATTAAAAGCTCATTTCAGCTGGATTGTTGTTTAGAGTCATAATAGCCTCTGTTAGTAATACTCTTAGGACTGGTGTAGATGGGTGCTAGCAAAATTTAGACCAGAATGCTCTGGCAAGTCCAGACACGAAGCCAAAACAAGAAAGTCTCTTCAGAAATCTCTGTTTCTTTAAGGTTTACATAAACTTTTCAACAGTTTCAGGTTTTCTACTTGTTTGTTTATTTGTTTGACATCAGACCGTGGTAGAAATTTTGTTATTGTTTATTTTGGATTTGGGGTGGAAAGTTGATAGAACTTTTTCTCTGGAAGATATACTAAACATACAGCCATGTTATGTGTGTCAAAGAAGAAGGGAGAATTTGTGGGTGTATATATATGCTTTTATATATATATATATACACACACATATGTACATACATATACATATATACATCTGTATATATACGTGTAAGATCTGTAGACACATGTATTGGTATTTGCCTGTGTGTATAGATACATATAAAGTGAGGGAAACATGGTTTCTGAATGAATATAATAAAGAATGCAAGAAATATTGAGAATGCAAGGCAGCTGTATAGTATTTCTCATTGTCTTCACCATTCAATGCATAACTCTGACATGTGTTTCTGTATAGTGTCAAAGGTCTACCCTGAATGCAGAACTGTTATTTTATTCATGAGCTTCTCCTTTAGCATCATACTGTATGAGTTTTTGCCATATCCTGCCTATGAGGTGAAATACTTATTGCAGATACAGAAACTGCACAAGCCTTTTTTAAACTCACTATAACAGTGAGTATGTCTCCATGACGGTCTCATTCCCATGTCTGGCTTTACTCTCCAAACTGCCAGCTGCACAAATCATTGGTTCTACCTATTGGGGTTTTTTGTTGTGTCTTATTCAAGAAAATCTCTCTAAGGTGGGATAAACTATGCATCCAGAAAAAGGTAACAGAGTTACAAACTGCAAAAGTTCTGTTTTAGGTGACTTGACTGATGAGGATCCTGTGACAGATCTTTATCTTTCAGTGTAATTTTAACAACTGGAGCTTTTTTTTGGTTGTTTTTTATATACTTGCTACATTCTCTACGCAACTTTCTAAATTCAGAAGCAAAACCTTCAGTACTTACAAAGTTGTGATAGCCTGTGTACTGAAGCTTCATTTTATTTTCCTCTTGAATTTTCTCAGCATCACATCCTGATGCAATTCCAGAGATCAAATTATGTGATACTTGCTTCCTTTCTTTTATAGATATGGTGGGTTGATCGCAGCCAGGAACCTGAGGTGGATTGATCTTGGCTGGCTGCCAGGTGCTCACCAAGCCAGTCTATTACTCCCACTTCCTCAGCTGGACAGGGTGAGAAAATACAAATAAAAACTCCTGGGTCGAGATAAGGACAGGGAAAGATCACTCAGCAATTACCATCATAAGCAAAACAGACTAAACTTGAGGAAAGTTAATTTACTTTATTGCCAATTCATAAAAGAACAGGATAATGAGAAATAAGAATAAATCTAAAAAATTTGCTCCTCCCATCTTCCCAGGCTCAGCTTCCTTCATGACTTCTCTACCTCCTCCCCCAGAGAGGTGCAAAGGATGGAGGCGGAAGGTTGCAATCAGTTCATCACATGTTGTCTCTGCTGCGCCATCCTCCTCATGCTCTTCCCTTGCCCCAGTGGGAGTCCCACCCACAGGAGACAGTCCTTCACAGCCTTCTTCAACGTGGGTCCTTCTGACAGGCTGCACTTCTTCACAACCTACCCCATCATGGGTCCTTTCCACAGGGTACAGTTCTCCATGAATGGACTGCTCCAGTGGTGGTCTCCATAGAGGGCACAGTTGCTGCCAGAAATCCTGGTGCTGCATGGGATCCTCTCCATGAGCCACAGCTTCTGCCAGGAGCCAGCTCCAGCACAGGCTTTCCATGGGGTCACAGCTTCCTTCAGGGCACATCCACCTGCTCTGGTGTGGGGTCCTTCATGGGCAGCGAGTGGATATCTGTGGTACTCCATGGGCTGTAGAGGGACAACCTGTGTCACCATGGTCTTCTCCGTGGGCTGCAGGGGAACCTCTGTTCTGGAGCACTGAGTACCTGTTCTCCCTCCTTCTTCACTGATTGTGGTGTCTGCAGAGTTGTTTCTCTCACATATTCTCACTCTTCTCTCCCAGCTGCTGTTGCACAGGATTTTTTTACCCTTTTTTAAAAATGTTGTCACAGAGGTGCTACCACTATAGCTGATTGGCTCAGCTTTAGCCATGTGGATCTGGCTCTGTCCCACATGGGAACAGCTTTTGGTGTCTTCTTACAGAAGCCACTCCTGCAGACCCTTGCTACCAAAAACCTTTTGCCGTAAACCTGATACACAACCAAACACCTACCCTGCCTTTCAATCACCGTCCTTTTCCAGAGGATAAGGATAAAAAAAAAATTTTAAGGAAGGCAAAAAGACTTGTGGCTCAAGATAATGACTGTTTAACATGAAAAGCAAAATCACTTTCTTGGAAGGCAGAGTCACAGCACATGTAATGATTGCTTGGGAAGACAGGTGCAGTAATGTTGCGGGTTTGCATGGCAAGGTTTTGGTAGCAGGGGGGCTATAGCGGTGGCTTCTGTGAGAAGCTTCCAGAAGCTTCCCCCATGTCTGATAAAGCCAGTGCTAGATGGCTCTAAGACAGACCCGCTGCTGCCCAAGGCCAAGTCAATCAGTGACGGCGGTAGCACCTCTGTGATAACATATTTAAGAAAGGGAAGAAAAAAACTCAGGGGTGAAACAGCAGTGTAGGGAGAGAGGAGAGAGAGACTATGTGAGAAAAACAACTTTGCAGACATCAAGGTCAGTAAAGAATGAGGGGGGGAAGGAGGTGCGCAAAATCTCGGAGCAGAGAGCCTTCCCTTGCAACTCGTGATGAAGATCATGATGAGGCAGGTTGTCCCCCTGCAGTCCATGGATGTCCACAGTGGAGCAGATACCCACCTGTAGCTTATGGAAGGGACCCCACACCAGAGCACGTGGATGCCTGAAGGAAGTTGTGAGCCCGTGGGAAGCCCCACGCTGGAGCAGGCTCCTGCCAGAACCCACAGACCCATGGAAAGAGGAGATCATGCGAGACCAGGTTTGCGGGCAGGGCTTGTGACCCCTTGGGGGACGCACGCTGGAGCATCCTGTTCCTGATGGACTGCACCCTGTGGGAAGGACCCACTCTGGAGAAGTTCGTGCAGAGCAGCAGCCTGTGGGAAGGACTCATGTTGGAGAAGTTTGTGGAGAACTGTCTCCCGTGAGAGGAACCTTCATGCTGGAGCAAGGGAAGAGTGTGAGGAGTCTTCCCCCTGAGGAGGAAGGAGTGGCAGAGACAATGTGTGATGAACTGACCGTAACCCCCATTCCCTGTCCCCCTGTGCCACTCCGGGGGGAGGAGGGAGAGAAACAGAAGTGAAGCTGAGCCCGGGAAGAAGGGAGAGGTGGGGGGAAGGTGTTTTAAGATCTGGATTTATTTCTCACCACCCTACTCTGATTTGATTGGTCGTGAGTTATACTCCCTTTTCTCCCCAAGTTCAGTTTGTTTTGTCCATGACAGTAACTGGTGAGTGATCTCTCCCTGTCCTTGTCTCAACCCTTGAGCCTTTCATCATGTTTTCTCTCTCCTGTCCAGTTGAGGAGGAGGAGTGATAGGGCGGTTTTGGTGGGCACCTGACATTTATTCAGGCCAAACTAAAACAAGTAGCAGCTAACATCCACCCTTCCTCTCCCTTTCTCAGAGCTTTTATTGCTTCGTATTAAGTCATACACTATCGAAAATCCCTTTGGTCGGTTGGGCTTAACTGTCCTTGCTGTGTCCCTTCCCAGCTTTGGGAGGGAGGAAAACACAGACAGAAAACCTTGACACTGTGCAAGCACTATTCTGCAATAGCCAAAACACTGGTGTGCTACCAACACTGTTTTAGCCTCAAAAGCAAAGCACAGCACAACGGGAGCTGCTATGAAAACTTTGTAAACTTCATCCCAGCCAGAACCAGTGCAATGAACAACAAGATACATGACTAGAAGTGCTATGATATTCTGCATACCCAGAAATTATGTTCTATCCAAAAAAATAATCCTTGGGGTGTTATGTAAAAAAAAAATAAGTGATGAGCTGCTTAAGACACTTATAATTGGAAAGATAGAATCAGCCAATATGAAATATTTTGGAATATGTTAAACACAAAAAAGGTTATTCTTCAATAGTTATGTTTAATAAGAAGACATTTAATGCTTTGAAATCCTGAAAATATAGGAAAAAAAAACTTAAAACAAAAAAATCCAAAACAAAATGAAAACTAAACCAACAAAAACTTTTCAAAGAGTCTCTTCAGCAAAGGAAGTTTTTTTTTCAAAGAATTACTGAATATTTGATGTCTTATGACAGCTGAACAAGATAGATTTTATAAAATATTGGTAGCAAATATGAGACAACATTACTGGCTTTCTGACAATGATGATAAAGTGATCAATTATGGTAAATGTTAACAATTGTGATGATTCACACTTTTCCTAGGTTCAAATTCACTAGGGATTTCAGAACATATTCAAAACATCATACTTCCATATGAAGTCCTCATGTGGTATAAGCCAAGAAGACAGATCTCTATAACAAAGAAAGTGGCACCAAACCATGCCAGAGATCTGCAGAAAGGAAGAATCTAAACACACTTAGGTATGTTTAATGTTTAATACTGCAGCCTGTGGAAGACCCCACACTGGAGCAGGTGGATGTGCCCCTGAAGGACCTGTGGACCCGTGGGAATTCTGTGCTGGAGCAGATTCCTGATGGGTCCTGTGGACCCATGGAGAGAGAGGATCCCATGTTGGAGCAGGTTTGCTGGCAGGACTGCTGACCCCATGGGGGACCCACACTGGATGAGTTTCTTCCTGAAGGACTACACCCATGTTGGAGTCCATGAAGGACAGTCTCCTGTGGGAGGGACCCCAAACTGGAGCAGAGCAAAAGCGTGAGGAGTCGTCGCCGAGGAGGAAGGAGTGGTAGTTTCAATGTGTGATGAACTGACCACAACTCTTCTTCCCCATAGCCCTGTGTCACTAAGGGGAAGGAGGTAGAGAAAATCAGGAGTGAAGTTGAGCCCAGGGAGGAGTCAGGGGTGCGGCAAAGGTGTTTTAAGATTCAGTTTTATTTCTGATTAGCCTTCTCTGATTTCATTGGTGATAAACTAAATCAATTTTTTCCAAGTGGAGTCTGGTTTGCCCATGGCAGCAATCAGTGAATGACCCCTCCCTGCCCTTATCTTTACCCACAAACCTTTAGTTCTATTTTCTTTCTCCTGTCCAGTTGAGGAGGGGAGCGACAGAGCTGCTTTGGTGGGCACCTGGAGTCCCCCAGACCTTCTCTTTTCCAGGCTGAAGTCTCTCTGCCTTTCCTCATAGGAGAGGTGTTCCATCCCTCGGATCATTCTGGTGGCCTTTGGATCTGCTCCAACAGGTCCATGTCCTTCTTGTGCTGATGGCTCCAGAGCTGGAAGCAGCAGTCCAGGTGGGATCTCACCAAAGCAGAGTAGAGGGGCAGAATCACCTCTCTCAACCTGCTGGCCACGCTTCTCTTGATGCAGCCTAGGATACAACTGTGAACACACAGTTCTGGCTCTTGTCCAGCTTTTCATTCACCAGTACCTCCAAGTCCTTCTCTACTCTCAATCCCTTCACCTCCCAGCCTGTATTGGTACTGGAGGTTGCCCCAACCCAGGTGCAGAACCTTGCACTTGAGCTTGTTGAGCCTCATGAAGTTCACACAGGCTCACTTCTGAAGTTTGTCCAGGTCCCTCTAGATGGCATCCCTTCACTCAGGCATGTAAACTGCACCACTCAGTTTGGTGTAATCTGAAAACTTGCTGAGGGTGCACTTGATTCCACTGCCTATGTCATTGTTGAAGATATTAAACAGTACTGGTCCCAATACAGACCACTGAGGGACACCACTTGTCACTGATCTCCATCCAGACATTGAACTATTGACCAGTATGCTCTGGATGCAACCATCCAGCCAATTCTTCATCCAATAAACAGTCCACCCATTAAATACTTATCTCGCCAATTTAGGGAGAAGGACGTTGTGGGGGACAGTGTCAAAGGTCTTACAGAAGTCCAGACAAATGACATCCATAGCTCTTCCCTTGTCCACTGACGTAGTCGCTCCACTATAGAAGGTCACTAAGCTGGTCAGGGAGGGAATTGCCCTTGGTGAAGCCATGTTGGCTGTCTCGAATCACCTCCCTGTCCTCCAAGTACCTTAGCATAGCTTCTAGGAGGATGTGTTCCATGATCTTCCCAAGCACAGAGGGGAGGCTGACAGGTTGGTAGTTCCCGGGGTCGTCCTTTCTACCCTCTTTAACAATGGGTGCAATGTTTCCCATCTTGCAGTCACCAAGGACTTCACATGACTGCCATGAATTTTCAAATGTCATGGAGAGTGGCTTGGCAACTACATTAGCCAATTCCCTCAGGACTCTGGGACGTACCTCATCAGGTCCCATAGACTTCTACATGTCCTCAGGTGGTCACGAACCTGATCTTCTCTTACAGTGGGAGGGATTTTGCTCCCCCATCCTTGTGTTATAGTCCATCCACTCAAGAGGTGTGGGAGGTTTTTTCTTTTCTTTTTTCCTTTCCAGAAGCAGTAGAAAAACTGAAATACTGGGGTACTGCAAAAACTGAAAAGTGATAAAAAATAAAATCCTTGTTTAGTGTACTGAAATTTTGTACGGCAAAGTTCATTCCAGTACATGGATTATTAAAGTTTTCATACAGTTAGAATTTCCAAGGCTAAAAAGAACTTTTATGGTCACTGAACGCAGACTGCTGACTCATGTCTAGTAATTTTTTATCAAGTCCTTCTAATAATATCTGTCTCAGCTACTGTATATCCTGATCTAAAAATCTTCAAATAATACAGATTTTACTGCTTCACAAATAACCTGTTTCACTGATTAGAATATTAGGTCTAATTGAGCTGATGTTATTGAATTTTTTTTATCTTTATGTCCTGGTTTCAGCTGGGACAGGGGTTAATTTTATTCCTAGGAGCTACTATAGGGCTGTGTTTTCGATTTGGGATGAGAATAATGTGGATAACACACTGACGTTTTAGTTCTTGCTAAGCAGTACTTACACTAAGCCAGGGACTTTTCAGGTTCTCATACTGCCCTGCCAGTGAGGAGGCTGGGGGTGCACAAGAAGCTGGGAGGGGATTCAGCCAGGACAGCTGACCCCAACTTTCCAAAGGGATATCCCATACCACGTGACATCATACTGAACCTATAAACTTGACGGAGCTGGCCTGGGGGTGGCTGCTGCTCAGGGATTGGCTGGGCATCAGTCAGCAGGTGTGACAAATTGCATTGTGCATCACTTGGTTTGTATTTTCTTTATTAATATTAATATTAATATTAATATTAATATTAGTATTAGTATTAGTATTAGTATTAGTATATAGTCCTTTTCTGTCCTATTAAACTGTCTTTATCTCAGCTCATTGCTTTTACCATTTTTCTGATTCTTCCCCCATCGTTTTATGGGGGCAGTGAGCGAATGGCTGTGTGGTGTTTAGCTGCCTGACGGGTTAAAGCACGAGACTTCTAGTAGAGTTGCTATGTTCTATTCTTCTAGATTAAAGGCCAGTACACCGTCAGCAGTCTTTGGTTCTTTTGGGTTCTTGTAGACATTGACCAAGTCATTTCTACATAAAGTAAAAGTCTTAGTTTCTTGTTGTGAAACATGGCTACATTCACTTCAAATTATTGCTATAATTCCTTTATCTATAACCTCCCATTTCTCAAGACCTCGTATCCCATATCAGTCTCTTTAATTTAATGTACAGAAGTAATACAACCTCAAAATTCCTACTTTGTACTTTCATGTAAGAGGATTTAAAATATAATTCATAAATTGTGTTTGCCTCCAGTGTTACAGCATCAAAGATCAAATGGTCAGCTATTTATCAACCATGAATGTAAGTCCTTTTTCATACTTTCTATTTGGTAGCAGTCACCTTAAATATATCTTTAAGTAAGAGCTATACTTAAAAATTAGGCCACCTGCCAATATCAGTTTAATTCTAAGTAATATGATGCTGATGCATATATTTGTGATAATGTGTAATTCAACATAGTAATCTGAGTGTTGTCCTTATTCTGAAGATAATCTCCATATCCCAAAAAAAACCAATAAAAACATTGAATTGTTGAACATACTTAACCAAAATTATGTGACTTTCTTAATTTGTAGGTTATGACTTACTGGTTTTACTGTAAACAGAAAAAAAAAATAATCCAGTTCTGCAGCACCTTAATGGAGGTACACATTTTCATGAGATTGTCACTAATTTGTCCCAGTAAGTAGCTACACAAATAAAATGGAAAGTCTCAGGTTTTGTTTTTTTCTGAATAATAATAACAATTTTCTCTTTCAGGTTAGTCTAAATTGTAAGGTAGCTCTTACAAGAAGATTTCTTTTTAGATTCAGCTAGCACAAGTCTCTAGAGAATCACTTCTTCAATGTAGCGTGGACTACCCCTTAAGAAAAGCACAGAGTATCCAGGGAATGTCACTGTAAATACAATTTTCTGTATGGGGCAGCTGCAAATAACATGTTTCTTTTCACGAATACAGCAATATTTATTTTTTTTTTTTACTCAAAATACCTGAAATAAAAGTGTCTTAGATCGGCTATTGACATTGGTCACTGCGTCCCCCACCCACTCGGCCCATCCCAATTTGTATGGTTTCAGAAATTGCTTTAGTAAACCGTTTGTTCTTTCCACGATCCCATTTGCTTGCGGGTAGTACGGTGTGTGGAACACCCATGAAATTCCCTCCTGGGCCGCCCATTCTTGAACTATTTTAGCTGTGAAGTGTGAACTATTGTCCGATTGAATTGATTGCCGTTTAGGGAAGGTCCGAAACCATTCTTTCAGGGCCTTCACAGTATTCTCCCCTGTCGCCTTGGCAGATGCTTTGGCCTGTACTAGTCCAGACACTATTTCAACACCCACCAGTATGAAACATTTTCCCTCTGATTTTTGAAACAGACCAATGTAATCAACCCGCCAGGCCTCTCACAAACCCTTTCCTTCTCTTAAGTGCAGGGGGCCATTTTCCAGGGGGTGTCTGCCCAAACGAACACAACACTGTTCACAAGAGGATATACATGTTTTGCATTCCTCCCTGGTAATTGGCCACCCTCGAGCCTGCGCCTCACGAAATAAATCATTTATCCCTGAATGTTTTCGTTTTATATGCAGCCGTTCTAATGAATGCTCCCAATTTTCTGTTATTTGGGTGCTCTGCAGAGGAGCTAGTCGAGCTAGTTCGTCCACTTCATCATTCCATTGGTTCACTGGGGTGTCACTTTGTTGGTGGGATGCAACCCATGCCACTGCAAACTTCCCACATTTATCAATTGCAAGAATATCTTGCCATTTTTCCTTCTGCCGTATCGGTATCCTATTAACCTCCCATTCATTTTGTTCCCAGAATGGCAGCCACTCTGTGCAGCCTTTAAATACCGTGCAGGAGTCAGTATAAATATATACAGGGGAAGCAGCTTGGGCCTCATGCTGGAATACACTCCACACTGCAGTTAGATCTCCCACCTGCACGCTGCCCTCCCCTTCAGTAATGATTTGTTCCTTAGTCCCGACCTGAAGTGCCACAGCTCGATACTTCCAAATCTTTCCTTCTCGTTTCGATGAAGTATCTGTAAACCGTACGTTCTGTAACTGTTCAGAAAATGGGGGAGCTATTTGTATCACAGGAGCAAGCTGGGGCACATCCTTATCTAGGTCTGCCTCATCCTGTATATCCAGCACTTTAGTAGCTCCTTCAGATACAGAAAAGATCTCACAATAATGCTCTATTTGGGCATACCATTTCCGCACAGAGGCTCTTTGAGCCACCCCATCAGGGGGTGGGGTTCCCGTTAAAACTGCTTTGGTCACTTTAAATGGGCCCCAAAGGATTATGGGCTGCTGTCGGATAGTTCGTTCAGCCTCTCTCGAAGCTAGACTAACTACAAATAGGCCCTTTTCCCAAGTTGTGTACCTTTTTTCAGCAACCTTGAAACCACATGAATAGAACCCAATGGACCGAATGGGCCCCTGTGGTCCCTTCTGCCACAAATGAATTGAGAGCCCAGTTCGGGCAAACCCCCATTCAGTTTGGACTGGATCTGTCGGATGGATAGGTCCCACGGCTTGGTAGGCATTTGCCTCAAACACCAACAGCCATAACGCCTCATTGTGGACCTGGATCCACTCCCATTGGGCCTTTTTCCGCAGTAAATCATACAAAGGTCTAGCAATAATCGAAAAATCAGGGACAAGTCATTCCCCCCCTCCACCAGATTCCCAAAAATTTCACTTCACTAGAAGGGGCTTGTATCTTTTCGGGTGGAATCGTCAATCCTATACATTCTAAATGGGTAATAATGTCCCGCTGCACCTCCCCAACTTCCTCTCTCTGACTCCCTCCCACAAGCACATTGTTTATATACTGATAAATCTTCACCCCCTCTTGTATGGGGATCGCTTCTTATTCCTGCGCTAGGGCATGGTGATCTAAGGTGGGGGAGTGCTTATAGCCCTGGGGAAGCCGCGTGAAAGAGTACTGCTGTCCTTCCCAGGTGAAAGCAAAACGGGTTTGATCTTCGGGTTGAAGGGGAACCATAAAGAACATATCCTTGACATCAATAGTTGCCAGAATCCGGTGCGGGTGCTCCTGAATGGTGCTAATGAGCTCGGCAATGTTGGGCACAGCAGCAGTTAACGGTCCCGTATTAGCATTCAAACGGCAGTAATAGACCATTAACCGCCACTTTCCATTAGGTTTTCGAACCGGCCAGACCGGGGAATTGTAAGGCGAGTGGGTGGGAACTACCACTCCTTGTTCCCGCAGCTCTGCCAGCACAGGGGCTGTGACTGCCCTGGCTCCCAATGGCAGCGGGCAGGGTTTCACATTCGTTAATTTAGAAGGGGGGAGGGCAGGCGCCGCTTGTAACAGACGCACCTCCGCGCTGGGGGTTTTAGCCAATTGTCTAATTTGGTGGGCACTGAAGGACCACGAATTTCCCCGGGTATCACACCACTGTTTACCCCTTAAAACATCCATGCCTAAAAGGTTCATTTGAAAGGTCCCGCAGTTACCATGGTGTCCACGGGGTCTTCCTCCCCCGGTAGCCAGAATGTCACCAGAGTCATGGGCACTATCTGAGTTTTCCCCAAGGCGTTTAAAACTATCAGGCTTTTGGACGGGACTGAAATTCCACACCGTTCCTCCTCGACCCGGCTTAGCACAGTAATTTGTGCTCCGGTGTCAACCAAAAAGGTTACTGGTCTCCTCTTTGGCCCTACCACCACCATAATCAATAAATGCCCTTTGTTATTGCAGGTGAGTTGTCTTACAAACATCCACCCTCCACCTCCCCCCTCACCCAGGGGGGACAGAGGATTTAGTTTCCCACCATCTTCTCCCTATTTTGTTCCCCCCCAGATTCACCAAAGGTGGGGCACTAGGACCTGGCTCAAAACTAATTTCTTGCCCTGACCATCTCTGCACAAGCCGTTCCAGCTTCTTGGTCCGGAGTCCATCCATTAGGTCCCAGGGAATGCCCTTCCGAAGCCCTTATTGCCAGATCCCCTGCCGATTTAGGGGCTTTTCTGTCCCGGCCAGATCCGGGCTTCTCCCTGAGAAAAACAACTGCCCACTCCCTCGTTCTGCGGCTCACATGGCTCTGGTTTCAGCCTTTGGATATGGTCGGTTAACAGGTCCATATTTCCTCCCATAGTTAATCAGCTCTTGGGCTATCTCCCCCCACATCCACACTTTCCTCCCCGGCTACCGACGGTCAGGGGCCACCACCCCCTCCAGGGCAGCCGTGGTTCTCTCCTCGCTGGGGATGTTTTGAATTCTCCCCTGCAGCTGAATCCCTATGGGTTTCAGGGAATCGGGAAGCCCCCATATTAGGGGAGTCATTCTTTCGGGGTCTGCTGGCAGCAGCATTGGGGAGCTCAGATTAGGCTTGAGTTCCCAGTCATACGTTATCTGAAGGCAAGCCGCTTTCTGCACACTTTCCAATAACTCATCTGTCGTGCCCTTTATGGCCAGGGGATCCCCCCTCTCTAGCGGGTTCAACCCCTCCGCCCAGTACGTGGCCCTCTGAGTCAGCGATCACGGGGCTCGGTGATCGCCGGTGGTTAAGAACACACCTGGGCCCCACTACCCTTCCACTTCCCTTTCTGACAACAAGATTGCGTACCCCCCCAACAGGGACACCCGGCAGACATATTCGGTCTCCGATTCTCTCGCGGTTTGCACCTTTGCCAATTCGGTTGCCGCAAAAGGGATTTCTTTAGTAATAACCTGGGGACGCTTATCACCGTCGTCTTCATATACGTATTCCTTTTTAACCAACGGGTACATGTGGAGGGGGCTACCTGTGGTCTCTTTTGCTCCCTTCAGGTCCCCCTGGGGATAGATCGATCATATCCGTTTCTCTGCCAGCGCTACTTCTGTTTCCGCCAAGGAGTCTGCCTCCCTCAGGAGCTGATTCCTTAACTCCTCCTTCAATATTATGTTTTGGCACCTCTCCTCCTCCAGCAGCTGTTTACTTTCCCGCAACTGTTCCCGCAGCGTTTCTATTGCCGCTTGCAGAGAATCTACCACCGCCTCAGCCTGACCAGACCTCTGCTTCCTTTCCTCCACCACAGTAGCACCGCTCCTGAGCATGGAGGAAGTGACATTTAAAGAGCGACCAGCACTCATGGACCCCCCTGCCTTCGAGAGCCCTGGCCCACGGGATTCCTCCCAGTAGCTCCTTGAAGAGGGCAA